>Ga0123354_10011484_pt1 | contig 13693 bp, 9 predicted proteins | sample TergutLab28metaG_2_FD_97872 | JGI IMG/M metagenome (GOLD analysis project Ga0123354, IMG submission 97872) | Labiotermes labralis P4 segment gut microbial communities from Petit-Saut dam, French Guiana - Lab288 P4 | ecosystem: Host-associated > Arthropoda: Insects > Digestive system > Gut ... | reverse complement strand
CCAACACACAGAAATCCAAGAACAATACAGCCAATGTGGTAGTTCAACAACATAGTTGAAAACTCCTGAAGATGGACATATTAATGCCCGAAACATGTTGAGTATCTAAGAAGTAAAGTAAATATAACAAGTAACATCTAGTTGGTTTTTATTCTTCAACTATCACAATGATGCACGGTCCAATAAACATCACATTACATTTCCTCTACAAGAGTAATAGCCAACTAACTACTAGCTTTCATAACCTAAATGACCACAATCTTCTTATTTCGAAGTAAGGGAAAAACCTCCTTAAACAAACACAAGGAAAATATATGATCATTTCAATATAAATATTTCATGTACACGTTTTTTGTTTATAAATAATTTTCAGTTAATCGGACAGAGACAATGAGTTACTACTCGTAGGTAGGTCTGCCTGCTATGTATGAGACAGCATTAATGTTTAATGTTGTACATATTCCGTGGAACTACATTACGTATGTAAAATTTAACACCAAATTGTTGCACAACGCTTTTATTTGTTAATTAATGCTCCAACATGTTTCGGTCTTAACCATTGGCCATCTTCAGGGAGCTTTCTGTAGCATGCGCAGCTTATGTTTCAAATTATATGTCAGAGTTCGGCGTATGATTAACTTTGTATGATGATTAAATATCACAATTCTTAAAATTAGTAATACGTGTATAGTTAAAACACAACATGTTCATTCGCAAGATGTAAAGACATCGGAAATCTGAATCATTTGAAGAAAAACTGAAAACTATATGTTTGGTTGCAACAATTATATCAAAAGCAAAATAATTTTCTCCTGTATTTTAACTGCACATTTATTGTAATGCTGATTTTAAGCAGTGTAATGTTTAATCACCATAACAATTTTAATCGCGTGTGGAATTTCTGATACGTAAGTTGAAACATAAGCTACAAAAAATAAAGAAAGCTCTCCGAAGATGGCCAACAGGTTAGGCTGAAACATGTCGGATCATGAATTAACAAATAAAAGTTTTGTGCAAAAATTTTGTGTTAAATTTTACACAGCATTAATATCACGTCTAACTAATATTGTAGTCCAATAGTTGCGTTTTTTTTTGTTTTCTTGACAATATTTATGAAACAAATCCATAACCGGGAAGTCGGGCCGGACTGCTCATCCTACTCATGTTTGCCTTAGTATACTGGTCCATCAATAAGGAATAGGCCTGTTCAGTCCTGAGAAGTTCAACAGTAGTCTAAATAGGACTTAAACTCTATTTATTATCTCGCAGAAACACAATGAATCTCCGTTACAAGAAAATAGTATCTAATGCTGGTGGTCACGGGGATGATGTGTGCTGTGATAAACATAAGAACAATGTATGGGAAAGAGGCAGAGGTTTGGAATATAGAAGAAAATGGTCTGTACAGTTACCACGGTGCCTTAAGTGGTTACAAGCAAAACTAAAGCTTTTTTCCACTTCTTCAAACTTTTATATTTGCCTAAATACAGTGATGAAGCCAGCCTCTAAAAGGCAGTAGTCATGCTGTGTCTTCCAGACAACACACATCCAGACACACACTTTAAACTGCACATCACCTTCACGTGTTCTCGTGTGGCCATTCTTAATTTCCAGTTTCTCTCGAACCAGTAACACTGTTTGACACTACATAGCATCCAGATCACACCTTACAGATCTTCACACAACGCTCGAAGAGCGATATTTGTTGACAGAACTTTTCTTTTCTGTTGTCTTCAATCTATTTTGTTATCTTCACAACACAACACTTTCTTCCACGTCCGAACATCAATGTGTACAGCTTGTCTGAACGCATTACATCACAAGTCTTCAGCCTAATACTGTGTGGCCCCAGTATGTATGACAATTTCAGTGGGAGTCCACATAGGGTGGTCAGTGCAGCCCGTATGGTGACCAGTCTACAGGATTGTCGTCTCAACAGCAGTTCGATTCCCGGTAGGGCAAGAGATTTATCTCCTCTCCAAATCGTCCATGCCGGTGACGTAACAGATGCATATATTGGACGTGTACGTGTTCAAAGCGGCCGGAAGTCGAGGGTGACCTCTTTACCTTCTCTAGGGCTAAGGTTAATTAGAAGTGGAGCTATAGCTCTACCCCCTTATGCCTTCCTGCTGTGTACGGGAGTCAATATGACGTTTACGGTGAAAAGAAGTTTCCTGACACCGGAGTAAGCAAGAATAAAATGTAAAATACGGTGTAGCATGTTGGTGTAGACACACTGCAGATTAATACTGTTTAGTTTTGGATGTAAATGTGTGAAGAATAAATGGATTTAACTATATCCATTCCTATTTTTATACATATGCCGAAGCAAACAAAGACTTGTGGGTATATTGCGTCCGTTTCTCTTATGTCAGTCCTTCAGAAGGGGTGTAGGAATTGAGAAATTCATTTATGGAAGCTTTTTGTGTTATCCGACGTTAGTTTTCAGTTTAGCTTCTGAACACTCTATTACTAAAGTTGGAAAAGTCATGAGTGGGCGTCATGAAATAGCCTCAAACATACTTATTTATGCTTAATCTGATAATTTATTTGGCGCAAAATATTAATAATTCGAATCAAAAGGATGAGTTCCGATCATAACTCACAGTACACTTTCTCCTGCACAAAACTGTACTCATACGAATGGTATTACTAGCGAGCTACTCTTTCGCATGTGCACAGAATATGACTTAAGCCTAAATACGTATTCTGTATTCGTTAAATTTGATGGATACAACTTCAAAAAGTCCCACCTTTCTCATGTTTGAAATTTTTTACTAGCAAATAATGTTTTACATCCATCAGATAAATACTACTGTATAATAAGGTTTTGAGTTGATAAAGCCAAGGGAATTTCCTGTTGTTCTTGTGCAGGTCATGAAGGCATACAGAAGGAGTAGAATTATAAATATGCCCCATTTTTAACCTTAGGACTGAACACCCTACTGAAGGGAAATATTTCTCCAAGAAAAATAAATCTTTGCCCGCGTAGATTGACATATAATCAATTTAAAATATCTGTTAGTAGAGAAAACTCTTTAACATGGAAACGGCATGGGCAAAAATTATAGCGAAAAATTTAAGAAATGTCCGCAGAAAATAACACTGTCGGCGTGTTCGCTGTTATTCTCGCTAGATATTAAATTCGCAAAGATTGTCAACAAAAGCGCTATTTTAACACACACATGAGATTGCCCTACATCATAAAAACATATTTGCAATAGTCCTTCATCGAAATATCGTAGGTGCGGGGATTTAAAGTCGATATTTCTCAACTGTTATATTCGACTTTTACTATCGCTGATACTCTGTATTCGACTATCAACTGAATCTTCAGCCACAGTTCCTACCTCGTCAAGAACACATTTTTTGAATTACAAAAATTGTTTCTTCGACCATAAATTTAAGATCAACCACTGAGAGAGACCGTCGTGTACAGTATCTGTTATTGTTGTCTAGTTCTAACCAAAATAGGAACATATCAACAATTTATTTAAAATCTCAAAATAAGAAGTTTCACGAAAATTCGTTCCATGCTTGTGACAATGATACGTGAGGACACGCAGAGGAAAAAACGAAAGTTTTAAACTAGAAACAAAAATGGAGAAAAATATCTGAAGAAGAAAAAAATTATAGCGTAAAATCTGTCCTGGGATCGACGTCGGGCATTCGCGATGGGAGGCCGAAAATAATGAGCGATTTCAGGTACGCGTGTGGGTGACATACTATTTGGTAATATATTAATAATTTTAAACATTTGGTCACAAGATAGGCAACAAATAAACCCAGGTTCACTTTCCTGCATGGAAAAGTAGCTGTTCGGCTGTCCAAAATTTCCATATCGATTCTGGTGAACACAAAGCCTCATATTTAATGGGTACTGCAAGGCTTTTCTTGTACGTAAATCGGCCACAGTGTGAAACTGATTAGACGCCTCAATTTTCTATCGCGATTAGGATGTGTGGATACATGCCTCCACTTCCTACACGCACAAAGCGCGCACAAGAAAAACTGTGCTTTACTGTAAACGTGACAAAATTAGCGTGCAGAATTTGAAGTTACACTTAAAACGTCGTAATTATGAACAGGAAATGATCACTAAATTGAACGCTTATTAGTGCATAGTGCTCGCTAGTGTCCCTATATAGACTGAAGCTCATAATGGGCAAGAGGCGTTATCGGCTATTTACAGAAACTCTGTTTTCTTCCTTAACACCAATTATAGGAACAGGTCCATAATTCACTCCACATTCATCACCCAAAATGTTGGTAATCTGCATTTCCTATGTAGTGGTTTCTCCGCTCAGTTAGCCGGAACGCAAACGCGTTCGGCACCCAGGCACTACTAGCTATCCTGTTAAAAGTGGTTACCGGTTATACTATTGCAGCAGCTTGATTCTTCAGTATGTCACTACACGGATAAACCAGAGTAGTTTGGAGCTACCATAAACCAAGAATTGTTAATGCTGTCTTGTGTAATTTAGTTGAAATAACGAGGCTGAATCTGAGAAGCAGTGACGCGAAGGATTTCAGTAGCAATTGCGACGTCTTGGCGACGCGCGTCTTATCTGTGTTGTCACAGCGTCAGCAAACCTACTTAGCATGAATAAACGCCATTCCATACATTTGAATACGTACGAGTATGCCTGGTGTTTTCGCGGTCAGTCCATTTCCTCACATTGTTGACAACAAAACTGCCATATATCCTTGCTAAAGTGGACACGGAACGAAGTTATCTTGTCTGGTCCTTCATCCGCATGATTCACCCGACCTACTTCAACGGCTTGTTATTTGGGCATGTATTATACAAATAGACTATTCATAATGAGTTTAATGATCTGTACTCCTCACCCAATATTGTTCGGGTGATAAAACAGAGAAGAATAAGATGGGCGCGGCATGTAGCACGTATATGGGAGAGGAGTGGCGTATACAGGGTTTTGGTGGGGAAGCCTGAAGGAAAGAAACCACTTGGGAGACCTAGGCGTAGATGGGAGGAAAATATTAAGATGGATCTTCAGGAAGTGGGATGTGAGAGTATGGACTGGATCGAGCTGACTCAGGATAAGGACACTTGGCGGGCACTTGTGACTGCGGTAATGCACTTTCGGGTTCCATAAAATGCGGGAAATTTCTTGACTAGCTGGGAACCGGTTAGCTTCTCAAGAAGGACTCTGCTCCATGGAGTAAGTAAGTAAACAATGAAGAGAAAATTTAATTTTCTTTCTTTTTGGATAAATATAAACACTACTGGCGACAACTGAATTTGTCATAGCAGGTCTGATAAATATTCATTCCTTATACATTTTACGTCGCATCAACTCGTAAAGAGTTACTGAATTTTCCTGGAACTTAATGCCTTCACCTTCAGCGTCAAGCGTTTGAAGAAGTCACTAAATATAGAAACACTATTCTACTCCGAAACGTCGGTGACAATTTACCAAAGAACACTGCGTTATACCCCAAAATACTCAAAACTTCAACAGCCTGTAAGTTTAAAACTTCAGTACTATTGATTTACCAATTTTTATACCAAGCGTCACGAGATATTTTGTGGATGAAACGGCTACTAATTCAGTTCACTTTTGCCATGTTTATGGAAACATAGAAAGGTACCCGGAATAACATGTTCCATTGGCTTTTTTCGTGCTGGAAGTAGTAAAGAGGTGTTTCAGAAATAATAAGTAGATCTAATGATTCTCTGAAAAATTGTGGGTTGTTTGACCGTGCATCTTTCTCGTGAAATAAAGTGAAGTGCCATCTTGATGCAACTAGGTAATCTTATTGATGTATTCTTAGCTCGACATGTTTCGGGTACATACGCCCATCATCAGGAACATTAGATGTTGAGTTGCAGCTCATGGTTTTCTGTACCGAGTTTTTGGATGGGTGGTGGTCTTGAGATCCGCTGCGTAGGTCGTGTGTACGGTGCGGATGGTGCCGTGCACCTAGCTGCATCAAGTTGGCATTCACTTTATTCCATGAAAGTAGAAACAAATCATTTTATCAGTCAACGGACATCGAATCCAACAAATTCTCAGAGACGTCGTTAAAATCTGAGTATATTCCTATTCGAACTGGAAGTACAGCTTTACACCCATTGAATGACTGATCATAGCAGATAACCTAAACTCGGTAGGCAATGTATGCATAACGTAACACTGTGACGCGTTCACATAACCATTATTACAGTGAGAAAGCCGCCAGGCATTTTGTGTGTGTCGTTGAACCGCACATCACTGTCAGCTAACAAAAATTCTGCGTGTTGAACGACAAAGCTTGTAAGGCAAATTACTGTGGCAGTCAACAGTAACACGTACGTAGATCTACATACAAAGTTCCAGACCCTGCGCTGAAAGAAAACAATGTGCGTTAGCTCATGGCCTTCTTTAGATATACAGTTTGGCGAAACTGATTTAATGACAGATAATTCGTTGCGTGCCTTCTCAATTTACGAAATCAAAAGGAATTAATCAACTATAACGCAATAAAAATAAAATATTATGTGAGTGTGTCTGTATTCTGGCTTCAGTTATCCGGCACACAAATCACATCTTTTCTGCTCTGTTTTATGTTGTAACGTCTGGCCTGTCCGGCTCTACCATGTTTTCCCACTTATACCATAAACTGCACGATTTTCTGAAAAAAAAATTATTAAACACAAAATGTGTTAAGATATTCTCTAAAACATCTGTATGAAACATTTCTCGTTATAAAAATAATTCAGCCAGATATTATTAATAAACATTGACCTATTTGTAAATCGCCCAATTTTCTCATAAGATTTTAATTGAAGTTCGAAAAATATTCAAATACCAGACTTTATGAATATCAGTCCCACGGGAGCTGAGTTGTTTCATTCGGATGGACGGACACACATATAACAAAACGAACAGTCGTTTTTCGAAATTTTGCGGACGGCCTAAAAGTTCCATGCCGTGGATTGAGTATCAAATGCAGTACTATATAAGGGTTTGTGTAATGGTTGCAAGAGCGAAAGGGCGGTTGCTCCCTGGGGTCAACACTGGCGGAAATGATATAATGAGGTTCAGGTTACATGTTCCCAGAACCTATTATAACGACAACATAACGTGCCTAATTGCGGATTAGAATCCAGCACAATACGAATCGCAATTACGTTACATTCAGCGAAAACAGAAAACGTACTGGAAAACAAAATGTTCAGGGCTGTGGATGACCGAACCAGAGCAGTAATTACTATGCATACAGAACATCAACGAGATACAGGAGTCATAAATCAAGTTATGTGGCACAAATATTTTATAAAACAACAGCCGAAACAGAGAAAAAAATGGTGCTAACTGGCAAAGGCAAGGATAGATATTGGATATTTTATAGACATAAAATGATTTGGAACAATTCTTGCTGAAAATGGTTTATACGAAGAGGGTTTACAGTAAAAACACCATACCTAGAAATAAATCCTTTCTTTCTAACTAACTCAGTGAGACAGAGTACCCCTAAAAAAACTACAGTTTCGTCAGGTGGTCACGAAATTGCCGCAATATGTGGTCCACGACCTCCGCCGGAATGCGAACAATGAACACACATAGTTTATGATAAGATCATGGCTAAAATATTATTATTATTATTATTATTATCACCATCATCAACATCATCATCATTTTCTTCTCTTAGATATTTAAAGATTATTGCTCAAAAACATAGACCATCGAAAGAAAGGGGTAAATAAAAACCCGGAATACAAGTGACGAGAAGAACTAAAACGTAGCACCGCCACTTTTATAATTCCCCCCAAAACTCGGCATGAAACGTGCATAAAACAAACTCATCTGCACTTGTCACCGACGCTCCTACTCAAACTACAGTTTACTATACATAATCGCAATTATTATAATTCCCACAGTACTCGTTGCTCTAAAGGGAACAATTTTACGACTACCAATTTTTCCAATAATGTAATAATTTAAAATCACTAATTATCTACTATTGTAAAAAATGGAAAACATGTGGAATACCAAAAAAAGATAAAAAAATGATCCATTTCATATTATTTTTACCTTCTTTGTAACTATCTTCGAAACGCAACATGTGGCTAATAAAAAAATATTTATTTTAGACTCAATCATGTAACTGTTTGCTATTGAATATTTTAAATATAATGGGATGTATTCAGGTATATAAACAACTTACTTTCAAGCGGGTTTCTTGTTGCCGTAGGAAGGATAGAGAAAAGCTTATCCTTTTGCCCCCACTGTTTTGTCTGCCCACAGTTCAGGTGTGGTATGCTCCTACCTTACCTAAACTTACACTAATAAAAATTTACTTTCTAATTCCTCGTATAGCAGCAGACATATATGTCAACTATTTGCATCACCATAAGTGTGTGTCTTTCATATCTTGTATTATACTGTCTTTTTAATACGTGAAATCCAGTTTCTAACAAAATTGAATGTAGCTTCATTATTTTAAATCAGGCAAATCATGACCACTATTGATTGAACTCAACTAAGTTCAACATTTTTAGTTTATTAAAAAAAACTATTTTATCCACTGAACCTCGCACTCAGCACCTCACAAACACATCTCACATACGCGGTACAAACACAGTTTACACTGTCCCTTTCTTTCCTGGACTTATAACAATGCACTGCAAACACTTGACATGGAATCACCGCTCCACTCCGACATCAGTTTGTTTACTGACAACCAAAAAAGTCCTCCGAAACTTTAATAAAAACTTTGAGCAGAGCCATCTCTGTTGTGTTAATCAAATTACATATTTGATACTTCATTAAAAAAACGTATAAAATCATCCGCCTTCCCCCCACCACTTGTACTTCACTACTTCTGGCTGGCCTGCTAATGACGATTGTTTATCATGCTGCTACTGAAATCATTCAGTCAGCTGACCAGTAAAGAAGACACTTAGTACGTTTATGTGCTGGTTACAACGGCAAGATGTATTACGATGCACAGCTGCGACAGTGGATATCATTTCTTAAACCTACGTTACTTTTCACGCGTGTCACAAAAATCATTATTATTAATTAAGATATTCATTTCACAGAATGTATATACAGTGTGTACAAGGATAAATTATAAAACTGTTCCTGTGACCAGTTTGAATAAATATTTACACTATGGTACAAATGGAACTGAAAAATATGTTTGTAAATATGGTTGCAAACAGCGGCAGTGAAAAACGCTCACATATCATTCATAGGTGAATTACTTTACCTAAAAGAACGGTACTATTTCACGAATCGAATTGGTACCTTTTGCCAGAAAGAATAGAATTACTTCTGAATGTTCGATTTTTTTTTTGTATCGGTTTGAAGAAATAGTCCACTTGAGTTTCACCGAATGTCGACATTACATAAAAATGATTTTTCAACACGTCATAACGTTTTCTTTCCGAACGCCGTCGAACTAAACCATTCACTTGTTTGAATAAACAATTCTATATTGTTTTTGTTAATTACATATTAATAAACATGGTTTACGATGTCTGAAGAAGAAACTAGAAGTTCTATATAAAGTGCAAATAACGGCAATGAATAATGTAGTGTGTTTTTTTTAATCAAAAGATTTGCATTGTTAGCAAAACTGCGGAAACGGAAGTAGTCGAAAAGAATAAAAGGCTGAATTGCTAATATTCCACCACCATGACTATAATTTCTTCTTGAAATAAACAAAATCATCATGTTCTTTTTTGGCTGTGGTGACGTGAATTCGCAATTTCTGTCCGATTTGTTTGGCTCTTCCTGCACGCAATATTTATTTCACCCACTAATTAAAGTTAAACGAGTTTCTGGCATCATTCTAAATTAGAAGAGGAAAGTTTTGCTTTGAGTGCAAATTAACTTCTTAGTAAATTTCAGGCAGTCTAACAACAGCTTGTTCTAAATATTACCACTTGTCTGAGAAACTACAGTGTAATTTATTGTATTGCCCTATTCTCTATTTTTAGAACTTATTGCTCAATTAATGGGCAGTAGTAATGTCTATATAACGCCAAATGATGGATTCATTAGAAGACTGTGAATTAGAGATGTTGTGGGGTGAAATAATTATCGTAAATTTTGAGTTGAATTCCCAATGTTGTCTAGCAGAGATAGGAAACTTCATTTCGATTATACTGTTGATCTCAGGGTTTATGTTTAACCCGGGACCTCCAAAATTCGAAGCAGCAGTACTACTCACTCCACAAAAAGTTCGGTATTTTCTGCGTAAAAACACGACGATTACACAAACATTTTCCATCTTATTAAGCCAACATGACAAGGTTTTTCTTCAGGTTGCGGGTGTAGGAAAGTTCTTCCAGGCATGATAGAGGGTAGAGAATACTTTTGTCAGTTTTGGATAATCGATAAGGTTTATCTTCCAGTCCAGTTCTTAGGTGGGGTGGGGGGGGTAACATTTCCTCGTAACAAAAATACGCTAATGAAATTTAGAATCTGTGACGTAGAAATCTGCGTAGACCAGGTTTAATAAAACCACTAACATGTTGAGAAGTAATTCAACTTTCGTAGATGAGATAGTAAAAGGGCGATACAGAGACAGCCGACGATTATGCATACAGGTACATATCAGGGTAAACTTAAATTGCATTACTGACATTTTTATGTGATAATTGGACTGGATTCATGTGATTGATTGTAGAGTCTAGGGATAGGCTATAGTACACTGAGTAATGAACTTTCATGCTTTGTATATCTTGCCATAGTGAAGAACTATCAGATTCTGAATGTTAGGTAAAAGTAGAATGTTACAGGAGATGGAAAACAGAATGACTCTTAATTTTAAAATATATATATACACGTTCTTATATAATAAAACCAACGTATGCAAATGTGTTATGTGAGCCAACAAAATGCGCAATTTTTCATTTAATTTTTAATTTAATGTGCGTATTAATTTCAGTGTGCATTTTGTTGGTTTACGTTACATAATTGTTTCAAAATGCACGGTACAGAAAACATAAAATATACAAATGTTTAAAATACATTTTATCACACATTATTAACTACCTACATCTTTCGATCGCCTTTATGATCATCATCAGGGCAGCTTTACAATAGTACTAAGAATAAAACAAACTGCAAGTTATATAAGTGGATCCACTCAACGTTGTAATGAATGCCTCCAATTCTCGATATGATCGCAAAATTTCAGCTAATGTACTGTTAAAATCAGATAAAATGTAGTTGTTAAAAACAAATAAAACTGCGTGCATTGTTATATATAGTTAATATATATCCTGTTTATTCTGTAGATTTGTGTATCACAAGCGGATCGTTGCCCTTCGTGATATGCTGATCTTCATGCAAGGTATCTGTTATTGTAAGATTTTCTTGAAACTTGAGTCTTCTAGACAGATTTTTCTAAAATACTCAAATGCAAATGTTCAAGAAAATTCGTCCACTGGGAGCAGAATTGATTTCATGAGGACGGACGGACAGAAGGACTGAAAGACGGGTATGACGAAGCTAATAGTCGCTTTTCGCAATTTTCCGAGCGTGTCTGCAAAGGGAGTCAACACAATAAACTCCTCTAAGCTGCTATAACGTAGCATTACAGGTGTGTTTGCCTCTGGTGACATGACATCAAATAATCCCTTTGCTTTTTATCGCCACCCTCACAAATTAAATAGCCATATAGCCATAATGGTCCCAACCAAATGGCACACAGTTGCTTGGTATTGACGTTCTTGTACTGCTGGTTACTTGGCTTAGTGGCGGCTATGCTGGATGTATTGAACAGCTGCATATTCGTGTTATGCAGCCCATACAGCAAGTGGCAGCTGGACACCGTTTAAAAATCTCCAGCGTAAAGAAAGAAGTAAACATGAAGCACTCAGTCGTTTGATACATGTTTGAAATACCTGCTTTCAGTAACAGAATTGTCAGATCTTGATGTTACAGATTTTAGTCTTTCAAACTGGCTCTATTTTAATCTTGGTTTTGTTTCTACGTGTTGGAATAATGCTAAAATGCTTTATTTGCTTGCGTTTCTGAGGAACCTGATGTTTCCTTGTTCAGGTTGGAAGTGTGTAGGGGGAAGCTGGAGTCTGGTTATGTAGGCAGTTAGCTACTCAGACCCAATGGAAGGAAGGAGGATTTGCGTTTTGTTCAGGTCAATAGGACTCATGAACAACATACTGTTAGTCTGAAGACTGGTTTTAGATCTGTCCTTTACTAGCCCGTACGAATTGTTGCAAAAACGATAGCCTTGTAACTCAAATATCTTTCGGACACCTCTAAAAGAGTGAGTAAATGGTAATTGTGTTTTGCTTATCCGTAAACAAAACAGCGTGTTCGGTCCCTGAGGGAGCACACAATGCGCCCGGTAGCTGAACGAACACGCAACACACAAAGTACTGTGGTGGCATACGGCATCCTGTGTCTGTCACTCGTGGCACAGTAGACTCCATAAGCAGTTATACTTGTTGACATAAGTTAATACCAAAAACTTTAGACATTTCTACCAGCATCACAAGGTGTTCAACAGGCCGGGTTCCAAGCCCAAAGTTAAAACAATATAAAGTACAAAATAACTTTACAACACGCTTAACTCCATTACACGGATATCGAGATTATTCCACCGACGCTAGCTGCGTTCTCTTCTCCCCGCGGTAGACGTGCAATGTACAGAACACTTGCAACTCTATTTTACAATAATTTGGATTTTAATACAAAATTTTATTGAAAAATGGACTATTATATATTTTATGTTTTATTATCCTTCTTTTGGGAGTAATAATGAACGTGCTTTAGCAGACTGATTGTGAAGAGGAGACCCCTTCTGTTGCATTTTTCCCTTTTTTACTTACTTTTTTTTCTATCTGATGGTCAAACGAATGACCAAAACATGTAGCAGGAAGTAATACGAGGGTGAGTCACATGAAAACCTTAAATTGCATGTTGCAAGCGGGGCCGCCATCTTTACACTACTACTGCGCCGTCGTGTTGCATCCCTGCATCGTACTGCCACCTTTCGGTCACTCTTCAAACCATGAGTATTAGTTTTAGGTTCTTGTGACCGTGCATCGTGAACATAAGGTGAAGAGAGAGAACCAACAAGATGGAACTAATACGATGTTTATTATCAAACTTTCTATCTCAACATGTTTCGGGCATCATTATGCCCATCGTCAGGAGAATAAGACCGTGTCCTACTGCATGCAATGTTCTGCCTGTAAGGATATGAAAACATAAGATGTGACAGTCGTAGTGTCCTTGTGGTAAACATGGTTGGTAGTGTCTGTGTGTATGTTTTTTGACCACGTGTGTACGTGTATGTCGCGTGTAAATGTGTGTGGCGGCGCCACACACATTTACAAGGCCAGTCCAAAAAGATACTGAACATTTGAAATAGCGCGCCAGTGAGCCGGCGCAGGACGCTTGCGACGGTGGTGCTGTGTAGCTGGGACTTTGAGCTTTATTTTGACACTAGCCACATCACACCACTTTCAATTTGTCATGAGTTACGCGGACTTGAGTGAACGTGTGTTTAGTGCCCTCGGCGATTTTGGTCGTGGCGAAGATTTTCCCACCCACTGCGACGACTGCACTTTTGTTTCAACATCGTAGCCGTACACCCACCTTTCGTCACCTGTTATGACATTTTTCAGAAAGTTTTCATCAGTATTCGAACGATCTAATAGCTCCTGACTGACTGTGACGCGGTTCTGTTTTTGTTCCTCTGT
>Ga0123354_10011483_pt1 | contig 13694 bp, 5 predicted proteins | sample TergutLab28metaG_2_FD_97872 | JGI IMG/M metagenome (GOLD analysis project Ga0123354, IMG submission 97872) | Labiotermes labralis P4 segment gut microbial communities from Petit-Saut dam, French Guiana - Lab288 P4 | ecosystem: Host-associated > Arthropoda: Insects > Digestive system > Gut ... | reverse complement strand
TCAAATAAATTTTATATATATTTGATTGTCAAGGGTATAAAATCAGCGTTTATCCGTGTTATCTGTGTCATCCGCGTTCAAAAATACTTTTGAGACAGCTCCTTTCGCAAAAGACAAGAATTTTTTATTACATTTGTCAGCGGTTAATGCGTAAAAAAACGAATAATAAAAGCAGGTTTATTACCGGTCAAATCAAAGCAGGAGCTTTGGATTTCACACGACGGAAGCCGGAGCTTCCGCCGAGCGGGGTAAGATATACAAAATAAGGGTTTGCAAATTAATAGCAAATCTGTTAAAGCTACAGGGCTAAATATTTACAGGATATCCTTCATGTTTTCTATTGATATGTATCGACTCGGCTAATTTCTGTTGTTTTTTTTGTACACAATTACATCATTCTGAATAATATTCCATTTCCATAAAGGTGGAAAGACGTATTTTTGTATGCTAATAATTCTAAAAAATTGTTTATGAAAAAAATTACTTTCTTTTTGATGGCTGCTTGGGCAGCAGTGTGTTTGAACGCTTCGGCTCAAACAGTTGTAAAAACGTGGGACTTCACAGTCTGGAGTCCGGAAACAGTTGCAAACTTAATTGCAGATGCAAATAGCGCTTCACCGACTTGGGCAAAGGCTGCTGATCCTTCCGGCGGTCCGGCTAATCCTGATTTCAGTTCGTGGTCACGCGTATCAAATTGCGTAACGCTTCCGGCGAATACTAATTTGAGCGCCAATGGAGTTGAAATTGAAGAATTGAAAGGCGTATTCTTTTGGGCGGTTACAGTATCGGGATCATCCGGTAACTTGAACCTTCGTTTTAACTTTGGTGATGACGGGATTCAATTCGGTAGCTCAAATCATTATTTTGGATTGGCAAACCTGACTGCGGGACAAACCGTTGAAATTACATTTAAAAGCGCTTCCGGCGGTCAATCTCGAGGAATTTCCGGTATAACCAATCTGACAGGTCCAACAGGTACGGATGCTCATGCTGTCGATGATCCGCTAACTTTTACTTATACAGTTGTTGCAGACGGGAATGTTCAATGGACGTATGACTCCGGTATTTTATTGAAAAAAATTGAAGTTAAAGAAATAGCAGCCGAATCGCCTACCCTTTCTTTAAGTTCCGGCTCAACTGCGCAAACTGTTTATGCCGGTCAACCGATTTCCGATATTGTTTATCGCTGGGGCGGTACGGCAACATCAGCATCCGTCACATGGGATGGAGGAACAGCTCCGGCAGGTATAACGGTAACGCCCGATGCCGACGCCAAAACGGTTACTATCTCCGGTACGCCTTCTGCCGCAGGAACTTACAACTACTCTGTTGTTGCTACCGACGGCACAAACAACACTGATCCTTTGTCAGGAACAATAACTGTTAATGAATTATCTTCCGATAAAAAATTCATAGCTTATGTTACTACTTTGGCTTCTCCGGTAGATCCTGCCGATATTGCCGTTTTGGCAAAACTGCGTGAAAGCTACAATGTCGATATTGTTACTGCCAACGCCGCTGCCGACGCCGCAAAGCCTGCTTCTACCTTTGATGTTTACGATGCGATAGTATTGGCTGCATTACCCGGATCGGGTAACGTGCCTAACTGTTTGAAAGGCATCGACAAACCGCTTGTATCTTTAAAACCGTTTATGTTCCAGAATGCCAATTCGAACTGTTGGGATTGGGGAACTCCGGCTAATGTCGAATCGGCGTCAACTCCAAAAGCGTTGGAAGATGTTCCTACCGGCGTTGCCGTTGTGGATGCAACTCACCCCATATTCGCAGGCATGGGATTATCTAATGGCGATGTAGTTCAATTGGCTACCGATTCAAAACATGCCAGTTTCAGGATACTCACGCCCATCATAGCATGGCAGGGAGATAATGAATCGAATATTATTAATTTGGCAGGCGTTCAGTCCGGTACATTTAATTATGCCACCAACCCAAGCGCTCTCACCGACGTTTCCGGCATGCCTGTTATCTTTGAGATAAAGTCCGACGCTGTCATGGTCAATTCAAGCGGCGCCTCCGTTGCGCTTACTCAAAAAAATATTTGTATCGGCGTAAGCGAACAGGCGGCAGGTCCGGCTGATAACAGCGCTACATACTTGACTCCCGACTATTTAACCCTCGTGAAAAATGCTGTTGATTATGTATCAGGTGGAGGAACAGGTATTAAAACGCCAACTGTCGATTCGAATAAAGTTGTAGTAAACAAAGCGTATTTTGATCTGCTGGGTAGAAAAGTAAGCGCAGGTACCAAAGGCTTCATCATTGAAAAATCGTATTATGAAGACGGCACTACCGGTAGCAAGAAAGTTTTTATATATTATTAATCAGAAAAACAGGTTTTCTCTGACATTCGACAGCGATAACAAGACAATTTTCGATTCCATTGCCCGGTGTTCATTCACTTGGGCAATGGATTTTTTTATCTTAAATCATAAAAAAATTCTAATAACATTTTTGTTCTTTTGCACCGCCTTTGCATGTATAAATATAAAAGCCCAAACCGCAAAACAAGCCGGCGATTACATCGAAAATATGTCGTACAATACGGGGAAACGCGCTTCCGTGCGTTCTTTGCAATATCGTCCGCAGGGTGAAGATTTTGTTTGCATCAACGGCAATAATCGCTTTACGCGCGCTTTGTACGGTTCGCACACGCTTTTCCGCCTCGAAACGAGCGACCGTCCCGTGTTTGCAACGTATTCAAAAAACATCAATAAGCACATTGCTTTTAAAATAAAAACCGGCGAAAAAATTGTTGCGCTTGATTCCTTTGAATATTGTAAATCAATTTACAAGCCCGGCAGACGCGATTATGAACTGAAAGATGCAGCCATTGGAAATGGGATTTTACGCGTTTCAGCTCAGGCTTTTTACGATAAGGACGGCGCAATCTGGAAATTTGATGCAGAGAATTTGCCTGAAAATACAAAACTTGTCTGCCTGATTTCCGAAATAAAAGATGCAAAGCTGAACCGGAACGGAGATATGGGCGCAGATCCTCCCGACGCTTTTGAAGCGCCTAAGAACCCGAAACAACTGAAAATATTTGAAGCAGACTTAAAACAACAATCCTGTTATGTGGTTTTTGAAAATTCCGAACTCTCTCCGGCTGATAATTCTACCGGTGAGAATCTTTACAACAAAGCGGAAACAGCGCGTTTGAAGATTGCCGGCAGATTGAAAATAAATACTCCCGACCCTTATCTGAATACTTTGGGCGGCGTTATTGCAATGGCTGCCGATGGTATATGGGATGGAGAAGTCTGGTTGCACGGCGCTATCGGTTGGCGAATGTCTTTGCCGGGGTGGCGGGCGGCTTATGCCGGCGATGCCATTGGCTGGCACGACCGCGCACGCATTCATTTTGATAATTATGCCGCTTCACAGGTTACGGACGTAGAGCCGGTTTATCCTCATCCACAACAAGATTCCACGCTTAACCTTGCCCGCGCCCTCAAAAAATGGGGAACGCCGATGTACAGCAATGGCTACATTTGCCGCAATCCGCGCAACAACAACCAGATGAACCACTACGATATGAATCTGGCATATATCGACGCATTGCTTTGGCATTTGCTGTGGACAGGCGATTTGGAATATGCGCGAAAAATTTTTCCTGTTATAAAATTAAGTCTGGAATGGGAAAAACGTAACTTTGACCCCGATAACGACGGACTTTATGAAGCCTACGCCGCTACTTGGGCTTCCGACGGATTAATGTACAATAGCGGAGGAACAACTGTCGGCTCGGCTTACAATTACCGCGCCAACAAAATCGCTGCGGAAATTGCTGCGCTGATTGGCGAAGACCCTGCGCCTTACCGTAACGAATCGGAGAAAATACTTCAAGCGATGAACCATAAACTTTGGTTGAACGACAAAGGATGGTGGGCAGAATATATTGATTTCATGGGAAATAAAATGATACATCCAAATGCTGCCCTTGCATCTGTTTATACAGCCATTGACTCCGAAGCCGGCGATATTTTTCAGGCATATCAGGCTACACGTTATGTCGATGAATACATTCCGCATATTCCCGTAATTTTCAACGATATGCCTGAGAATGAGCATTTTTCGGTAGTTTCTACTTCTAACTGGATGCCTTATGTCTGGAGTTTGAATAATGTAGCCTTTGCCGAAACAGCTCATACCGCATTGGCGTACTGGGAGGCAGGGAGACCGGATGAAGCTTTGAATCTTTTCAAAAGCGCTGTGTTGGATGGAATGTATCTTGGCAATTCACCTGCGAATATTGGGCAATTGAGTTACTATGATGCGGCGCGAGGCGAGTGTTACCGCGACTTCGGCGACCCTATAGGCGTATATTCGCGGGCAATAGTGCAAGGTCTTTTCGGTATTTTTCCCGACGCCTTGCGTGGTAAACTTACCATTCGCCCCGGATTTCCCGCCGGTTGGAATTTTGCAGAAATTCAACATCCCGATATTGATTATAAATTTGAACGCAATGGCGATAAGGATTTTTACAATATCATAAATAAATTCGATAAACAGTTAGAAATTAATTTATTAATATACGCCCCGAAAGACAGTATTCTTTCAATAAAAGTGAACGGCAAAAACGTAAAATGGAACTTAAAAGACGGAATTAACGCGCCTTTGATTGAAATTCCATGCGGTTTTGCAGAAAAATACCTGATTGAAATCGAATGGGGTGGAAAAGTCATTGCGACAACTTCACCCTTTGAGAAATTCTTTATCAAACAGCAACAGGATTTTTCCGAAAACATACCGGTTAGTTTTGATAAACCGGAAAAAGGAGAATATGTTCAGGTCGATATTGATACGGTTTTGAATGCAAGCGTTACCGACATTTTCAAAAATCGCTACATGTCTCCGCGTTCGCCCTACACAACAATGGAAACTCCGGTTCAGGGCGTTGGCGAGTGGTGCCATCCGCTACTCACATACAATATCGACGATGCGGGGTTTCGGGCGGCGATAAAAAATGAAACGTTTGAAACACCCTTCGGCGTACCGTTCCGGACGCCTTCAAGCGGAAACAATATTGCTTTCACTACGCTTTGGGACAATTATCCCGATTCCATATCCTGCGCATTAAGCGGGAAGGCGCAATATGCTTTCCTGCTGATGGCAGGCACAACCAATGCCATGCAATACGGCGTAACTAACGGAACAGTAAGTATTTACTATACAGACGGAACGAAGTCGGAATTGGTTTTACAAAATCCTGAAACGTGGTGTCCCATCGAACAGGATTTTTATACGGACGGCTTAGCGTTCAAAATCAATGCGCCGCGCCCCTATCGTGTAGCTTTCAAAACAGGTATTGTGACACGGGATATGGAAACTGCAATGAAAATTAATCCGCTGGAAGTATATGGACGCGAAATTAAAGGCGGCGCAGGAGTTATTCTCGGTATTCCGTTAGATAATAAAAAAGAACTGCGCTCAATCCGGTGGAAAGCCGTTGCAAACGAAGTAATTATAGGCGTAATGGCGGTTACGCTTTTAAAGTAATAAGGATAACCGAATTATTTTGTAAATTTCAATATACTTGTTTTAGTCTTGGCAATATAAAATCCCGAAGGTAATTTTTGAACATCAATATGACTTTCTTTCGACGTCAGAACAAGAACGCCAATGCTGTTGAAAATTGTTACATTCTCTTGCTCAGTATTATAAATACAATTGTCGAAATATATAATCTTATTTGTATTTGCCGTAGGGTTGTTTATTGAATTTTCTCCGGTGTCGTCGTCGGATACTAATTCAAGCGTGGCGCCGACGTATGCAATGCGCAAGTTCCCCGAACCGCCCATCGTATTGTATGAACCTCCGATATAGTATGTATCTTCATTGCTTGCATTAGGCGAAATTGTCGCCTTGCGGTAAATACGAAACGATTTTGTTCCTACCGGAGCATTTACGGTGATTGCGCTTTCTCCCTTACGGACAGGAGGTAATTCATCTTCTTCATATCCGATAATAGACGTTGTGGAGAACGGATATACATTGGAAAACAGGACTGCGGCTAAAGAACCGTTAGACAAATCGGAACTTGTACCGTTAAATTTAATATTGGCAAAAAGTTGATTCTTACTGTTAGCCGTCAATCTGCCTTCTATATAATGCGTATCGTCGGCAGTCAGGTACATAAAATTGTAATTACCGGAGGATTGATATACGCCATTTGAAGTATTGGTATTCATTGTAGCGCCTCCTCCTATCGAAAAAATCACTTCATTTGTTTTTCCGCTGTTTATGGTATATGAAGTGGTAGAACTTAGTAGCGTTCCCGATTTTGCATTCGAGGAACTTCCCGAACCGCCTGTTCCTGTGAAATCCCTGCCTACGTCGGCGTAACTCGAAACAAAAGAATAAGTTCCGGCTGTAAATTTCCATACAGGACCCTGAGTTGTTCCTAAATCATTTTTTGTGTCAACCCGCCAGTAATATGTATCTTTCATGGTTAGTCCGGCATTTTCAAACGTAAATGCCGTCGAGGAAAGATTACTCGCTTTGCATGTCAAATTATCTTCGGAAGATCCCAAATAGAGATCGTATGTAACATTTCCAGCCCAGGGACCTGTATTGTTGTCCCATGTGAAAGGCACTTGCGTGTAAAAGCGGGTTGTATCGCCTGTTGCCGGCGAAGGATTGTAACTTTCATAAGGAATACGAGGAGTTCCTGTGGTTGATACTTTGATAACTTCGGAAGGAGTCGAATCGCTTAATCCCGATTTTTTAGTAACCAAACGGTAATAATACGGAGTGTCTTCATCCAAACCCGTGTCTTGATAAGATGTTGCCGTGGCAGCCAATGTTGCAAGGTCTGTAAAAGTCGTTCCGTTGGTTGATCTTTGAACGATAACAGCGTCGCTTTCCGTTGCATTGTTTCTCCACGAAACAGTAATTGAGTTTATATCTCTTGCCGTCGCTGCAAGTTTGGAAGCGCAACGCACATAAGAATTAGTCGGACCGGCGATGCTATTGATGTAGTTTTCAATATTCAGATAACCATTAGCCGCTTTTTGAGTAGCATCGGATGCGCTATTCGGATTAAGTCCGTTTGCAGTTTCCCACCAGTCGGGAATGCCGTCGCCATCCGAATCCAAAGCTTTTGAACCGGAACTCACAACTCCTACATTTTGATAAATGCCGTTTTCAGTTTCACTTGATATTGTAACTCCCTGCTTTCCATACGTTTGAAGTTGATCGACAAGAAATTCATCTACCGCCGTGCGAACGGGAAGGGATGCGCCGCATCCTGCAATTATTTTATTCAAAGCATCTTCAGGCGTTAAAATACCTCCGGCTATGTCGGGGTGCGATTTGGGCAATTTAGTGAACGCCGACAAGCTTGCTCGAACTGTCGCGCCATAGTCGCCGGCATTAGCAACGGAACCATTCAATACCCCGTCGCGGTTTGCGTCGATCATGTTGTTTTGAAAGTATATTTGGAAATTTGTGTTGGCGCGGACAAAAGCTCCGCTGCTATTGGAAGGTCCATTGATAAAATAGTTTCCTTCAATCCAAGCCCACGAATCTCCCGAAGAATCGCCCATAATGTATCCGCCGCCGCTGCCCCAATTATATACTACATTGTTAATGAACTGATTTAATCCTTTCACTTTCGGATTACGGGTTTTATTATCAATATATAAACATCCGAGAATGGAAACGCCTCCATTGGTCTGAATTAAACCTCCGCAGGAGTGCGATTCAATCCCCTGTCCGATAATACAATTTTGAATCGTAATGTCAGCCGGTTCAGTACCTTTGCTATCCCAGTTAACGGAAAAGTTTTCATCTAATCCCCAAAGCGCAGATACATGATCGAAAATCATTGTTGATCCGTTAGCTATCGTAACAGCGTCTTTGCCTGCATCGCCGCTTTTACCCATGAAAATACGCAAATAACGGACAATTACGTTGTTAGCCCCTGTGAAAGATACGCCATTGCCGTACAGAATAATACCGTCGCCGGGAGCCGTTTGTCCCGCAATGTATGAATTACCGGAAAATACGATACGGGATTTCATTTTGATAACTCCGCTCACATCAAATACGACAATTCTGCCTGATTTACTTACGGCGTCCCTGAACGATCCAGTTCCCGAATCATTCAAATTTGTTACATGATATACTTCAGGGGCGGAAACAGCTCTTGCGCCCGCCGCATAACGTCCGAATCCTTCAGCGCCCGGAAAAGCCAATTGCTGGCTATTCATTGATACGGGAAAGAAAAATGCTGCAATCAAAATTATTAAAAATAGTACCTTTTTCATAAATAAATTTAATAAATATGCATAATATAATTTATGATACAAAATTATTTAATCATATCCTTTTGTGAAATAGATTTGTATTCAAATAACTGTATTTTTGTACATGTATGGAAAATGAATACCCTTGTACAAAAATACATGAAAACGTCAAAAAGTCTATTTCATTATTAACATAACAGCAATATATTTGCAAAAAAAATAAAAACAAAATAAAATTTCATTAAAAGCCACATGGTGAAAAATGTTTGCAAAATAAAATAAATGTCTAATCTATAATATAAAAAAACAAAATTTGTAAATGAAAAATCGAATCAAACTGAATAGGGCATGGCTTCAAGTGTGCTTTCTGTTTTTTGTGATGTTTCTTTTTTCCTGTCAACAAAAAATGGATGAGTATTACAAAATTCCGGATTGGCTGAAAGGTAGCGCGTGGCAGGTGCTTGAAGCGAAAGGAAATTATACCCTTTTTCTTCAGGCGGCGGATAAGACCGGCTATAAAAGTATGCTTGAAGGAAAAGGGATTATCACAGTTGTCGCCCCTGACGATGAAGCATTCAATAAATGGTTATCTCAGCAAGGATATGCTTCTATAAATGATGTTCCCGATATTGAGTTGAAAAAAGTGATCACGTTTCATCTGCTGTACTATTCTTTCAGCAAGGATATGCTGGCGAATTACCGTCCGGAAGGAAGAACTTCCACCGATTATAATTCGGCGTCCTCGGCAGGTTTGTACTACAAATTCAGGACGAACAGCAATGATCCCGTTTCAATTGAAGAAGATAACACTGTGCGCGAAGGAGGTCCTGTGAGTCGCGAAATATTTCACAAAGAACGCTTTGTACCGGTATTGTCTTCTTACACCTTTCAAACTTTAGGAATAGACGCCAAGAGCAATTATGAATATTTTTATCCTAATTCAACGTGGACAGGCGATGACGGCGGTTTCAACATTTCCAATGCAAGCGTAACCGAATATGCTATCGTGACGGACAACGGATATATATACACTGTTGATAAAGTTTTGGAGCCTTTGGAAACCATTTATACGAAGTTGAATAATTCGCCCAATTACAGTATTTTCCTTAGTATGTACAAACGTTTTGTCGATTTTGAACAGAATGATGATATAATCAATAATTATGGTCCGGATTATTATTTGGAATATTTTTACAATTTGCCTGCAATTGCATCCGAATGGACTTATAACGGCGAATATTCGGGCTCGCCGGATTATTCAAGATTAGACTTGTTGGCACGGGAAACTTATAATGTGTATGCTCCTGAAAATGAATCGCTGCAAAACTTTTTCAATTCATTTTGGGGAGACTACTATACCTCTATAGATAAAGTTTCTTTCTTACCTTTAATGTATCTGTTGGGCAATCATGTCTATTCGGGAGATATTGTTTTCCCTGAATTGATTACGCAGGGAAAAGTAAAGACGACATTTGGAACCGTAATTGATTTCGACCCGCAGCAAACCGATTTGAGGCAAATGTGCTCGAACGGAACATTATACGGATTGAAAAACATGATGGTTCCGGAAATGTTTCAAAGCGTTACCGCTCCGATTTTTCAAGATCCTAAATACACCATGTTTTTGTTGATGATGGATAACTCCGGTTTAATACAGCCTTTGATGTCGAAAGATATGACATTTACACTGTTTATGCCTACGGATGATTTAATTCTCAATACAACGATTGCAGGGAATGATTTGATATATGTCGATGCTAATCCCAATCAATTCGGACAACAGCAAATTCAAATCAACGGAGATAACGGATACCTTCCGTTGAGTATGAGCAGGCAAAGCATGTTTGCATCCAATCACATTGCAACGCGGTTGGTTACTAAAATAGGAAATCAAAAAGTATATAAAACCCTGCTTCCCTACCAATATCTGTTGGAGGTTGACGATTCTAAAATTTATTCAACCAACCTGTATAACAACTACAGCGAAGGCGTAAATGACAAGCCGGGGTATATCACTAAAGTATATACCGCTTATAATGGAGAAAGTTACGATGTGAGCGGCGATGATGCAACAATGGCTCTTTTGCCTGATGAATCCGCTTTTAAAGATCAGATTACAAAAAATACGCCGGAAGAGTTCAAATCGTTCAAAGCCAACATGCTTGACGTATCGAAAATTGCGACCACAATTCCTCCGTTCAACTTTATGCTTTCAGATCGTTTTATCATATTTATTCCGTCTGCCGACGCAATAGATGCAGCTTCAAGCGCGGGAACATTGCCTGTTTCCCAAGAGGATATGGAAAAACAGATCAGGTATCTTTTTGTAAATGTAAATACAAGCGGATTGGTTGATTATCCTTTCCCGGGAGACGGTAGTTCAAAAACGCTTACTACTTATTTGACTAATCCAAGTACGCATACTTCTTATAAGCTGACGCTTATTGATACGGGCAATAGCCTGCAAGTACAAGATGAAAAAGGTAATATAGTAAATGTAATAGGCGTATTTCCGCATATTTATTCGGATGGAGCCGCATATTTGATTGACGGGATGTTAAATTATGAATAATTGGAAAAGAAATTAATATAGCATGAGAATTTTTCGATTAATATTGACATGTATATGCGTTGCCGCCTTTTCTGCGGCGAACGCTCAGGTAATAACCGGTTTCGTTAAAGATAAGAAAACCGGCGAAGCATTGGTTGGAGCAAGCGTTTATGTTCAAAATCAATCCAATCGTTCATTAGGAGGCACGATGACAGGCGTTGATGGCGACTATAAATTCAGCGTTCCTAAGGAAGCCAATCTGACTTTGGTTTTTTCATTGATCGGATACAAAACTGTGAAAGTAAAATACACAGGGCAAACCACTTATGACGTAAGTTTGGAAGACGATACTTATATGCTGGAAAGCGTCGAGATTACTGCGAAAGCCGTTGAGAGAAATACGCAAGGATTAACGCAACGCGAACTTGTTTCTTCTACGCAGAAGATTGCAATGGGCGAAATTGTTGAAAACGCCCCCGTAACTTCAATCGAAGATGCTTTGCAGGGTCGTTTGTCTAATGTGGACATTTTGGTTGGCGCAGAACCCGGTTCTTCCAGTTCTATCCGTATTCGAGGCACTTCATCCCTGAATGCTTCAAACGAGCCGCTGATTGTTGTTGACGGAATTCCTTACCAAACAACCATCAACGATGATTTTTCCTTTGCTACGGCTGATATGGAAGATTTTGGAGCGCTGGTAAATATCCCGCCTTCCGACATCGAATCCATTGAAGTATTAAAAGACGCCTCTGCAACTGCTATCTGGGGTTCAAAAGGCGCCAATGGAGTTTTGCTGATTAATACAAAGAAAGGAAGGGCTGGAAAAACGACTTTCAATGTGAATCTGAAATATGAATATGGAAAGGAAAGAAATACGATTCCTATGTTAAAAGCTTCACAGTACGTGGCTTTGATGCAGGATGAAATATGGAATTCAATTAACGATTTGGGAGCTAACAGTTCGGGAAGCAGAGATTTAATGAATTTGCTTTTCAACACGCCGGAAATCGGATACCAACCCGACTATTTGTATTTCAAAGAATATAATCAGGAAACCAACTGGCTGAAAGAAATAACGCAACCCAGCAACTCTTCCGAAGCCAACTTTTCAATGATGGGCGGCGGCGATAAAGCAACCTACCGGTTATCCTTAGATTACCTGAATGAAACGGGAACTACCAAAGGCACCGCTTTCAGCCGCGTTTCGTCGTTAATGAATGTTACCTATCGTTTCTCTAATAAATTGGACGTCACGACCGAATTTTCGTTTACAAATTCGGGAAGAGACGCTAATTGGGATAATCCGCGAGGACAAGCCTTTACGAAAATGCCCAATATGAGCCCGTATTTTATAGATGACAACGACAACAGAACCAATAAATATTTTACGCCCCGTACTAATTTTCAGGGACAAATCAACGTTGATGATTTGTCCAGCGACAAATTGAGCGGTTCGTTTAATCCGGTTGCAGTCGTAAACGAAGCTATCAACAATACTTCCTCTACGGAAGGCAGATTTAATTTCAAATTGCATTATAAATTTTCAGAAGGATTCGACTATAATGGAATTGTCGGATTAGATCTTAGAAAGACACGGAACAGGAGGTTTCTGCCACAAAGCGTTACAGGATTGGATCATACGGAAAGATATTATAATGAAGGTTCGGATAATGTATCCGACAATTTCTATTTGAATACTGAAAACAGATTGAATTATATCAAATATCTTAATGAAGTCCATAAATTGGTATTCGCCCTTTCCATGCAAACCGAACAATCGGCTAATTCAAATTACGTGAGCGACGTTGATGGGCTTGCTTCTGCAAAAAATTCCGATCCGAGCGCCGGAGGTAACATTTTGAATATGGAATCCGGAACAAGCGAAATGCGCTCCTTTAGAATTTTTGGAAGCGCGCAATATTCTTTTAAAGATCGTTACTTAGTCAACGGGACATACAGATACGAAGCCAACTCAGCCATGGGGTCAAATAATCGCTGGGCGCCTTTCTCATCCATCGGGGTAGGTTGGATTGCTACCGAAGAACCATTCCTGAAGAAACAGGAAAAATGGCTAAGTTTCTTTAAAATAAGGTATAGCTGGGGACAGAGTGGAAATGCTCCTTCAAGCTCTTATGGTTATATTGGTATTTTCAAATCAATCAACCCCGGATACATCGACTTGTCGGCTATTGCACCTGCTCAAATGCAATTGAACAGTCTGAAATGGGAAACGGTCACCACAAACAACCTCGGCTTTGACGCCGAATTGCTGAAAAGTAAAATGAGAATAACCGTAGATTTGTATAGCAAAGTAACTTCCAATATGCTGCAAAAAAATGTAACGATTCCCTCAACCTCCGGTTATTCAACTATTAACTACTTTAATTCCGGAAAAATGTCGAACGACGGATGGGAATTTCGCATCGACTATGACCTGTTCAAAACAAAAAACTGGTTTATATCGGCGAATTTTAATATTTCCCAAAACATAAATAAAGTGTTGGCAATGCCTGGCAACGTGAATAATTACCGTTATGATTTCGCTAATGGCAATTATGCTTATAATGTCAGAGTAGGCGATCCGTTAGGCTCTTTCTATGGCTACAAATATAAAGGCGTTTATCAAAATGAAGCGGATACGTATGCCAAAGATTTGAATGGAAATCCAATCAAAGATATCAATGGGAATAATGTAAAAATGAAAAACAACGATCAGTTAGTGTACCCCGGCGACGCCAAATATCAAGATATTAACGGCGACGGAGTTATCGATCAAAACGATATTGTATATCTCGGAAATTCCATGCCTTTATTTGAAGGTGGAGGAGGGCTCACCGTTAGATACAAAGCCTGGTCTTTAAACGTATTTTTAC
>Ga0123354_10011482_pt1 | contig 13694 bp, 8 predicted proteins | sample TergutLab28metaG_2_FD_97872 | JGI IMG/M metagenome (GOLD analysis project Ga0123354, IMG submission 97872) | Labiotermes labralis P4 segment gut microbial communities from Petit-Saut dam, French Guiana - Lab288 P4 | ecosystem: Host-associated > Arthropoda: Insects > Digestive system > Gut ... | reverse complement strand
TGTTTGGACCTTCTTTAATTCATCAGTTACGGCTTCTTGGATCACAGCAACATCCGCAATTTTAATTACGTTTTCAACTTGGGGAACAGAAAATAGTCTGGCGGAGATAAATCTGGAGAGTACGCATGGTAATAAAGGGTTGTAAATTTTTGAACAATTCGGCAACAGTAACAATATTTACTTCAGTTCGAGTCGATTTTGGACGGCCACCTCTCTCGTCATCTTCTACCAGCCCCCTTCCGTCTCGAAATCGAAAATACCACCTAAAAACATTTGATCGTTTCAGAGCTTCATTCCCATAAGCGTTTTTAACCAAAACTAGTGTTTCTGTCGCAGATAGACCGGCTTTGAAACAAAATTTTATGGCAACTCTCTTTTCATTTCCACTATCCATGACGTATAAAAAACTGACCTTACAAGACAAGTTATAACTCCTACACTGTCGAAGATAAACAAAAGAAACGCGGTGTGTGAACGAACGTTGGTTGATAGTATTTAGTTAGTGGGTTGGCCTATAGATCGCTCTAGTTCCGTTATTTAAAAGATTCAGTCATAAAACTTGTGGATCTCACTATGAACATGGACTTAGTGTGAATATCGGATGTTAAAGTTGAAAAATGTAATGGAATGGAAATCTATATTGGTGAAAATTAAGCAGGAGTAATAAGTAATTGTGTAATCATTCATTTGTGTTTTCGTTTTGCATGTTAAGGGGAAAATATGTAACTACTCGTGGTTTGGGTCTAGTGTTGTCACTTGGAAAAGCGGCAATAAACTGTCAGTTTCCATAAAAAGTGTTTTTTTTTATCTGACTGGCTCTACAGCTCCAGACAGATTATGCTGAGTGAAACTTACGGCAGTGGTCAAGGACATATGAGATGAAATTGCTACGAGTTAGAAATGTAATTAAACGGAAAATCTCACACTTGTTTGCAGTGGAAAAACCAAAGCAGATAAAACAGAATTTCTCAGCAGTTTCTGTACAGTATCACCATCATAGTCATCATCACGACTGTTCTCATTTACGACTTACCACTAACAGTTTTATCGATGGTTATGAAATATTGGTTTTTTTTATTGTATTAAGTTTATCACCCCTGGGGAACAGACGGCGTTAAGCAGGCATTTGATTTGCCGTCATAAAATACATTGCGTCGTAAACTGTGTTTCAGTTGATTGCTTTAGTGGTAATCCAACACAAATTTTACCCACAACATACGTAAAATATGTCCTGAATACTTCTTAGCGTATTCACAGAGTAGACTGCAGAAAGTAAGTGCGTATTGGCAGGCATCGCTTTTGAAATATGAAGCAGTACAAGGCGTTTAACTGCATGGCAACAGGAGATGGACAAAGTACGCCTAGTTTATTAACTGTGGCTATTTCCTTTTGAGTTAACAGACAGAAGTCGTTTTGTTTAAGAAGGTGAAATATTTCTGCTATACAAAAAGCATTATCAAAAATATTACCACCTTACTTACTGCCCAAAGGAAAAAACTAAGGGACTACCATATAGTTTCAGAATGTAATACGGGGTGCAGACTACGTGGGCTGTGCAGACTTCTGTTTAAAATGGTATGTGATACTGGGAATATAATTGCGTTCAAACGACAATTTTTGAAGAACAACTACAATATTCTAAATAAAATCCTGTATTATTGTTTATTTTCCACCTAATGTTAATGTCGCGTGATTAATGTTCGTAGTATATACAGCCTTTCATGTCCAGTCGATACAGACTTTAGAAAAATTCTTCAACTTTAAGTTTAATATTGTCATAAACGTATGTATACATCCTGGAGACAGAAAATCATATAAAACTTCACAAGTAGCAAAGATCTTTAACCTTGTACCTAACGGACATAAGGTCCATTAGGGTGGTTTAAAATATTACTCATAATATCATATTTAGAACAATAAGCGATTATAACACAATAACCAGTGCGTAACGTCCTGGATTAATAAAACACTGAGTAATTTCGTGTGTGGGTATATTGCATTGTTTTCTGTTACTTACGTTATTAACTGCAAAATCATGAAGTTTCAATGAACAACGTGGACTGGCATGGAATGCGGTACATTTGCCTTTTCACAAACCGTCACAACTGATTTAATCCTCGTATATAACGCACAGCAAAACTTCGTACATCCAACTTACACACACGCCATTTCTCTTTTGCTCAGCACATCGTGTTAAACTCAGTCATTTTGCAAAGTTATCGTCAGTTTCTGTCTCTCGCCACTATTTTCGCTGCAAAACTGCGAACATTTATAGCGGACATGTTAAACCAGTAAGGTTTTATAACCTGTAAATTTGACTAATCAAGCACTCTACATTTGGGTAAGATGTAAACACTTGTAGTAGCGGTGACATGCAACAGATGACAGCTCCAGTCACATGTTATTAATGGCATTACTTGACGTGCTGTGATACAATATAGGACACTTGGCCCTGCGTAAATCTGTTTCTGTGGGTGAAAAATTTTTCTCGCATTGAAATTAACAGCCAATTGATAGGGGTGTTTGATGACGTCATTCTGAATGAATGAAGACGTGCCTACCTGCCCTCAGTACATTAATTCGTAAATCAGTCAAGTAAAACATACGCAGGCCTTTTTTTTTTAAATAAAAAAAGAACAACCCAAAACAAAAAATTTCAACTTTCTTATTTTGTACAATTTCGACCCCTCGAAGTTCTTTTTAAGTTATTGATCTGAATAATATTATCGAAACGTACTTTCACATGTACGTTATGTAGGGGAAATCAATAACAATAAAAGCCACACGGAAATGATGTATCGTGGATAGTCTGTTCACAATGAATGTTCTAAGCAAGACAACTGCTGCTTCGAGTAAGGGAGGGATGAATTAGATGGTAATAATAAATTAATTTATTAATTGTGCTAGTTAAGCTATCAATAGTGGAAGCTACGTTAAAGAAAGTTTCCTTTATACGATTCAAACAAGATGAGAGGCGCTACTGTGTTGATTCACATTAGGCTTGTACAGGCTTTTTGATGGAGATTAAAAGACCTTATCTTCCGACCGTTAGAATACCTATTAGTATAGCTTTAACTGTTTTACCTTCGATAATTTATGTGTTATTTATTGGACATTAGATTAGTTTACGGAACCGTCTGTTTTCTTCTACGTTTTAGGAGCCGTTTGGTTTTGGTATGTTGACGGGATGTAGTTATTGTAAGGGGAAGAATCGATACGCGATACGCCACTGCGTGTGTTTGTACCTTACGTAGGCCTACTGTATCTGGTAGTGTAGTGAAAGAAGTCAGTGTATCGAGACCCTCAACATCTCAGTCACGTTGTTACGCTTCATCCCCTGCAGCATACCTTCCTGTATGGCCTTCCTGTACTCCAGCCTTCCTGTTCAAAGAATTTTGGCAATGATGATCACGTGGTAACAATGCTGCAGACAAGTGACCTGGGATGGTTGGATGCAGAGCGGTAGACAGAAAGGAGGCAAACCTCAAACGTTTGTCATCTGCACCATCTATGGGCTGTAGCACTGCGGCCTCAGTAAAATTTCATCAGTATTATTGTGCATTATAAACTTTAAAATAACTCAGTTTTTTTTAAAGAATGAACAACACATGAGTTTGTAACTTACTGTTTGACGGCGTACGAATATGTTTGAAGGGGAAGAAAAAAAATAGGTTGACCAAGTATACGATCGATAGAGCAGTACCAATGAAATAGAACGAGCCTGTAAACGTGTCATATATTATTGATGATGATTAAAGCATAGCTCAGAAGCCCTTAATGGATTTGTATAATTAATTCATACTATCCTGCGAGATAAGTAGTTCTTACAGCGGTGTTGTTATAGAAGATTAGGTGGATCGTAATTTTTTCATCTTCAGGGTCAAGCAGACAAAAACTGCTGGATCCTGAATATGACGGAAGTACGGCGCTTCGAAGTGGACCGGAATAGCGTAGGCAGCATAACGACTTGCTAAGGGCTGGACGTTCCTGGGATCGAATACAAGTGGGGGTTAGATTTTGTGCGCCCCTCTAGACCAGACATTGGAAACAACCATCCTCCTCTACGAGGGATAACGGGCCTCTTCTTTGGGGGTAAAGCGGCTGGAACGTGGCGTTCAACACCCTCTCCCATCTGATATCGAGGTTATAGAAACCCCTACTTCCCCTCTGGGCCTTCATGACCTGTTTTAGTGCGAAGTTTACCTTCAGTAGTAGTTCCTCTATTTACGATCCTTCGAAACGCTGGAAACTACTCAGCAGTCTTCACGGAGTGACATGCCATAACACATAAATTATGCTACCGTCCTGATAGTTACGTTACATGGGTTATAAACCAATCACTTGTTTTAGCTTAAAGTGAATTATCCTATCAAATATGTCTGAAATACGGGCCGCACAGTTTAATGGGGTGCATATCTTACGACCTTTTATGACACGTTGTAGCATAAAACAGAAACAAATTAACTTTCATCGTCTTACGCTTCATATTGGAGTCTAAAACACAGAGAACGGCCCTGGCGTACCCCATGCTGATCTCCGCGTCTTTACTGTTTAGAAATTTAAATGTCCAGGCTAAGCCAGAAAAACTCAGGTTATCAAGAGATAAAAACTGACATTTAAATCGTCTCTAAAACGATAATTGGAACTGCATGTATATTGGAAATTACGTCAGACTGTAGGAACCTGATGAATTTCTCCCTAACTGTCACGGTAGACATCCAATACAAAATATCAGTGAAATCCATTAATTAACTTCCGAGATTAACCATGTAAAGAGAAGGACAGGAAGAGAAACGACCTCCACATTCCGTGTTTATTCTGTGCACTTTTCGCCAAAACTTCACAAAACTAATTACAAACCCAGGCTTCCTTTTAACTGGTTTATTGTATTCAAAATTGGACGTATTCACGAAATGGACTGTGAAGACGAATGTACTGTAGTCTAGAGTGGTCTGGTAGCCATTTACCGACTCTTCGGAAAAACCTACTGCCTTCATCTCACAGTATAGGATAATGACATTGGATTTCTCCGAAACGTCAGTAGACAGCAACCAGACTGTACATCCCAGACGACAGTACTTTTCACGGTCTTTCCGCTGCTTATACGAGTGTCCTTCTCAGAATTTTCCCTGTGGAATTTCATGAGACTGTATCGGTAGACTGCACATTACGCTAGCGTGACTTGGAACTAAGTATGCATGAAATGTCGTTAGCTTCATATCGTGCGGCAATATTGCTTCTGGCAAGAAACTTTACCTTCTAATGCGTCTCTTTATGAAATTGTAAGACAAGCTGAGTCTCATAAATTATAAAGAGATGAAGTCTGATACGCAATTTTAGATAATTTACTGTGATTATTCAATAGAATATTAACTAAGTGATTCAATCACTCACCCTACGGAGGTTGTTTTTGATGAAAATGAAATTTGCTCATATGGTAAAATATCCTCCCCCACATACGAAACTAGGTGGTTCGCCACCGTTTAAGCCAAGATTTATTACAGGTTCTTATACGAAGTCGGTTGAGGCTAGTTCACATTACGACACTCTCACCATTGAAGACTGTTTTTAATATTATTTTCTCATCTACGCTTACATCTGTGTAACTGTCTCTTCCCTCCAAGTATCAAGATATATTTTGAGTGTTTTTCTCATTTTCTCGAAATGCTGCATGTTCAGCCTGTCTGATCCTAATAGAATTGAATATTTTTTCCCATAACAAACCCACTTACACATCTTGAGATTGTTTTTCAAGCAACACGTTGTTTCCAAAAAAGGACAGAAAGCAGTAATGAAATACATCGGTGACATGAATATCACGTGGTCTTAGAAGGATGACAGGATCTTCCTTACAAATCTTGCCTGAAATAAATTAGGCTAATTTCCGAAAATTTGAAAAATAATTCCGGAATAGAGAAAATAAATTTAAAAGTCTTACCTGTGAGACACATTTCTTGTAGATGATGCTATGAATTCTCGTGCCTAATATTTCTAGGGCAGCAGAAGACAGGCTCACTTCCCCAAGCAGACTTCTTTCGCAAGTCGCCACGTTTGAAGCAAATGTCCTGCCGTCCTCTGGCTGAACTGTCCGTCAAAATGAAGCCAGAGGGCGCCAGTAGTTCTACCATTTCCAGTGTACCAAAGGAGTCACCACCACCTGTTTGTATTCATTCTGGTCTTGGTATATGAGTAAGACAGTCCGAATTACATGGAGTATGCGCGTAGAATCTGTGGGATCGATGTAATATACGGCTGCCAAGCTTGATATACAGGGACGTAATACCTTACAAAGGAAACTCCATATCCAGGTCCGCTATGGCTTTACGAGAGTGCTTAGATTAGATAAAGAATAAAAAATGGACGTCAGCAATCGTGAAAATGTTTTTAGCTATGTTTCTTACGAAGCAGGAAACAAAACGTCTTGTCTGGCGAAACTAAAAGAGAGCGTGGCTATGATTCATGTAAGCTATATTTTACTTGTATACACTTTATATAATAAAACTGTAAATAACTCTGAATTATTAATTAGATCATTCAGTTATTTATTTATCTTCTTATGTTTCACTTACACAAACTAAATTGTGCCGAAATTTTCAGATACAGTCTTATCTCAAATAATCGTGAACTTCAGAGACTTATAAGTGCCGATGTTTCAGCTCTGTTCGGACGCGACTCTTCTTCAATGGGCGATTGGCTCGTGTTGCCTTCACCTTCATCAACTGCTTCCCCTTGCAGATAATGACACGATCCTTCGAAAACGTGATAACCACAGACCCAGCGACACGGTGTCACTTACCAAAAGGCTTGAAATCTTGGCAACAACGCTACGAGAAACTCACTTCTCGTTTCATTACTTAAGAGACATGAAGAAGAGGAAGTGTCAAGCCGTATAAATATTTGTACTTAGTGAGCTGTTCGGTGCTTGAATTTGAGTTTCGAAGTGTTAAGCTGTGATTAAGTAACAAACAAAGCTCTCTCAAATCATGGTTCATGGTCGAATATTTTACATCGGAACTGCTTGTCAGTCCGGACGGTATTTGTATTTCCAAGAAAAACCAATAGACGCCTACTTGGTCTCTGAAAACATTTCAATGCTTAGCTTCTGTACAAATGATCTGCTGTCACTTTTTGACATTTGTATGTAATCACTTCATGGCAAAGGAAATTATAGTGGGACGCAAAAAAATGTAATTTACGTACAACAGATTAAGATTAATTTTGAAATTAAAAATCCAAGCTAGAATATCTCCAAGCAGCAGAGTCCGTCTTGAAAAGCCCACAGTTCGATAGGCTGTCAAAAATGCTCTGTATTTTATGGAAATTTAAGGCTCATTATCTTGTTTAAAAAAACCTTTTACTGGTCGATATCGTGAAACAAACGAATCTGTTTCAAAACCTATGTGATATTAAAATCTAAGTTAATATTATTGTATCCTCCATTTTTGTCTCCAATGAGCTCTCTCAACTTAAGCTACTGAGTAAATTCTTGTAAAATATTCCAACACATCCCATGTGTGTTAAATGATCAGTCCATCTAGTTATCGTTGACTAGATAAAAGGACATCACATTTACCCTGAATTTGCAAAAATAAAATTTGGTTGTTTTAAAATCACCTTCAACATACAAGCGGGTATATTACTTAGTGATAAACTTATATCGAAAAAGGTCGAGTCCTAACTACCGACCAGAGACGCAGGTGCCTCTCGATTGTTGCACGACACATTGTTTCCTCGCATTCACTACCCCCAAGTGTAACATATCTGCAACTATAAAAACGTTTCCCCACACTCTGTATTTCCCCAGTACCTAACAATGAAGGATATCTGTTGATTTCAATAAATTCTTTCCCATGTGGAGGACACAACGTTCTGACACACAGTCGACATCTGAGGCATTCTTCAATAATGCAAATTATGTACACCCACATCGCACAACACCGAATACCACATTCGAGCACCTGACAATACCACCGGTTACTACGGAATATGGTAAAGCGTTTGAGTTCTACTGTGTAGTTAATCAACTGGAACTAACACGGATCAGCATACCGTCAAACACAACTAAGGTATCACATTCAAATTGTTCATTCCTTGCATTGTGGCTTGATTTACAAACTCTTTCAGTACCAACACAAACACTGTTCTACCATCACGCGTTTTAATCCTAATTAGCTCCTGAATTTTTCGGCATTTGTTGGTACTGAAAGAGATAAAGCATCTGATGTATGCATGTTATGTACTTTATTGTGGCAAAACGTTCTGAACTAATTCAATCACATATATCTATAGCACAACTAACAAAACGAGACGATAAACATAAAATTAAAAAAAAAAATCACCTGGAATCTTGAGCTAAGCGACGAAAAATATCCAGCTGAGAATTTCTGTACATTTCGCTTGTCTTTCAATGCGAAAACCGCGGTCCATCTGCAGTTAAACCACGACAGTTTCCTGCTATACATAAACAGTACATGCACATTAACTTGCACATGTCAGTTGGTGTATTAAGAATTTCTTACTGGCGACATTCTGAACTGTCACTGTGCTCAATTTCCTGGTTATATTTTCAGAGTGGCATGTCCCCTGAAAGAGCGGGATGATAGCCGAGGCGGTTTGTAAACGAATCCTCACTGCTGAGGCCAAAACATATCGCAGCGCAGTTGGCCCAGGTTTTGTGATAGTCAAATTAGAACGGGGAGAGTTTTCTGTCCAAGAACGTATGTTTTTCCCTTTAAATTATCTTTCAGTTCCAAATCCATTTATCTATCACCCAGGTGATAGAAAACGGGCTCTTTCGAGACTACAAGTCAAAAGAAGAATTTCAGTCATCACAAAACTACAAGAAAATATTCTGCCGGTACCCACAGGGGTACAAAATATTTATTTATTTTGTAATTTATTGAAAGAAGATCTTCGTAAATTGCGAATTCCAGGTAGTCGAATTAAGATATTGAGAAAAGAATTGGAAATAATGTGTAAGGAAGAGGTCGTGACCTATATTAATGTACCGTAACTCTCAGCAAGTCACTGAAGGGACCTAGAGAACCAGGAAGAATCTTAGTTGTTAACCCGGCCGAAATTTGAAATGGACAGCCCCAAAACACAAGTTCTACCGCTGGAGCCAACTTTCTGGGTGACACGTCATAATCCAGAAAGCCGCAAAAGGAATGTTTACTGTTGGAAGCCTTCAAATGTTATGACCATGTGTTTCCAAAACCAGCGGCTCACCAAGTTGTGCTATGTGACATTGGCCACATGTGTAAAGCATGTATATAATATTAAAATTACACAGTAACTTAGGCGGTTAGATGAGGCACCAAATAGCTCACAGTAACGGTTATAACCCTTTGTCCAAGAAGATTGGACGCTCCTGTTTTAAACTTTTGTAGGAGACGAAGTGTCCTTTTTTGTGAAGCAACAGCTGTACTTAGGCATAGGCTGCCTGATTGTTGGGGTTTATAGACCACATTCAATGACACACACTCGGTAGGACTCATCTGGAAGAGGGAACAGGCCGTCGAAGAAGTCTCTGCCAGACAAGTCACAAGATTCACAACGAACAGTCATCCATGCTCCCGGCTTGATTCGAATCTGCAATCCCAGCCAGCGAGCTGCCGCAGACCTAGACCGCAGACGGCCCAGACATTGGTTTCGGCTCCATATTATTATTTAGGATAATAGATGATGACGGCGACGATGATAAGGATAAAAATAATTTTAATTGTAATATAAAAATGGTAATAGTGTTAATACAAAACCTGAAACTGAAAGAAGAGGCATGAGTATTTGAAGGAATTAGTGGCATACTCTGAACGCTTACAGTTAGCAGCAATAAATTGTAAAAGGTTGAACTATGAACTGCAGTAAACCTGACGGTACAGTCGCAGACGGAAAATAAAATTGCATGCAAACAGTCGTTGCCACAACAGCAAATATAAACGAGGTGCGGAAGTGCAAGTTGGGTGTTACAAAGAGAATCGTGACCCTGGCCAGATGGAATCATATCAAATTCGTATGCTGCTTCACTTCTAAAGGAATTACATGGGACGGCCATCCTGCAGGCCACTCGCTTACTGTGAAGAACACCGATGTATTATATTTTACCCAGCACAGGAACCAGTGTCGGTCTCTTGTAAACACCGTAAGGAAATTCTGATCTTCATACTACAAAGGAATAGTCTGACCACCTGAGTGGCCGCTAGCTTTTTAAATGGATTCTGCTACATGTAGTTGGAGTGAAGCCATATTAAACTGTTGCTCTATGCTCTTCCTTTGGTGGCAACAACTCTATCAGAAAAAGCTAACGAAGATGAAATAATAACACAATAAAAAAAAACATGGTTGATGTTTGTCAAATTGTAGCAATAATTTTGTTTTCGAAAATCAGCGGAAAGGGATGGCTATCTTAAAGAACATATTTCCAATCAGAGTGTAGCAGTCTCTGCACAGAGTGTCACAAAATTTCCTCATATATTCTGAGGCTACTTTTATATGATAAATTCACAATAACAATGAAGTAATTTTATTGTACAAGTACTCTATTTCCTTTTGGCGCTGCGGCCCAACGCGGGCCATACCTTCTTCATTCTTGAGCTTTCTAGATCACACACAATGACACGCCACAGTCGGTAGGACTCCTATGGAAGAGTGATCAGCTCGTCGCAGAGACTTCTGCCTGAAAACTCACAACACTCACACCAGACAAACACCTCTGCCCCCGGTGGGATTCGAAACCACAATCTCAAAAGGTGAGCGGCCGCAGACATACGCCTTAGACTGCGCGGTCAATGGGATCGGCTTTTTACGCGTATAGTTACTATTATTGGTTACGTGAACTTTGAAGCTAACAAGCATAAGAAATCTACGTTATAGGCTCGTCTGTTGCAACCGTCATTAAAGAAAACAAGCATAAGTAAGTAAATTAACGAAATATGAATAAATAAATAAATTGGCGAACGGACCGATGAAGGAAAAGATGAATGAAAGAATGACTGAATAAAAAGCAGACAAAAATAAAAAGATATAGCTGGTAGAAGATCCAAAACTCGACGGTGTATTTCGTTTTTATTCATCCTCTACAAATTGTTGCTTGATTTGTTCCAACACAAAAAAGATAAAGAAAATTTTAGTCAAAACGAAAATTAATAAAATAGATTCCAAATTCTAAATAGACTAATTTGACGTTCAGGTGACCGTGCATCGTGATAAATTCTTATAATAAAACCAACTAGATGCACTAATTCCTCTAATTTATTTTTGGAATAAAACTCTACATGTTTCGGACAGTTCTTCTGTCCATCATCAGGGGTTTTATACTGTACACACAGCAATGGTATATGTCAGCAAACCTGTATGACATATACCATTGCTGTGTGTAAAGTGAAAAACTCCTGATGATGGACAGAGGAACTGTCCGAAGCATGTAGAGTTTTATTCCAAAAATAAATGTGAGACATTAGTGCATCTAGTTGGTTTTATTATAAGAATCTAAATATTCTAAAATTATAATATAAATATATATGATACAGTCGTACACAACTTCATATTTATTAAATTATATTAGGTTATAATTCAGCTAGATGTTTCGTCCTAGTTACAAGGCCATCTTCAGACTGATCTTTGAGTATATGTGTGTACAATTGAATATGCTTTCAATTTAAGAGATCTCTTAGTACAAGATTGGTTTAGATTGGCTTAAATAATTAATTAGGATTAAAATTTCAAATGTGTAATTAGGTCGAAACATGTAGCTGAATTATAACCTGGTATAATCTAATAAATATAACGTTGTGTACGACCATATCATATTTATATTATATTATAATTTTAACATTTCAACACAACGGGAATGTCTCACGTGAAAATTTTAAATCGGCTATTTAATGTACTTTGAAATGGAAGATCTAAGGACGAATTGTTTAAATGTAAGCAACATAATATATATATATATATATATATATATAACAAAATATAGTCGAGATCAAAGGTAAGGTAAGAATTTATAATTTGACGTTCAGATCACCGTGCATCGTGATACAGGTTTGCTGACAACTTGCGAGAAAGCTGTCAGCAAAACCTGTATGACATATACCATTGATGTGTGTACAATGAAAAACTTCTGATGATGGACAGAGGAACTGTCCGAAACATGTAGAGTTTTATTCCAAAATAAATTTGAGAAATTAGTGCATCTTGTTGCTTTTATTATAATAGGTAAGAATTTATAGTAGTCCTGGAAGATACAGCCCAGCAGTCGACAGTTTTGGACACGATTCTTGGACAAACAGAGAAGTTGGCAATAGAATAAGGGCAAAAAAAATAATGTTTTATTCATTCACGTTCCATTTCTTTTGGTAAAAGTATAGTAAGCTATTTAAAGTGTATATTATCTAAACTTTTACTGAAGCATGCCGACCTCATGGACATGAGTTTCTTTTTAACAGTTTCTAGGAAATACCAAAGCTATTGACATTTTGTGGGTACCTATACATTTGCATTTGTACTGCGGACAGAACACATGTGGCTACTGATATGTGGTAAAGAAGTCGTGTGTATGTGTGTGTCAAGTCACGCCAAAGGCACGGCTGTAAAAGAGACTGAAGACTTGGCTTGTACGATTTGCTGCCACGAATGTGTAAGGTACTACTTAGCACCCAATGTAAAAGAGCAATCAGGGCCAGCCTTTGGATAAAGTGTGTCTCGGGAGAACAGAGTTCACGCATCTTATCCCTTCCGCCCCAAACATTCCAGTACTGCACGCACTGACAATTTGAGTGTTCCATAATCAATCGCTTACAAAATCACTGTCAAATATTAATTTATAATATTAATGATATTAAAATTTATTATTCCAATATTTTATTATTGTGGGCCAAGATAGACCGGGGCTCGAATCCCGGTTGGGGCGAATTTTCCACCTCCCCTTCCAGACTGTCTCTGGGACCCGTCCAGCCTCCTGTACAATGGATACTGGCTGTTTTTCCAGGGCGCGAGGGAGGGGGTAAAACGGCCGTTGCAAGGTTTGACCGCCTACCATCATCTAGCGCAGAGGTTAAAGAAAGAGTGCATATATCACTACACTCTATCTGGGCCTTCATGGCCTGTATTACGGCGAATTTTACATTTCACCTTGTACCTGATATTTTATTCCGTATGACCGAAACATACTTTCTTATAAAAAAAACCTCGCAATATTGCACCCGTAAGTTATGACTTAAAACATTCGTAAACTCTAACCTACCAATCGCAGAATGTTGCGGCTTGCGCTATAATAAGAATGAGAAAAAAAAACTGTCAGTAATTTACCGATATAATCGCAAAAGTTAAATTCGCCAACTTTCGGACAAGTAATCGGAAAGTATCCGTGGTTCACAATCGGGACGCTGACAAACCGGACTGAGCTTCTCAGTTTTTTTCATCAGCTCCGCCAACCAAACTCGGGGATAGTATATCTAAAATTAGACCACATTCACTTTGCAATTCCCTATTTATTGTACTCAAAATCGAAGCTGATACTACGTTATAATTCCATAATATAATCATCAAACTAGACTGTAAAAATAACACCCTGATCTTGCCGAAATGTTTCCCATAGAGAGACCCCCCCCCCCCCCAACCCCCCGCCCGGACTTTGAAAACTTTTTCGAATTTTTTGCTTCCCGCAATATTTGGACTTGGGAGTGGTTGGCCACCCT
>Ga0123354_10011481_pt1 | contig 13696 bp, 12 predicted proteins | sample TergutLab28metaG_2_FD_97872 | JGI IMG/M metagenome (GOLD analysis project Ga0123354, IMG submission 97872) | Labiotermes labralis P4 segment gut microbial communities from Petit-Saut dam, French Guiana - Lab288 P4 | ecosystem: Host-associated > Arthropoda: Insects > Digestive system > Gut ... | reverse complement strand
TTCGTCACTGTGTATCCATGTCTTTGGAAATGGTAAGAATATATGTTGTGAACACACACACACACACACACACAAACACACCCCCCCCCCACACACACACACACACACACCTCAGTTTGTGGTGATGTCTTTACCACATAATAAGTTCAGCGTATCAGCGTAATTTGAAACGTACAGGTAAAATACAGGGGACTCTAAAGTTTAAAGACTTTGAAAGTTAACTTTGGCTCTCACAAGCATATTGCAAATTCTGTGAGCTAAATATTTTCATTCTGTGCAATGTGTTTATGCATTTTGTTTTAATATAGCAATAAATAGCGATTATTTCCCTATACAACGTCGAGACGTTGGTCTTTATAACGGCAAACCACTGTCACTAAGTGAATATTAGTGTAAACGTAGATTCGTCTTTGTGTTCAGAGTGTTGAGTACAGCAGTTATTGTTGTTGTGACTACAATAAATTGTCTGGCCATTGATTTCATGCTGAAACTTGACGCAGTATCCGAGAGGATAGCACTTGCTTTGGCGGGGTCCGATTTGCATAACTCATTCACAAGGGCAGGTAAACTGGCTAAAAATTTTCGCGGGTTTTCTCAAACCTGTAAAAGAATTTTGGTCATAATACCTCTCGTCACGATCTGCCTCTCCTACTTCATGTTTCCCCGTTCAAATTCTCCAGTCATCCTATAATGTGACTAGACTGATAACGAAGTTAAAAGTTAAATAAACTAAAAATAAGCAAGTTAATTAAATTGGGGCGGTGCGACTTGGACACTGAAGGAATAGGAACAGTTTAGAAATAGTCAGCAAAGTGAATGTACTGAGGAAGACAACAAAAAAAAAACACTATTTTGCTACAAAAGACGTCAGGTTATTTTGAGAGAACTTTAAAACACACATAAATTTGGGAGAAATTAACAACTAGAAAAATAAATCGTTACGTGCTCGTAAAATGGGCAGATCGAGAAACGTGCAAGTTGTTATGAAATATCAACCTGCACGAAAAATGAACAGAGGAAGGCCATTACAGGGGCTTCCGGATTTCGAAACTGAGACCGGAACGGGCCACGAGGCCTGAGTCCCTGAAAGCAGGGGGGTGAAGATGATGAATTACACTGCGGAAAGTTGATCGTTGTAAACCAGTCTGTCGCAGTTTTAAGTATAAATTTCATGTGAATATGATCTGAAGTTTCATTTCCAGTTTACAGTAAAATTTTAGCCCCTTAAACTCTTTAGTGTAATAAAACAAATGTTTATTCTAAGAATCATATGAAACATACAAATTCGGTACTTGGACAGATAATAAGCTTCTTATCATTAAAGTAGACTGCACGTATAGTTACCAATACCCTCTGAAACTTTAGGTCTTATTCTTTATCAACATCCACTTTGGCGACTTTGCGAACAGCTACAAACTACAGGCGAATGTAAGACATTTCCTGCTATGTCTCCTTTAATGTGGCGTGACTCACGAATTGCACGGCAGATGTCTCTGGTGCACGACTGAAACCAACACAGAGAAATGGCAGTAATTAGTAGGCCCAGTGTTTCTAGCAGTAATGACCGAGTGCTTTTATTGCGATGCAGCTAACTACTATGTCTCAGGTAGGAATTTAATTGTAACCCCGAGTGCTTATTGGCCTTTTCTGCCTCGTAAAATTGAGGGGAGAGGGTAAAGACTTTTCCAGGTTCAGTTACTGTCTGGATGTAACAGAGTTCTTTTCGACAAGCTTATAGTTGCTACTTTATTACAGTGTTCGCAAGAGCTTGCCACTGAGTACTGCTCACACAGTTTTTTTTTCCAGTTTTTGACATAAATTTTAATATTATTCTCAGTTGTAGGCCGGGATTGCGTATTAGATTTAACGACTCTGTACGGGCTGGACGGTCTGGGGATTGAATTTCGGGGGGGGGGGGGGGTTTCCGCACCCTTCGATACCGGCACTGAAACTCACCCAGCCTCCCAGAAAAACGTGTACCGGTTCTCTTTCTTGGAACTATGGCGGCATGGGCGTGGCGTTGACCACCCACTGAGGTCTAGCGTTGAAGTTAAAGAAAGAGTAGAAGTGTACCTTTACTCCCCCTCTGTTTTGAAGGTAGGTTGCGAGGAGACTTTTATCTCTTTATTCTGCCTCAGTTGTAGGTCTAACACAGTGGTTCCTAATCTCTTTTGTGCTATGAATCCCTTTGAGAATATGGTAAATTCTAGAGACCTCTTCTCAGAAAAATATATTTAAATGCATAAAATGGAAGCAGTGAAATTTGTTGAAGTTAACAGAATCTTTGGAGCATACGGTCCGTAACTCATTCTGTTGTCTAAATTCATTAACAAAAGAAAGCTAAATTTCAGTGAGCGTTTAATGAAAATAAGATATAATTTTTTACGACCAAAGATCACGGACTCGCTGCAATCTATCCACGGACCCACAAGGGTTCCGTGAATCCCACATTAAAAGCGGCTGGTCTAAGTAGTCTTTCCAATTACCCTCTTTCTTTCAGGTTTTAAGACAGAATTTTTGCATGCGCTTCTTGTTTCTTACCCCTCCCATACAACCGCCCTTATTTAATTTCCTTAATAATATCTAGCCATTCCACTTTCTTTCACTTCCCCTCCCTTAGGTCTAAATATTGTCTTCTCTACCCTGTTCTAGTCACATCGTCGGTCGGTTTTCCTTATTAGGGTGAGAAACCCAGTATCATTCCTTCCTACCCCAAAACAAGAAAAATTTTAATTTAGTTTTTTTAGAGATGCTTGTAAAATTGAGGAAAGCGACTATTAGCTTCGTCATGACTGTTCGTCTTTCCGTCCGCATGGAACAACTCAGCTCACCTAGGACAGATTTTAATGAAATTTTATATTTGAGGATTTTAAAGAAAATCTGTCCAGAAAATTCAAGTGTCATTAAAATCAACAAGATTAAAGACACTTTACATGAACTCCAATATACAGTTTAATCAAATCTCGCTCATTTATGCTTACAATGAGAAATGTTTCAGATAAAAGTTGTAAAAAAATAAAAAAACACATTTTGTGTTCAGTAAAATTTTTTTAGAAAATCGTGTCTTTTATGAGATAATGTGGAAAAAATATTGTAGAGTGGTACACGCCACAGATGACAATATGGCGGATGCGCATTTTATGTTGGATACTTAAGGCTACAAACACAAACACACACACATACACACAAACTCATACACACACACACAAACACATACACACACACAAACACACACACACACACACACACACAGTTTGCGTGATACTTATTTCTTTTCCACTGCAACAATGATTGTACTAACACTCTTCAATGTTACATCATACATACATTGCCTGTTTTGTTTCAAATTTCTTGATTTTCTGCAGTTGTTATAAGTCAAAGTGTTCCGAACTAAAGGTTAGGCAGGGTTGTCCGACATAATCTGAGCTTAATTCCTCAGCGAAGAACTTCGGCCTCTTACTGTCATGCATTAAGTCCTGAAATTTGCCTCAGGTAGAATGATTTTTGAATTGTCATTATATTATCCTTTAATGTTTAGTGTTTAGTTTGTGCACCACCAGGTTTAACGACATAATATTTATTATTATTATAATCATAATCAACATCTCCTTTATGCTGGGTATTTATGCTTATATTCCTGAGACAAATTATTATTATTATTATTATTATTATTATTATAAAGAGGGACAGTTTCCATGCACAGTTCAACTGATTGTTCTTATGATGGATGTTATATTGCAAAGTGTCAGTTGGACGAAAATGGGACCGCAAAGTATGAATTACTCCTTCTGCTTTTTGATTGCAGAAAATTCGGTAGTTTAGTAACTAGCAAACAGATCTGGCTGATGCAATCAAAGTGGCACGAAACTTTGGAAACATTTCGGATCAAGTAAAACACGAAGTTTTTAATTTTCGCTGTACGTGTTTGCTTCATTAGAGTGAAATACGTACATGGATCACTGGGCTTATTGGAACTGCATCTGTTTAATGCAAATTGTCTAATTATAGGAGCATTGTAACCGTCACTTCCGAGTCTACCAAATCGAAATTATATCGGGAAACATCGGGTCAACTCTCATGACACCACGCTATGGTTTCTGATTATATACACATACATTTCCACCATTTTGACTAATGAGTGATCCAGTTGGAGCTAACATGTTCACACAAAGTGTAATTCTTCTATGTGTATGGAAGTTTTAAATTGAAGTTGTATTTTAGGGCAGAAATAGGTTATGAAATTTCAAAGGTAAAATTCTGTAAGTATTATCTCTATTGACAGCCCTTCCACTGAATCACTCTTAACATTATAGATATTGAGGGACGTTTTGATGTGATGATTTCCCTGAATATGCTCTCCATTTTCCAGCCACGTGCCATAAATAAATAATAAATCAGATTAGGATGAAGGTTATGAGTTAACGTCAAACAGTCAAAACTCCAGCTTCTGACAGATGTCTTGGATAATTTAATAATATTAGTCTACGATATATGTAGCAGATACAAACAGCTGGGCTTCTATTTATTCATGTAAGCTTGTAGTGGCTTACATTTTTAATGGCACACTTACTAATGATCCTTATAGCCGAAAAGAGGTGCTGAATGAAGTGATAATTTTGTGTTGTACTTTGATTGCCTTTTTTAATAATAGGCGCAACACAAAGATGCAGAATATGAAATTAGACTCTTCAAGCATAAAATTTTTCTTCGCCAATGTTTGAGGGATCTGACTGAAAGATGGCGAATTCTTCATGCGATAGGCAAAAGGACTCTTGTGTTCCAAAAGTCGCTTTGACGGAAGAGGAAAATTGCAATGCCGCTTCTTATGAAGAGTAACCCGAGTTAAAGCCAGTTGAAATTTCTTGAAACTTATATATATATATATATATATATGTGTGTGTGTTTGTGTGTGTGTGTGTGTGCGCGCGCGCGCTTCGCTTTCGTTTTTGTGCATTGCGACATTATGGGTCTGAGTTTCTAACATATATTATACTCTTAAATAATTATATTTATATATATTTCTTTAATGAGAAAAGCGACTTTTGGAACAGTCTGTATAAGGCTCAGAATCTCTGTACTGAAAAATTTTATAAGCTTAATTGTTACTATGAGAGTACATTTTATTTAGATTTATTTTAAACTCCGAGCTTTTTATTGAATATTTAAAAATTAATTAATTTTGTGTAATGTAATTCAGCTGACTTCACAGAATTTTATTAAACGATTTTAATGTGTACAAATAAAACAGTTGGGAGAATAAACCGTTTTGCTGTTCGGGCAGTGATTTTATGTGGATATACGACAACTGCCTTGTTTGTTTTTTTTATGTCAAAGTAAAATTCATACTTTCAACTCTCTTACCAACAATATATTTTCGAGCAACCAGAAACAAACCAAAAAAAAAATATTTATTTTTATCCTTGATCTCGACCTAGAGGACAAATTCGGTGAATTTTATTAAGATCTTTTAATATTGTAGCTCCGACTAGCAAAATAATTTGTGTGTGTCATGTGCCACTCCTGATTACTCAGAACCCTACGCGTTGATAAACTACAAGCCTGTAAGCAACCAGGCAGTGCTTTACCAGTTAATAATCCGGATAACCGAATCCGTCCAGTGGGAGCCGAGTACTTGCATTCGACACTACAGACGGAAGGACAGACAGACATGAAGAGTCTAAAAATCGATTTCGCAAATTTTCGAACGCACCTAAAAACTCGTGAAAAGAATGGTTAATATTTTTATGCTGTCTGGGCGGTAACTGTTACAAGTCACATGCTGTCTCGGCTGAGGTTGTTGCGTGGTTTTACACAACCCTGCAAAGAAAATGCCGTGACAGTACCTCAAATTCGTTTACAACCGCCCCCTTCCATGTATTTCTGAACCCGCTACTAATTTTTGACGACACAAAATCTGCACTATTGATAGAGTCTTTATATAAACACAGATAAAGACATGCATTTTGTTACGATGCGTTGAAAGTGTTCAGGGATTAGGAAAATTGGAATTGTAAGGATTAAAAGAAGGAAATTCTACACGCAAAGTTGTGATGAAGGGCTAAATCATGGGGTAGCGAAAGCGAAGACAAGTGTCATTCCCGTCCCGACGCTAAAGTGTTAGAAGTGCTATTTCCTGACAGGTGCCGACACGTGGGACTATGGAGGGTGGGCTGTAGCGGGAGGGCACGATCTGTGTCTACAGTTTAGTGCCTGATCTTTGCTCTTCATCTTAAGAACGGTACCACGTCATCGCATAATCACCACTTACAAATAAGTGTTCTTAGGAAACAAAACCTTGATTACGTGAAGTGGCTAGGAAACACTGACACGTGGTTACTGCTGTGGAGTTTTCAGTTACTATTTCAAGCCTCACTTCAAACAGTTTCCTTAATCAAATAGTTATTTTTAATATATTAATCTGATTCATTTTCGTTCTCTGAATTTTATTTACCTGTATTTTGTAACATTGACAATAAATGTAACCATATCGCTGCAGCATGACAGCATTTGCTGTTTTTCATATGGGAGAGAAAGCAAAGTTCGTGTAAAAAATTGCTGGAATATGAATGACGAATTATTAAACGAAAAAACAAAGGACTGTAGAGGTGAAACGCGAGTACGAAATATAATATTTAGATAAATTAAAATTCAGAAAATATGTAAAAATAAAAGCGTCTAACATTGAGGACACTATGCACCGTGCCGGCTATGTGGTAGAGGGAGCGCAATTCTGTGAAATGTGTGTAAGGACTGAACTTGATAAATATTTAATATTATCATTTTATTATACAGTGTGTTTAAAAAAAAATTGGTTAAATATATATCACATGTTTAATTTATCGAGGCGATGGTAAAAAACTGACTATGAATATAGGCTAGCAGATTGTCTTTGAATGATTTCAAAGGAAAAGTGTTGTGAATTAGATACCAAATTTTAGAATTGATAGTTGGAGAAGTAAACATCCTCCACCTGCAAGCATGCAGGTGCACGGCAGATCGGTCTCCGGCAAAACCTTCCTGACACTGCAGATATTGCCGACATGGCTACAGAACAGTTTTGTTGACCTCCCACGGTCGATATTCTTTCTGCATGGTAAAAATTATTTCTGCATGCCCCGTAGAATGTAGCATAGAATCCAGATCAAATGACATAGGCTGCTGCTGCTACTACCACCACTACAACTACTACTACTACTACTATTACTACCACCACCACCAGCACTACCACTACTACTACTACTACTGCTACTACTTCAGCTACTACTATTACTCTTACTACTACCAATACTACCACCACTACCGCTATTCTCATCGCTACCATAATCACCACCACCACAACTGCCACCACTATTACCACTATCACTACCAATACTACGACCACTACCACCATTACCATCACTACCATCATCACCACCACCACCACCACCACCACCAAAACTGCCACCACTATTACCACCACTACTACCACTACCACCACCATTACTACAGCCACTACTTCACCACAACCACCATCACCATCACCACCACTACCACCACTATGACGACTACCACTACCACCACCACTACTACTATTACTACTACTACTGCTGCTGCTACTACCACTACCACTACTACTTCTCCTATTAGTACTACAAATGTCTGTCTTGTGCCTTGCTTAGTGTTTTGAACAAGGCTCATTTACCAACGTTGTGCGGTTGGTCGGACACAGATCCAACCACACCTTATTGCATCTATCATGATACTGCCGTGTGGTGGTCATATTGCAAGCAGTTTAAGTGGTCACTTGGTTTCCTTGACAGCGAAGTGTGTTTCACTTACTCAATGTAAGCTGATGTTGTGACGTCACTCAAAAATCGACCTCCTTACAAGCCATCGGAATCCGGTGTAGTTAGTAACCCGGATGTTACAAGGTGACAAACTCATTGATAAGGTATATGAGTGAACTGCAGTCATAGGAAAGTTTTTTGTCTTGAACCCCTGATAACGTAGAATGTGTACGGCTTCAACTTTCGGAGCGTTCTGTATATTTTAATCGATATTTGACCTCTGTGCTTTCCAGGATGCCTGCATTAAAATACATTCGAGATACAGACTACACGTCAGTTATGTGAGGCGTTACTCGGCTGGTGTTAACTAACGTAACAGACGGTTATTAACAACTTCTATTTCCAGTGATTCGCGAAATGTCCTAATGACGTCACTCTTCTTAATTTGTGTCTACCGGTGACGTACGAGGAAAGAACTTTCACTGGTTTTTAGTCCTTTCAGTGTTATTTTTATCTCAACACAAACGTAAGAAGAAAGTTTTCAAATTGTCGGCTTGTAGAAGAAGGGTTGTGGGGTTGAATATGTGCCTAACTTGTGTGGGTAGTAGGGTGCGTGCCTGCTGTATATGGGGAAATGATGGCAGGGGTATCATTTTGACTCAAATTGAGTCGTACGTAATTTAGATTTAGGGAATGTTTCCATATTCATGAGAGTCTGACCCTCCGGAGTGAGAGGATTGTGCGCGAAGTAGACATAGAGAGAGAAAGAGAGAGAGGGAGGGAGAGATTGGAAGAGGAAGGCCACTGTGCTATCAACATAAGAGGAGAGTATGGGAGAACCGGTATGTCATACTGTGTATGGACGCTGTGATAGACCGGAGTAGAAGTGGGGTAGAGTCTGTGAGAAACTAGGATGAGGTTTGGAACTGCGAAAAGCGAGATGATGCAGAGTGGAGGCTGTTGAACCACTTGGCTACTTAACTGAAGACCGTATTCCCAGATCTGACTTACGGAAATCCATAGACACCGTACAAATATAAGTCTGAGTGGGGGAACTCTATCAGTATAGTGACTGGATTACGGGGGAGGGGTGGGGTTGTTCTCCAAAACATCCACGCCGGCTATGGGGCCCAATCAGCTTCCTGTTCAAGGGGTACCGGGGTTCTTTCGTGCTGGTAAAGAGGTCGGAACGTGATGCTGACAGATGAATATCTATTGCCGAAGTTAACGTCAGGAGGTTTACCTCCACTCCCCCTACACACCTTCATGACGTATGTATGTACGACTTGACATTTTACTTTTGTAAATTTTGAGTAAGAAGAACTCTCTTCTTCTCCATCCATTCCCAGTTCATTCAATGTCTTCTTTTTATAAATTACATAGTCTGTGATACTGGCTGTCATAAAATAAAAAAAATGAATAAATCACTTTCTTAAACTATGTTATCTGTGAGGTAGGAACTCTGTTTTTTGTGTATTCAGATAAAGTTTAACTTCGAAGGTTTAACTCTGTGACAAAATTTATTTTTTGACTTAATTAAACACAGACATTTGCCATACAAGTTGATAAATACGTGAGGCAGTTTAGATATAAGTACGCTTAAAAGATATTACTGTCAATATAATGAAATTAATGTATCTCCTGCGTGTACTTGTTACAACAGGCAGTTTCTCTTTCAAACGCTCACGGAATGTTATTGATTTCCCTCGCCAGATTGAACTGTGCGTGTTCATTCAGTAGCAATTCCAGTATTAATAAAGAAATGAGTGGATTGTTTTGTCACCGTCATTGAAAGAATGATCAAACCACATTATAATAAATTAATTTTGACGTGTGGCATCCAGTTGTGTTATTCAGTAACTCAGTACACGAAGTTGGTATCAGTCTAAACACAACTAGATTACATTTCGTTTAATGCAGTGACATGTTTCGGCCTAGGATAGGCCATTCTGTGTTCACAATCAAATTTAAGAGGACATTGAAATACAATGTACAGATAAATTCATAAGGTTTAAAATTGGTTAAATGTTAAAATACATCAGAAAATTACATGTCATATGGAGATTTTGCAACAGATGCTTACATTTGTTGTGTAACCAATTAATTTCATTAATTATTATATTAAACAAAACAGAATTTAGTTGTGTTTAGACTATTATGAAAGCCTTATTATTGAATTGTAATTAATGAAGTTTAACATAAGCTGAAACGTGTGAAACGAATTAAGTCAGAAGCTTAAAAATCTATCTAAAAACTTTCCTGTTTTCTACCACGAACCTAACAAAGAACACCCTCAAGCTTTAATGGATTTTGCTCCATACCCTTATCAATAGTACGTTATAGGGCCTTTAAAGTGATGTGCAAGAATTCTGGTGGAGATTCTAGATGCGATTTAAGTCCTTATTGCATTTTTTAAAAATTATAATACAAAAATTTAATTCCTTAATATTCGAATAATTTCTTAAATACAGCAGTATCTGTTATAGGCCTAAATTATGTAGACAAGGAAAGTAGTCATATCCTGGACTGAGAACAGATGTCCTGACTGGCCAACTTGTGTTGGTGTTTTATTATGGCACATACCTACAGATACGTCACACTCGTGTTCACCCCTGCACCTCTGTGTTACATCAGATGCATTCATAGGAGGCGATTTTATTGTGTAGCAGCGCCGATGTTACTTTTTAGGTCAGGGGTGTACAAATGCCTGTCCCAGGAACTGATCAGAACACAGACGCTTTTTGTTCATGCATCCAGCGACATTTTCTTATATCCGCTTGTCTTTTCGTAGGGGCTTTGAATATTTTGTGAAGTTTAAGTTAACTAATACTTCGTATAATTTTTCCTTAAGCGCAGTCACTTTTATTAATTAAGCAATTGTTAATTATGAGTGTTTTTTTTTTCAAATGAAGCCAACTATGTGCACACTACTTCTTAGTATATTTATTTCAGCTTCTCTACATGTTTCGGGCAACTATGTGCCCATCATCAGGAGAACTTACTGTATCTATGCGACACTGGTATTTTTCACTCCGTATGGGTGGCAGACCAGACAGCCACCCATACGTTCAACAAAACACAAAATTATGAGAGTGTGCGTTTGTGTTTGACTATAGACATCAACAAAATCCCACATTTCGTACACTCGCAACTGATGCCGTGAAGATCCCAGGAATAAATGCCAACCTGTGACGTACACTTTGGTGTTTGTAGTCATTAATGTTCATGCTAATTGCGTCAATAAAAATCCATATTAAAAAAAGTAAATCCCGACAAATGTACACGCACGTTATTAAAACACCACTTTGTTAGCACATTGCGCCACTCTGATGTGTTTCGTCCTTGAAAGGGCCTTCCTTAGGGTGTATGGTTGCTACATTTCAGCAGCGTGTACTGTGTTACCTGCCGCGTGACACACTACACCATGCTCAGTAAGTTGGGTACTGTATCTGACGACTCATTTTGTTCAACTTGGTGCTGAAATTTTTTTAACCGTACACATTGAGGAAGGCCCTTTGTGGGTTGAAATATGTCGGAGTGATGTAATGTGCTAATAAAGTGTTTGTTTTAATAATATATGCTTGCATTCTTCAGGCTTCAATTGATATAGTAACATTAATGCACGGATATTGAAAAGATAAACCCTTGAACTCTGTTGATGTAATAATGGGGCACACAAATATGATAAAATTTTATGTCCGTACAGTCTCTGTCAGATCTTATTCCTTATGCTTCTTATGCGCTGCTCTAGGCGGCCGCTGGGTCTAAGGTGTGGGTCTGTGGCCGCTTGCTTGCTGCCGTGGGTTCGAATTCCGCCGGAGGCATGGACCCCTGTCTCTGGCCAGTGGTGTCTATTGTTGTAAAGTAGGGGTCTCTGCGACTGGCCGATTAATCAGCTAGAGTCGTACGGAGAGTGGTGTGTTTTGAGTGTGACCTGAAACCTCAAGGAACAGGAGATATAGGGCCTAGTGGCTGTCGAGCCGTAAATAAAGTGGGAGGTGTTGTTTTCACAAATGGGCAATGAGATATGCTATAAAGACTCGCCTTTATTTAGTGATTTTTTTCGTTTCCTCCAGGCAGATGACCGGTAAGCGTTTTCTAACATGAGCTCGATCGTTCCATTTTTGCTTCTTTTGCAATTAATAATTCACTTATTTTTCTGTCATCCGAGCTGTTGGCAGTATCAGCAAAAAATAATAAATGAAGAACATGGGCTTAATGCACACCAGTGGCCATCAGTAGCTGGCAACATAGCTTTACACACTGGACGTAGTTATGATTGGAAACTGTACGAACCAGTAAGATGGAATTAATATTTTGGTATGAAAGCTTAGACTCAACGAACTTTCTGCCATGTTACATAAATATAGGCACACATACATACCTACACATATACATTAGTACGTACATATATACATATATAGAGACACATACACACATAAATATATACATACACACATAAATGCATGGTCACATATATAAATAAACACACATCCATATATACATGCATAAACCATTCCTCATATTTACCAAACAAATAGACTTGTAACATTAGTTAAAAGAACCTTACTGCAACTGTTATCTTTATAATTCTGTCAAGTAGAGCCAACGAGATATAAGCTACACATGTATAATTGACAAATAATAGTAATTCTTATATTGTAAAGGACATGCCGTACAAACAAAAATGTTAACAACGGCACTTCCTAGCTTTAAAAAGGAAATGTAAACCTAGCATGTAGTATTACTACAAGTAATGGAGCATGCTTATATCATAAATAAATAAAAAAATATATACATGCATACGCACATACATATATACAAAATATACATACATACATACGTACATAATACATAATTCATAATGTATACAAAAATACATACATACACACATACGTAAATACATTTTTACATACATATCCAAATACACAATACATTATATACATACACATATATACATACATACATACACACATACATACATATCTACACATATTATAATACATACATACATTCATCAACACATGCTTACATACACGCTTAAGTAAATACATTTATACATACAAACACATAAGCATACATATATATGTAAATACATACATACATACACACATACGTACATACATACATACAACACACGCATACATACACACACACCTAAATACATTTTTACAAACATATTCACATACACACATACATTAAATACATACATACACACGTACATGCATACATACACACACACGTAAATACATTTTTACATACATATTCACATACACACATACATTAAATACATACATACACACGTACATGCATACATACACACATACATACATACACATACATACAAACACACACGTACATACATACATACATACATACATACACACATACATACGAGGTTTGTCCAAACAGTATCCGGATTGGAATTGTAGTGGTTGTTCACTGGGTGGGATGTGTTTGCAACCAGTCTTGACATGTTCGTACATGTCTTAGCAACTCATGACACAAGTTTCAAGTGGCTGCGTTTGCTCAGTTGGCTGCAGTGGGTCGCGAAATTAACACGTGCGTTTACGTCATAACGATTTTTACGATGTGTGAAAGTACCGAACAACACATTTGCATCAAATTTTGTTTTAAAATCGGAAAAACCGCAACCGAAACGTATCAATTATTGCAGCAAGCATACGGTGAAGATGCAATGGGTCGTACACAAGTGTTTGACTGGTTCCGTCGATTTAAAGAGGGTAGAACCTCCGTTGAAAGCGACCCCACGCTCGGGACGACCTCCAACATCAAGAAATGAGGAATTGATTGCTAAAGTTAGAATAATCTTTCGCAATAACAGGAGAATGACAGTACGAGAGATAGCGGATGACTGTGGGATCTCCGTGGGCTCATGCGATGCAATTTTAACTGACGATCTGCACATG
>Ga0123354_10011480_pt1 | contig 13696 bp, 12 predicted proteins | sample TergutLab28metaG_2_FD_97872 | JGI IMG/M metagenome (GOLD analysis project Ga0123354, IMG submission 97872) | Labiotermes labralis P4 segment gut microbial communities from Petit-Saut dam, French Guiana - Lab288 P4 | ecosystem: Host-associated > Arthropoda: Insects > Digestive system > Gut ... | reverse complement strand
GGTAAAGTGATCCCATTACAGGCCCGGTGTGGCCCAGAGGGTGGGTAGAGGTATAGCTCTACTCTTCCATGACCGCGGCACTAGAAGGGGGTGAGTGGTCAGCAGCACGCCCCGGCCGCACTTAACCCCAGGAAAAGACCCGGTACCTATTGTACAGGAGGCTGGGGTTAACATAATATACACGCGCTAATCCAGGGTGTCACTAGCTACGATTTTGCACAGAAAAACCTTAAATACTTCTGTCCTTATATATTATGACCCTTTATGCAATTACGAATATGCACGCCATGGATCTGAGAAGGAGTGTGATATATTTTATCGGCAAAACACAACCCTGCAGTGCTGAACGAATCATAGTTTTTTCTCCATAACTGCTCCATAATGACACATTTTTTTCGTGAATCACTGCCATCTGGCTTAAGAGTCGTCAAATATAAGAACAATCACAACGTAATTCAGTCACAAAATCAAAACCCCAGCTCTTGTATAAGTAGAAATCGACAAATGCACATGACATTCTTCGTAAGGATTTCAGAGCTGCTGCGGTGGCTCCGCTTTAAAGAATACATTTGTCATCCTGTAAAAGAAGAATTTCTGTTGTCAGTTTCCATTCGCCCTATCAACACCTTGAATACAAGCTACAACAGACGGTACGCTTTGCGGTTTTAATTTATAATAAGTCATAATTTGGACATGGGATTGAGCAGTAACTAAGTAGGAGAACTGACAATAACACGACGCTTTTCGGTGACGTGTCAATGTGCCGGCGATTATTTGTGGAAGATATTTGTTATCTGATTAAATAAAAGAGAGTAAGATAAATAGGCATTTGTATGATACGAAATGTGTGCAGTATTTTTTTTTTTTGGGGGGGGGGGAGAAATCTGAAAGAAAGAAATAACTTACCAGATCTACACGCAGATGGGAGTGTAACACAGAAATGGGTCTCAAATAAATTGGTGGGACGGTGTGGACAGACTGCATCTGGTTCAGGATAAGTGCAAAGTGATGGAATGTTTTAAAAATAGTAATGAACCTTCGGGTTCCCTAAAATGTCCGGAAATTCTCAGCTGCGTAAGGAACTCTTATCTTCTAAATAAAGGTTCCCTTCCACAGAATTAGTTGGTTGGCCAAATATTTAATTTTTTCTTATTCGGAAATGCCCACAGTCTCATCTTAATTACTCTTGTATTCCATATGTGACATTGCGACGAAGATTTACGTGAAAATGAGGGGGGGGAGGTGGATATGTGAAGGGAGTTTCAAATAGTGGTTTGTCATCCTATTTGTGTGTATTCAATACTAGACTCCTGATGATGGACAGAAAACCTGTCCGAAACATGAAGAGTTCTATTCCAAAAATAAATTTGAGGAATTAGTGAATCTCGTTGGTTTTATTATAAGAATATATCACGATGCACGGTCCTCTGAATGTCAAAATATTTAATATTTGGCTGATGGTAAATACTAATCTAGAAAGAATGTGGATGGAAGCCATGGTGGGTTCACATGAGCTTTCTCTGCCTTTACTTGGAAGAACTGAGGTAAAGCACGAGAAGCATTAGACGGAGTAATCGAAGTCGTGACCGGGATTCGAAATTGTTACCGTTCGAATTCAATCCAGAACTTTAGAAAAAAAAAATCCTCTCCATTCCCTTCATGTATTTGGCATTATAAAGTGTCAAAAAATTATTGAGTTATATTCCTAGAAATTAAAATTGACTACGACTTTTACATTTCGTCCCTAGGTTACTAGGGGAATGTACTTGTGGGTTTATTGCGTTATGTTGTTTTGCGTAGAGAGGGACCTTGATTTGGGTCTTACCTCTCTGTATGAAGACCTGACAAACCTCTAAAATATCTATTAATTTCTTCGTGATTAGGATTAATTTTGACCCTTACCTATCTCTATGGAGACCTGAAAAACCTCTAAAATATCTATTAATTTCTTTGTGAATAGGATTAATTTTGAATCGGAGGATACAGATAGGAATCTGAATCTATCGATGGCGTAAAATAAGACATGCAGTACCTTAAAAAATGACAGAATTCCTGACTGGGAAAATAATTATAACTTTCATTAAGTTAAAGCGAATATGTGGAACCGTGACAATTCTAAGTCTGATTGCCGCCATGACGGCCGAGATGAATTTCTGGGTCCCTGCCTCGTGTCTAGTTTGCAACGAATGAGAGGCGGTTTGAAGGCTATGTCTTTGTGGCCTGCCGCTTATATCGGGTACCGTCACTACGGCTCTAACATGAACAAATGACGGTTATCTTAGACTACGTTGAAACAGACACTTATTTGTATATCAAAAATTTCCTGTCGGAAGTGAACTGACCAGAATAAGACCTGCTACATAACCGTCTTTGTTGGGATAGGAGTCGTGATAAAGAACGAAATGAGTGCAATAAACCTATTTACATAAAATAAAAACACCGCATTCATGACTGCGCAGGCGGGATCTACTGTGTTCCAAATTAATTTTTAATTAAGCTATTTTCAGTACCTTAACACATCATACGTGTTACGATACATGCTAGATCGAATTGCCTAATGTGCACTGAAATTATTTGCTTCACTCTTAGTGGTTGTGGATTGTTACCTCCCGGTATATTGCACTGTACATACCTCTGAAGCGTCTAGCGACTTATAACAACACATTTTTCACTCACAGGATTCCTCTTTTGTAGTTTTCGGTGTCTTCCTGACGGAATCGACGAACCTCGACATTTCGGCATATACACCGCTGGAGTCTGATGAAAAGAACAATTTCATTCCAATTTTCATCTCCTGACCTTTTCTTCGTCTCATACATTCTTTTAGTAAATTTATATCCCTCATTACCCACTCGCATTTCGCAAGTTTCCGCTATCTCCAGTCTCTCCTCTCATCTTCTGCCCTTCACCGCTTTCCTCCGTACGTATGTAGATCGTCTTTCTGCCACCTAAATGCAGTATGACGTGATGAAGATAAATCGATTTAACATGGATTATTGTTTATTTAATTTTGCTTGTTGGGCTCATTAATCTTGACGTTGATGTAATTCGGTTTCAGCTGTTTAACTTTGCACATTTTATTACACCGTATTGCTGCATTTGTCATTAATAACTTTAGCCTGGTGTTCTTATAGATTTTGCCTAGTTGCAAAGATAACGATAAAGTTGGTTTGTTTATACTGTACGAATAGTGGCTTTACTAAATCTATATATTCAAATATTTGTGGCTGCACGTTCCAGGATCTCATAGCACCGTAACCAACCATTTCCATTAGCATCTAACAGTGCGATCTAGAAGGCATGACTTTCAAACTGAATTCCACGAAAATCGAGCATCAAGACAACAAGCGTGCACGCACACACGTAAACTTACGCCTACCTCAAAAATACCACATCATGAGAGTAAAAAGCCAAATTCTTTTTAAACCCATTTGGAACTGCGCTTGTTTTGTTATTTATTTCGTAATTTGACTAATCTATGAATCTGATGTTTATTGGACCGTGCATCATTGTGATAACTAAAGAATAAAAAATCAACTAGATGCCACTTATTATTTTATTGTACTTTTTATAAGCTCAACATGTTTCGGGCATTAATATGTCCATCATCAGGAGCTCGCGACTATGATGTTGATTACCACATTGGTCGCTTCGTTCTTGGTTTGCTGTATGTAGTAGGTTGGGTGTGGCTAGCCTGCAGCCTGCAGCCCGGACGCTACTCCAGCCTAACCGCACCTAACCACCAACATACAGCAAACCAAGAACGAAACGACCAATGTGGTAATCAACATCATAGTCGCGAGCTCCTTATGATGGGCATAGTAATGCCCGAAATATGTTGAGCCTATAAGAAGTACAATAAAATAATAAGTGGCATCTAGTTGGTTTTTTATTCTTCAGTTGACTAATCTGTATTTGTCAGGGTCCGGATACAGACAGCCGATTAACATGCAATAATACACCTACTTCCGCTGTTCATTGCGAAAACTCCTAGTATTATAGTCAGCACAATGTTTCCACGAAACTATAATACGCCTACACGACATAGCCCCTCGTAATCGTGCTGCAGTGAAGTCCGTATCTCTGTTACCTAAGCATCGTTGTTGTTGTACTCAAGCTAAATACACAATGAACTTCCTAAGAAGTTTATTGTTTTGAGATTACCGGGTTATGTTCCGAACGTCATCGGCTGGCAGTTGCTGGTCTGGTGCAAGCTGTGACGACAAGCTGTCTTCCAAGAAGGCTCAAGGAAGATGCTAATTAGGTGATAATTATCAGCACTTGCTTCTGGCTGTAAATAACGGTGCAGACAACTGGCACTTCCACAAAGGAATACGGAGCTGTTACAAATGCATTATTAAGATTTTTACCCAACGATCATTTATCTGTCGACATGTCATAAAAATTTGTAAATATTTTGAAAGGGGTACACAATCGCACGCGCCCCGCCATCTCTTATCCAAAAGAAAACACACACTGCCCATAACAGATCTGAAGAACGGAGGAAGCTATCAGTCAACAAGGAGTCTGGTATAGTGGTACCGTTCGACATTAGTAGTCGATAGGTGTTCGGGTCGCATCCATAACAAGCTACTCTTTACTGTGACGGAATTTTTCATATTTTATTCATTCTGAATTTCCTAGTAATACGGTCAACAGGCCACGATATGCTCCTTCCAAAGGCCTACAAATCTTAAATACAGGAAAAATGTATCCATGTCCTTCGCCGCTACATCATACATGTACTTGAACATATGAGTAACTTATATATAACTGGTATGTGCAAAAAGCAATAACCGAATATCCACATTTGTGTCAAGTTCTACTCGAGCCGTCGTGTCATTGGGCGTCCGGTGTTGTAAAGGTCATTAGATTTATACCGCAGTTCCCTTCCACAGGACTGCTATTACGAGTAAGCCTATGTAAGCCCGGAGATATGACGACGTCTCTTTGAGATAGTGTCACCCAGTGCTTCCAATGGACGTGTGTCTCCATTTTCGAAGTCTGTGACGTCCAAGCAGAACGCAGCGAAACATTAACACAGAGGCACAGTATCAAATCGGAAAAGACCCGTATCAACGATTCTTTGCTTCCAGGTGTTGGCACTCTATTTTCGTGTTCGCGGGAACGTGAAGTGAATTTTCGGCCTGCAAAACAGTTATCCTAAGAAACACACCCATGTAATATGCACAGCGTCGAATTAGATGGGAAAATAATGATGATTGGTAGGTATATAAGGATTTGGAAGGAAGCGTGTAATAATCTCATATAAAAATAAGTACAGCTATCCCATTACAGGCCTGGGTAGTCCAATACAGATGCAAGAGTTTGAGGCTCCAAAAATATCGAGAAAATCGGCACATGGTCAGCCGTAATCAACTGCCGCCTTTACCCCTCAACAGATATTTCTGGTAGTCATTTCTCTTAGAGACTGAGTAGATAATAATTTAATGTACTGTATAATATATTAACAACAGGAATATGCAGCTAAATAATTAAAAGGAACGGTCATGATAACCATTAGTTTAATCAAAACTGAAAAAGTCTTTCCTAGGAATAATACTCTGGATTCTTGGAGTACACCTAGGACAATCAACATGCGGAACCCCTGGGAGTATGGCGAAGATCTTTACCAAATTAACCTGCGTACATGATCTTGAAGCCTAGAACGGCCTGGAGTGCTGCCCACCGCTACAGTTGTGATGCAGACTGCCGCCAGTCGTTCCTGAAAACAACAATTGCATTACTTTTCAAAAACTCCATTATATATAACTTTTTCGCAGTCGTAAATAATGACATTCACGTAGACCGCACGTATGCGGATTTCTGATGAAGAAGTCCACTTTTTGATAATTGGAAGTCCCTGGACTTTTCGGTCCAAGTCAAAGGCCTTCAAAAGTTTACTGATGTCCTAAATCACGAGTTCCTGCTCAGCGGGGCCTCGAGAAAAGCTACAGTAGGTGTGCTCCTAGTAGAGTCTCATAGAGCATCATCCGTTACTGTCTAAGGTTACCAAGTGACCGCTTCCCGTCACAGTCATCGGGATGACGGCCAAGGATGTACTGTTTCATATGCTGTATGAGCGGTGTAACAGATGCAAAGGCCATCTTATGTGAGATCGAGGTCGACTATGAAAGGTGAAACTGCAGGTTGTGGAAAGAACTGGCAGTGACCTATATAAGTATCCCAACAGCAGAGTGTTAGTAATGAGTGCAGTATATATCCTGATAGAGAAGTACTGGCATTGAGGTGACTTAGGAGGGAAATGTCTGATGCAAATTAACTTGAAAATATCTGAAAAACTTATTCTTTTTGTATAAAAGTCATTAACAGATATAAATGTCCGTACTTATAAACTGAAGTGCATGTTCGTCTCCCGTATGCTCAAGTGTGCACCCACTGGTAGTGTCACTACGACGCCGGGTATTGTCTGTAAGCCGACATCGGTTAGTGCTCCAGCTGGGAAGTTGGGCGGTAGGCTAACGACCTTCATTGAAAAGACAAATGCACGTGTGTTACGAAATGCTAAACAAGTCCTTTATTTTCAATACATTCCCTGCAAAGACTAAAGCAACGTATAGTGGAGAGTGTTTTGAGCTTTGGATTTCAAGCAACGTTTCTTGATCAAAAATTCATTTTAAAAAATTAGTCTACAGATGTGAGGGGTTTAGGTGACGTGTGTGACCTATGCATAGGTGACATTTAAAAAAATACGATGTGATTGTGTGGACTGGATTCATCTGGCTCCGAATAGAGAACACTCTGGATTTCTTTTCAAAATTGTCATATCCGGTTCTATAAAAGGCCAGAAATATCTGGACCATCTCAGCAATGATTTCCTTCTCAAGAAGAATTCTGCTCAGTGGAGCTAATAGCTAATAGCAAATAGTTATCGGTTTGAGAGCCCCAAGTCTAGAACTTTTATTAACCTTGCATCATACATTTCAACGACACTGATGGGTGTGTGTATTCATTTTCGAAGAAGCTGGCACTTTCGCGTCGTGACTTAATGGCATCCCGTTGTGAATTACGTATGTACACCAGACAGGAAGCGCAGATCATGAGTCAGAACTCAGTTTTCATCAGGTTTAGCAGGTTTAGTAAAAAAAAATAAATACTGAGTTACGATTGAAGGTCTGTGCTTCCTTTCTAATTTGTGGTTAGTTAAAGCCAGTTATTTCAGGTTATGTACTGCGTTCTCTCTCTCTTTCTCTCTCCCCTCCACCTCCACCTCCACCACTCGTTCTACCCCTCAATTCGCTGCTTGTTACAGTTCAAAGACCTTCATGAGTCGGTGTAGTGAATGGCACTGGCCGATATGCCAATTTGGCTCTGGTTAGGTAGGTCACTATGCGGTAGTTCCCCGCACAGAGACTTAACATTCAACTCACAGCGACACGATGAAAATTCGATCCTTCATGTGACGTGACGCGTGTGTTGTGTATGTCTCCACGTATGGTAACACATTTTGTATACCTCTTAACTATACATTTCAAGGCTTATGTTCTTATGTGAATTTATTTTTCTGAACTGGTGTATTGAATATTAATAAGAAATTAATCTGTCACTTTTGTAGTTTATTACTTTTTCTTATAAAGTTATTTGTTGAATTATTTCACAAACTGTATTGAACGGTATAAAAATTTTAGGAAAATGAGAACAAAATGTAATGTGAAGGGGATATATATATATATAATATACAGTATATACTATATATATATATTATATGTGGGGCGGGCAGCTCAGTCGGTATAGCGACTGACTAAGGGCTAGACCGTCCGGGATCGAATCCCGTTGGGGACGGGATTTTTCGCCCTTCCAGACCGGCCCTGGGGCCCACCCATCCTCCTGTAAAATGGGTACCGGGTCTTTCCCGTGGGTAAAGTGCGGCCGGGGCGTGCTGCTGACCACTCACCCCCTTCTAGTGCCGCAGTCATGGGAGAGTAAAGCTATATCTCTACCCACCCTCTGGGGCACACCAGTCCTGTAACGGGAAAACTTTACCTTTTATATATATATATATATATATATATATATATATATATATATGTGTGTGTGTGTGTGTGTGTGTGTGTGTACATATAGACGAGTCTTAGTAATCCACTAGCATAAAAATCGTTAAAATTGTAACGGCATAATTTTTAAAAACGAGCTCCATTATTAACAATACCTAACGTGAGAAGTTCTAGAAAGACTGCTACACTGACACTAAGGTATTACACTTGGTAGAAAAAACTTCAAGGATTTTGGTATATGTAGCCGTATTGAGTGGTAAATAGTTACTCCGAGAGTTCGACTAGTGTCTACCAGTCTACGGGACGTCATATCATAGAAGACTCGAATTTTATAAACAACGCCATGCGATAGTCATGCCTTGCATTGACAGAATACACAGTAACTGCGTTGAGAGTTATAGCAGTCGGTAAAAAGTTTTAATAAGCGTGAACACGGTAGTGCCTTCTGAAGCTTACCTTCCAAGGCTGCAGTTCTGCAGTTTATATATATATATATATATATATATATATATATATATATATAATATATATATATATATAAAATTGCAGTACATTCAGACAGAATAACAACAGAAGACCATACCTTAGACTGTCATATAACATAAATGGGGCACAAAATTTCCAGTCACAGAACCAAGCACCTAAACATTAGTTAATACATTTTAGAAACAGGCGCTCTTTGTAGCTGCAGTATCGCAATCATTGTTGTAGCATCACAGGTACTCTTTGGTTTATGGTTACAACTTTTTTACTATCTGCGTAATTGTCCATTATGTTTAGTGCAACACCTTTAAAGTAATTAAAAAGCTTATGTTCCAAACATGGTGTCCTGCACTGGGTAAGCTGTGCCCAACATTTTGAGACAGAGTGAGGTAAAGGGAAGGTAAAGTCACCCTAGAACAGGCCACGAAGACCCACAAGGAGGAGTAGAAGTATAGCTCTACTCTTTCTTTAACCTCGGCGCTGGATGGGGAGGGTGGTCAACGCCACGCCCCGGCCGCTTTACCCCCGGAAAAGACCCGGTACCCATGGAGGCTGGGTAGTCCACAGGACCGGTCTGGACGGGTGCTGAAAATCTCGCCCCCCCACCGGGATTCAATCTCCGGACCGTCTAGCCCGTAGCAAGTTGCTATACCGACTGAGCTATCCCGGCCCACAATTTTGAGACAAGGTAGTGGTTATATTTTTTAGGGATATGATATCAAACGTCGAATGCCTTGATAGTCCATTGGACTTTCAGCCCTTGAAGATGGATCTGTTTCGAAATGTCGGACACTAATCAGTGTCGTCACGCAAAGTGCAAGAAGAAAGGAGATTGCAGTTTCAACGCTACAAACCTACATATTGTAATTACTCTTAAGGACTTATCTGACCACGTGTGTTAACAGTCTGTACAAAATGTTCTTTGTCTGTTCTTTCGACATTAAAACAAGACACGAAGTACTGGAATTTTAATAACAGTACACCATTGGTGACGTCCACACTTTCGAAATACTGTTTGTCAGTTTGGGAGCTTTCTTTCATTTTGTTAAGTTAAAAGTGTATATCCTCAGTGTTTCTCTTGAACAACACCTTGATACCACTACTCAAATTCACTGGAAATCTACAAAAGGTGTAAATCCCGTCTATACCCCTAAAATTTTGGGTATATTTATCTTTATCGTTGCACCGTGCATTCTGTAGTTTATTTAATTAATACACCAACAAATGCACATACCGTGTATTCATTTAATGATCTAAAATTCACATTAAAACACTTAAAACGCTCCTACATGTTTCGATCATACGATCATCCTCAGGGAGCATACATTGTTATACAAAGTTATAGTTTAAAAACACTCCGTTATTTACATCGTTACGTTGAGTTGGTGCTGTGGCAGCATGCTGCCACAGCACCAACGATTATAAGAATCGCATTGTTGTTACTAACGCTGTAATACTGCATCGTGTAATTACAAATTGTAATGTATACAATTAAGATACCAGCAGGCACAGTTTTATGCGGAATTTTAGGACGCGCCTTCAGATTAATTTTCAGATGTATTAATAGATGGCAACTATTATGATATTTTGGACTTTAAAAATTAAGCAGGTAATCAATGAAAAATTAATATGTTCTAATTGTATTGTAACGATAGTCACATGATGATTTAATATTCAATTACATATTACTTTACATTTTTTAGTGCTGTCACGTGGAAGTAGAGAAACACTTATCTTCATTCCTGCCTATGGGCTACTGTTCACATTGACTTCATTCAACCTTAACAAGCCTTTCAAGCCAGTGTTGCTCAGGGGTGATGAAGCCGGTTCTTTCCAGTTATTTCAGGTTCAAGTAAGTAAATTCTGACTCGATGAAAAGAACCACTCTTAGAATTTCGGACTCTGCACATACTCGTATATAAATTGCAAATACTTTCCGGTCATCGGGAGATCACCGGCAAAATATCGAAGTGGAGATCGGATATCATAATTTTCTGTAGCCTGTCTATAAAAATTCAGAGAAAATATCGCACTTTAATTTGGGACTTTTTTGCAATCTATTATTTAATTATTCACAAATGTTATTACCACTGAAAATAAAGTAAGTTTAATTTGGGCTACTCACAAGGTCGTATACAACAAAAGTGGGGGAGGATTTGTTACGTACTGCTACATTGTTATATGAATGATAAGGATGGGATAGTATGATGCAGATTGGTGACCTGGAAATTGAGAAATAGGAGGAGAGGTGCAGAAATAGGATGCTCGTCTAACATAAGGTAGAAGGAAATGAGATTCACATACTGTTGAAATGAACAGAGATTCAAGGTTAGAGGAAAACTTTTTGAACAATAAATGGCGAAAGGTAAATGAAGAAGTACGTCAGAAGGAGATAACTGGTTGTGTCACGGGTGTAGAACTGTGAATTCCAAGAAAAGTTTTACGGAAAATCAAATTCAAACGGAAAGCCTATTGCGAAGGAAGAGGCGTGATTTAGAGAAAGAAACGGAACATTGTAAGTAGAAATACTGTGCAGTCAAACTTAATAAACCCCACAACAAAACAGAACCTTTGATATGCATAATAAGTATTAAGAGATAAACGATATATTATTTTTATTAATATAGTGGATGTTCACTTATGATGGCCTGGTGTTAACAGTCATGTTCAAAGAAATGCATTTAACACAAGAAAGAACTTAATTGAAATGATTTCTGACAGCGTTCTTCAATAAGCCGTAACTAGTTAAATGGTCGGCTAATTTAAAATATACCGAAGATGCTTACTGTGTTTGTAACTACAAACTTTAATTACTCGTACTTCTGATACATATGCAAGGGTTACAGTCTTCAGCTGTGGGCACGCGTAATCCAATTGAGTTTATTATTCAGTGTTATTTTAATTTTTTGTCTTCGTCATGAACATTTTACTCTAGGTTCGACTGGCTCTCTCCTTAATCTGTAATTGTCTGTTACACCTACGTGGCAATGGTGTGGTATCTGGATGCAGGCTGCATCCGGATACCAAACCACCCCAGCCAAACCACACCGTAACACCAACACACATCGTACCAGAGCAATACAACCCATGAAATAACTCACCAAATAAGTCGCAAGCTCCTGAGGATGGATGTATTAACATCCGAAACATTTTGAGAATTAAATAATGAAATAAAAAAGCAAGTGACATCAAGTTGGTCTCTCTTTATTCTAATACTAGGAATATCTAATAATATGGGCAGTATGATAAAGAAATTTTCTTCGATTCTTGAGTGTTCCAACTCCATAAATTTTCCTAAATCGTTTAGGTTGAAATACGTTTATGTCGAACACGTTGAGTGGGAAACGACGCTGGAAGTGAATGCGTCTACTTTCTCACAAGCTTTTTGCTCAATCAAGCAAATAGTTTGTCAGTCGTCATTTCCTTCCTATGACCTCGCACAGCAGTGTATAATAACATTTCTTAGAGTTTCAAAATATTTTGAGTCCAGTTAAGAAATACATTTGAAATAAATTAAGTATAAGTCTACCTATCTATGTGAATAGTACAGATTACGTTATTACGCAGCTAGAAGTTTTGTCATTTTTTGTTTGACTGTGAATTTTTGTGTCATGAAAGTTTATATAGCAAGCTTAAAAATGCAATGAATATAAATTCCTGTAGGAGATATCAAACGATCACACTAAATATTAGCACTACATGACAGAATTACGCACAAAGTACTGGAAATGTGAGAATATTAGAAGAATGGCTAGTGCATATAACAATTTAGTAGGAAATGGACGTGGAATAAATGACAGTAAGTTTAAAAAGAAGAAAAAATATCTGGTAGGAATGGAGGAGAAAGAGAAAAGAGAAGCACTTATAAAAGCTGACTATAACATCATTGTCATCATCACGCACCTTATTTAACATTTTATCACTTTCCTTTCCTTCTATTTTCCATGAATTACTTATTCTTAATTTGCAGACCAATAGTTTATCCAAAGCATCGCACTGTTGTCAGATTAACTATTAATTACATTTTAATACAGAGGCACATTCAATTCCAGATGTCCTATAGCTAACAACTGTATCAGAATGTGGCTGTCAACTAATTGATATTAACACCTGTAAATTCGCACGGAGTTAATGAGGTAAGACAGATATGATACAACAAACGCGGAAGAATACTATATGTCGACGTAGGAAGTTCGTTCCCACGACGTGTCGGGCTTTCTCGTTTTAATTAGAGCGTCAGTCATCGTCTGTTATCGTTTGTAAGGTTCAGTTATCACTTTAGTTCAGTTATCTGCTTATTTGCGCTTTTAACAGTAAAAATATTTTTTTTAATTATTCTGCTGTATAATTTAATCATGAGCCGGCAAAATGGAGTGAGTGTGTTGGATGGTAAATTTGCTGTAGGCTGTGGGCCTGGAACGGATTACACCTAAATATATATATTTCAATATATGCTGGAACGAAGAGATGCTATAATAAACGAGGTTCTAGAACTAATTACGTTCGTTCTACCACACCCCACTGCATTAGTAATAATTTTATCAAACACAGTAATAACGTAACAAAATTGTGAATAGTGGTATAAAGGGAAATCCTAGTGGATAAACGCACCCCATTATTACATTTTACCTACGTTTCCTTTCTTGGTTGCTGCAATGATTATATTACGCAATCTCTTGAAGAAGTACGAACATGTACTGAACTGGTTCCTTTCTCATTATAACAGGGCCTGTGTAATTTTCATTATGGTTTTTGGGTTTTCTTCCAGTAATTTAAATTTAAAATTATCATCATATTCCAGAAACTGATATAATTTACAGGATTGCATTCAATTATAAAATCTTCTTAGTTTTTACCTACACCTTAGAGAGGTTATATAATTCCTTTTTTGTCTGTAGTTAAAAATATTCTTACGTTACAGTTATCTGGATGCATAATAAACAAAAGACAAATGTTGGTTCTGATCCTTTCTACATATTTTTTATACAGCAAAGAGTTCATTGATGTGCATTTTACAGCCGTGCATGCCTCTGCAGTGAATAATATCCCTGTGACAATACAACGAAGTATTCAAATGAAAATATTCCTATTCATTTCATTCTTACGAAAGTTATATGCAAAAGACATGGAAACGAACCTGTCAGTGTAAAAGTCATCAATCCTACTTCTTATTCATAGGGTCTTGGTTTCGACATCTC
>Ga0123354_10011479_pt1 | contig 13697 bp, 7 predicted proteins | sample TergutLab28metaG_2_FD_97872 | JGI IMG/M metagenome (GOLD analysis project Ga0123354, IMG submission 97872) | Labiotermes labralis P4 segment gut microbial communities from Petit-Saut dam, French Guiana - Lab288 P4 | ecosystem: Host-associated > Arthropoda: Insects > Digestive system > Gut ... | reverse complement strand
GGATTGATTTCCAGAAAGCATTTGATAGCGTTCCACATAGCTGGGTGGAAAAGTCAATAGAATTGGTAGGAGTGAACAGTAAAATTGTTAGATTTTGTAACTATCTATAGAGAAATGGATCACAAGGCTTGTTTTGAAAACAAAAAGGAAGTAATGCAGTCACAACCCATTCAGATACGAAGAGGAATATTCCAGGGGGACTCTCTTTCGCCATTAATCATTTGTATTGCACACACTGCATTAATAAACGAGCTGAACAAAGCTGATTGTGGATATCAAGTGCATGGAACTGAGAGGAAAATTAGTCACTTACTGCATATGGAGGACTTGAAAATGCTAGGTAGAAAAGAGAATGATTTGAAGAATGAAACGAAAATTGTGCAAACAATTAACAAACATATAATTATGAAGTTAGATTTAGAAAAACCTGAAAGAATATGTTTAAAAAGAGGTAACGTCAAACGCAAAATGAATTAAGGGAGCACATTTGAGAACGACATTAAAAAACTGGATGCGAGAAAAGCATATAAGTGTTTAGGCATAGAAGAGAGTTTTGACATACAATACACGAACGAGAAATAAAAGCTAAAGAAGAAATACTTGGGGAGATTGAAACTAGTTTTTGGTACAGAATTAAGTGCAAAGAATAAAATTCAAGCAATTGGATTATTGGCAGTTCCAGTACCTAGATACATTTTGAAATTTTTAACTGGAACCAAGAAGAACTGCAAAAATTAGACTGGAAAACAAGGAAACTACTAAACATTCATGGACAGCATCACCCAAACGCAGATGTAGATCGCTTGCATGTCCCCAGAAATCAGGGAAGAAATGGCTTGATGCAGTTAGAAGCAGCCCATGCAGTAGGAATTACAAAAATTGTTGGAATATGCAGAGAGGAAGGAATGCCCACTAATTCAAGTTGTCAGAACACACTAACACAACACCGACTCAGCAGCGTTACAGATATCTAGATACATGAAGACAGAAGTACAGAAAGAAAAAAGGAATTGAAGGACAGCATATCGGAGAAAACAAAAGGAAGATCGCAAGTCAAGAAGATGCATGGACAATTGGCATGTAACTTAGATGGAAAGCTGGTGGACATTGAACATTCAAACCGAAGGATAAAATCTGGTGACATCAAGGGAGAAACAGAACGTACAATAGTGGCAGCTCAAGACCAAGCAATTAGTACAAACTATTTTAAGAATAAAATTTTGAAAGAGGAAATAGAGAGGAAATGTCGATTATGTAAGCAACATGAAGAAGCTATTGACCACTTAACCTCGTTATGCCCGATTTTGGCAAAGAAACGAATATTTAGTGAGACACGACAAACTTTGTACACATTTGCAATACTCATTATGCAAAGGACTAAGCACTGAAACAACAGGCAAATGGCAAACACACATGCCCAAGCCAGTATGTGAAGAGGGAAATGTCACAGAGTTGTGGAATCAAAATACGCAGAAATATAATTTTGCCTGTTGTTTTGTATGGGTGTGAGACTTGGTCGCTCCCATTCTGGGTGGATCTTAGGCCGAGGGTGTGACATAATAGAGTATTGATGAGAATATTTGGGTTAAAGAGGGACAAGGTAAAATGGGAATGGACAAAACTACATATGGAAGAGCTTAATGAATTGTACTGCTCACTCAACATTTTTCGGGTGATCGCATCGAGACGAATGAGGTGGGCAGGGTATATAGCACGTATGGGGGAGTATATAGGTGTATACAGGGTTTCGGTGGGGATACCTGAGGAAAAGAGGCCACTTAGAATGATCAGCCTTAGAAGGTACGATAATATTATGATGGTTCTTCAGGAAGTGAGATGTGAGGGCATGGACTGGATCAGAGTGGCTCAGGATGGGGAAAAATGACGGGGTCATGTGAATGAGCTAATGAACATACTGGTTCCTTAAAATTTGGGAATATCTTGACTGGCTGAAAGCCGGTAACTTTCTCAAGAAAAACTGTGCTGCGGTGAGTAAGTAAGTAAATAAGTAAGTGAGTAAGGAGGTAAGTAAATAACTAAGTAAGTAAGAAAGGGGGTAAGTAAATAACTAATTAATTAAGTAATTAAGTAAGTAAGTAAGGAGGTAAGTAAGTAAGTAAGTAAAGGAAGTAAGGAAGTAAGTAAATAGGTAAGTGAGTAAGGAGGTAAGTAAATAAGTAAGTAAGTATGTAACGGGGTAAGTAAATAACTAATTAAGTAAGTAAGGAGATAAGTCAGTAAGTAAAGGAAGTAAGGAAGTAAGTAAGTAAATAAGAAAGTAAGGAAGTAAAGAACTAAGGAAGTAAGTAAGTGTATGAAAAATATGTTGTGGTCTCAGCACTACTCTAAGCTGCAGACACCATAAAAGCCTCAAATATGACCCGACACCAATTCACAAAACCAAATCAATTGCATCACACATAAAACCGCTGCCCTTGAAAGTGTTTCACAAAAAACCAAATACTGTTTATACAGTCAATACTGGCCGACGGTGGGCAACTGAACTGTCACTTTAGTGAGAAGTAGAAGACATTTTTGGAAGATGAAAAAATCCGCTAACTGAATGGTGGTTTTCTGAGCCTACGGCTTTCAAATTTTTTAAACAATTTTCTTATCACAATAAATGTTGGTGTTGCAGTCCCTGTAACGCCTTGGTATGGCTAGTGGAGCAACACTTTGTAACAACACCATGTATGACATCAGCACCAATCAATTGAGAAACTTGAAGGTGTTTAAATAAAGTTGATTCCAAAGTCTTCAAAATAACGGAATATTAAAACTTGGTAGAAAAACAGCAAGAACAACAATAACAACAACAACTACTACTACTACTACTACTACTACTACTACTACTACTACTACAGAAGAAATAATAATTAAAATGATAATACTAATTTTTTGTGTCACAATTTTACTACAATGATATCAAGATTTCCAAGAATAATCAAGAAATATAAATATCCGAAAGATATGATATTGGGCAGTTACGGCTAGCTTTTAGATGCCGTTGGACATGTCGTCTTTTACATTTGTAATATTTCCTCCCTTGTGAAGGATCTGACGTGCCACAGCATTTACTGACATTGAATATTGGCATTATTGTCAGTTAATATCCGAACTATTGAGTTTCATTTATTAATCAGTTATTGATGTCCGAAGGCTCACATTTCTGCGACTGACAACTTGTAGCAACAACCGGTTTAAGTTTCCATAATACCTAAAATAAGTGAGATCTTGTAAACCGTTCAATGCCGAACTTGGTGCAGATTACGGAGAGTAAGTTCTTCATATACTGCACCAACATCAAAGAAATTACGTACAAGTTATCACTTATAACCCCACAGTCTTGGAAACAGTTGCATTTTAAATCGCAAAGCAACCGAAGGGTCACACCGTAGTTCAATATAACACATTATCGTTTTTGCGTTGTTCAGAGAGTTAAAGCCAGCTTACTCACCTCCACATACTTCGTTTCTGTCAAAAGAACTCCCAGGTGTGGACCGATCCACAATTTCACGATCGGTCCATATTTATTTATTAATGCATCCACGAAGTCGACGTACCCTGGTTCAGACAGACAGTACAGTTCAACCAGCTGAACTCACAGTTCTCCATATATAACATAATATAATAATGTGAGAACATAATTACGTATTACCCATAAATTAAACAACAAATATATTAAGAAGTCAGCTCGGGGCCAAATAATAAATTTAGCGTAATTACAAATCACAAATTTCATGCGACATATACGACATTGTTACTCTCAAATCGTTATGACTTAGTGCCACATGATGACATTCATGACGGATGGAAAGACATACAAACATATGAAGCTTACTGTCACTGTTGAGCCCAATATCCAAAAGGTTCCCCAACAAAGGAAGCGCCTTTGGACCGGGTATCTTTTCTGACAGCTTCATGCGAGATCTTGTCTTGTAGTCATTGAAAAACAACAGCGCCAACAAGCAGACCAGAAGAAGGCTCAGTGCAGCTAGCAGCATAGTTACCTGGCAACACAGATTGGGACGGATTACAGTGTGCAGGCAGCCAAATATCGGATGTAATGCAAGGTTTGTTGTGTTCAGTTTCAGCTACATTTGTGGTTCTTCAATTTACTCAGCTTCAGTTTTTCAAGTCAATTCAGTTTCTTGCCACTGAATGATTAAATTATCTGCCAGTTCCTCTCCAAGTCAGTCATTTATTTCTTCCACATCAAAAATAAACTTTACAATGACGGCTGCTCAACTATTTTCATAATTTCTTTGCCAATTCCTCTTAGTCCAGTCCCTTTGAAACTTTTCGAAACGATGAACCAACTACTCGAAAATTTACCCCCACAACAGAAATGCTTCAATTATTTGAAAATTCTTCCACGCCTTCGCAATGTTTAGAACAGATTTATATAAGTTACACTTTATTCAAATTTTGCACTCTCAGATTGCAACTCATCCCATAACCTCCACAGCATGTAACAAAATTCGTGCGCAAATAATGGGCTTTGATGTTTGTTGTAACTGCTGTGTGCATCGGCTGGACGGCCGAAGTGTTGTTTGGTTGAATAATTAGAGATTCAACTTAAGAAAGATGATCACTCAAATGAAAAGGATAACCAGAAGCTTTAAGCCGAACAAAAAAATTTATATTAATATCATTGCGAAAATTGATAAATGTAAATATGCCCATATCCCTGTTACAGGTACACTTAGGTTGTAAAGGACTGTAGCCACTCGTTCTTAACCTTGGCAATGAATACAAGATGGTAGTCAGTATCACGTTTTGTTGTCGGTTATTCCGACCAGTGCCAATGGAACAGAATATTGGGTGGCCCTAGAGCAACTCTGGAAATTTTGAGATATATAAAATGTTGGCACACACTGGGATTTACATAACGGACGGTCCATCAACTACCCCAGTCAATAAACCCATTACGCTAGGAAGGTTCCATTAAAAACAGGCTGCAGGCCGGTTCTAATGATAAATTAATTATCCAGGAAGAAATCCAAAGTACAGTCGCAACGAACTGTTGAATTTTGGAACTGTCTAAATTAGAAATCTCTTATCAAACCTCTTGCATCTGAACTCCCTCAATTTGCAGACTGATAAGCTGATCTAGTTACATCAGTTACTAATTTAAAGTCTGGTAATCACGGCATAAATATGTAACAAATTTGTACTGAGTGACCATCACTTCAAAGCACTGAGATCCTTCAGCAATCGCACACGTGTTGCCACTTGCTCTCAGCAGATCAGCGAAACCCCTCGACTGTTCGCTGATAACCTGCCGACCTCTGGATGAAGGTCAAGCATTTCCTGACAGCTCACATCTTATTGCGGAGTGCAGAAGAACTGAACTCGCGGGTTACATAAATATATTCTGATAAAAATTTAAATGCCTTTGTTATACTGAAGGTATATTGTGCTGCTGGTAGCGTTATCCCTGACATACAGTTGTCATTTTTACCTTGTTTTGACATTTACGTGCTTATCTTTAGGAAACGTAAAATAAATTATTGGGAATTTTATTTCAATATGTGAACAGTAAACTGACTTAAACATCATTTATGTCGATTTCATTGGAACATTCTACACTTCAGGCAGAACACAGAACATCATACATTATGAAGGATAATAATAACATTCAGAACTTTTCTAGAAACTCTATTCACTAATGTAAACAAACAAGTCAGCAGTACGTTCGTTGCCATCCACGCTGTCTGCAGTTGTTCGTGTTTCTAACAAAACAACAGCAATCCACAGGCAATAGCAAACTTCACATTAACTTACACTTCGCGCTGTACAAACATTCCTTTCTACAACAACAGACCGACCACAGTTTATCCATTCAAGAGAAAACTCTGTTTAATTTTGAACACAATAAAATGCCAGTGCGATGTCACACAAGAACAGTGCACCATTTTCTGTCCTGATACAGTCGCTAACACACCAACACAAACTGACAAACAACACAACATGTACTGTACATGGTCTAAGCACCAATTCCATACACAGTTTAATGCTCCATTCGTCCTCTCTGCCAAACACAAACATCAATACCGATTTGTGTGACCGTCCTGTTTTAAATTGTACTTTATTAAAGTAACATAAAACTTACATTTTCCCCATTTCGTCACGTCTCATAACAACAGAAGCAAAACCAATTTTCAATGCAAAGCCTTACCTAATTACAAAACAGCCCAACAGCACAGTACCGGTGCACACAACTCAATGGTCAGGACAGTGGAAACGAATTTGTTTAGTGCCGAAATTGCGCGTGTCGATTCAAGCGATGTAGGTTAGGGGTCACGACGTGCGGAACTGCTGAAGAGGCTGACGCAAGACGTCTCGTGTTCTGGTGGTGACCTTGCAGACATCATCTCATTAGGGCAGTGTGAATTGCGTGGCCACGCACAATGCTGAGCAGTTCCAGTTGTGTATTCCAGCAAGTCGCCAGCTGGAATTATGCACCCTGCGTTCCCATATGTAAATTATGTGTGAACTGTAAGTATTATACAGTAGTTTCCGTACTGTTCGGCACTGCTTTAGTGTCTGGGGCTAAAAGGTTTTCCTTGCACATTAAATACGTGGAATATATTGACCAGATGAAAAACTATTAGCTTATAAATGTGCACTTTATTTCGCGAAGTTACTTAAATACATACTAAATAAAACTTGCAAAATAACAAAAATATAACAATGCGAAATCTTAGTTTAATATCTTAACGTTACACTATAGACATTCTGGGGAAGTTCTGTGTTTTTGTTATGGCAAGCCTGTTACATCAGTCTGTTTATTATCTCAAACAGACAGAAGCCAGTACGGCTGCAATACATTTGTCATAAACTTATAGAAATCTGCGCTGTCTCAATACCGTCAGACAGAGAACCACCGATTTCATTCTGAACGGTCACAGTTGTAACTGTAAATACAATAAGTTGGCATTGTTATTCAATAGAAGTGCAAATGGCTTCCAGTGATCTTGCAAATACGGTAAATGTAGAATGTTACAATTGTATCTGTGCACAATATGGTGACATATAGGTGGCGTGAGGCTATAGAACCACTTACTTTAAACTCAGTACTATATCGAATACAGCCGTGAGCCTCAAGCTCCGCCCGCTTTATTTCCAAGTATCTTTGAATAGGATGGCAGGTGGGCACAATATTATCTATGGACCTTCATTTTTGTCGTCTAGAACAAATATGGATTTTGAAATTTTAGATTCAATTGGAGATAATTGCTTGTGGGTTGAAGGTCAAAAATAAAAGTAGAACCACAAAAGGTTATTCATCCAACTGCATGCTACATAGATAAACCTTCACTTGATCCACTCTTACGCAATATAAGCACTGAGCGATATACTGACATCACAGTCACACTGTATGTGCACACTGTCAACTGTAATACAACCTGAAAGTAGTGTGAAGTTACAGAACTAGTCATGTGTCAGTCAAATTACGGTCACCAAAGTATTCCAGCGATACGCAACACATACACTGCGAACACTGCAGGTTGAGTCATTGTTCAAAGGCTAGCAAAATTAACGCTTCCTATCGGAATTTTTCCATCTGGAATTAAAAATATTTATTCAAAGTCTAATGGTGAACTACATCTACGGCTTCAACTAGTATGTTCCAGGGAACAGCGGTGTGACACACTCACAAACGACGTAACTCATTGGTATTACGGTTATGGATATGGTTATGAAAATGATTATTATTGTAATACATTTTCTCAAAATAAAACTATTGGTTTTTCATTAATAGCTGAGGTGAATTAAGTTACATGTACATACATACACAAACACACACACGCGCAAATAGCCTCAAGACCCTCCCGATTTTCCTCTCCAACACGCTGTGCCACAAACCAGGTCACTGCAGTATTTTTCTCCAAATTCATAGCGACACACAGCCTCTTGCCCTCAAGTAGTGTAAAAAAGCATTCAGGGCTTGTGGCACACGACGTTGTGTCGTTGGCTGAGTGTTTAGTGCTGTTACGGTGGAAAACAAAAGGACGACTGTAAAGTTAAAATGTTATAAAAAGCACCAAGGTAACTTACACTTTGCACGGTTCTTCTGTGTCTTCAGGTGAACAGCTAGTGTCATGGAACGTTTAAGGAGAATATACAGTATATAAATATATTCCGTTTCATATACCATAATAAATTATGGTTCAACTGTCAGTTCAATGTTTCAATTTTACAAATACAGACTCGAATTGAAGTGTACTTTTCTTCATTATATACATTGATACATACATATATGCATTACATAGATCACTGAAGGTGTCACAACGCAATATGGTTTTCAGTTTTTCAGTTTCACAAAATCACACTCGAACCGAAATGTACTTTGTTTCATTACATTTGGCAAATGTGCAAATTAGATATCGATGGCGCCTGAAGTGGCGTCAACTCCAAAATGTTTATTAAAACAGCTGACTGAGAGTGACGTAAGTATTAATGAATGTGTCTGACAAATTGTTCAATTTTAAAATACATAATGAATTGGAAAATTTTACTTAACGGTAAAACAGACGCCAGAAACTTTTCATGTTCTGCTGATGTTCAAATTTATACACAATGCGTTGGAAGGGCAGAAACCACTGAACCAACTGCATGTAACAAACGACAAGGCTTCAATTTCATGTATGTTCCTTAAACATGACCTCAATTTCAATACACCTTGTGACCATATTCCCGTCTGGTTATCAGCAATGGATGAATCGCCGCACCATCCCACAGGCTCGGAGGCAATTAAAATTTTGTGTGACAATTGCTGCCTTCCAACTTGCTTAGTTCTTAAATTTATTTTGCTTTTCCAAACTCCTGAAGCGGTTCTACAGTCTAGCGCCATGTACCCTACATATGACAGCACATGTTTCATATCATCCTCTGCTGTAGTTTTGACTTCCTCCATTATAAGCTGTATGTCTTCACCATGTATTTACATTTCACTGTACATCTGAACAAACCCATAGAGCCGAGTCCTTCCAGAGAAGCTAACATACTGTCAGACACTCACAAAACTCTCCTCAATCTATAGAACCCAAAACTTCATTACCGCATTCAAAAGCGCCGCCTCTTGTCCCTACACGGATTGAAATCAATTCACTCCATGTCTTCACATTACACATCTTGATGATACAGTTTAATAACATTATCGTACCTATGACTAAGACTTCCAATTGATGCTTTGCAATAAGTTATACCCAACCAAACCCTACATGAAACTGTCCTGTCTACCATACGTGCTACATAACCTGCCCATCACATTCTTAATGATTTGATCAACCGAATACAATCTGATGAAGAGTAAAATTCAAACAACACCTTATTTTGCAGTCTTCTCCACAATTCTCTCTCAATTTCACTCACGCACAAACCAACAGCAAAAATTAGAGTTGTGTTTTACTTGATCTTTATTTCTTCGGAAAAAAATTGTAAAAAGTAATATTCAGCACTTAATTTTGACAAGCTTTCTCTAAATTCAATGTTGTTTTACAGTAAAGTGTTACACACATTCACAAGTTTCATATTTTGGGAATAATACTAAAATTACTTCAGGCTTTTGGGTGAAGATTTCAGCTCCTACCGCTTTTGCAGCTTCGCCTTCAGACCGATGGAACTTTTCAGAATAAAATCAAGAGTAAAACGAAAATCTTCTTTGGAGTTACTTTCAATGAACTTGAAACTTTTCAACACATTTGTTAAGGTAGATTTCAATTCCAGCATTGCGAACTTTTGACCTGAAAACCGAAAGAACAAGTGTCTATCTTCTGGTCTCAAAATTGACACGAAATTGAATCACAAAATAAAGACATGCTGAGGGGAGAAATTTAAAAAATCAAAAGAATAAAACTAACAATTTTTCGTATATTTTGGATTTTAATTATGTGGATATGCAATCAGCTGATATACTGACGTTTTCTCCCTCGAGATGGTACAACAGACGGATTGTAATGGAATACTACAATCAGCGTTTGCAGTCTCACTCCTGGATGTACAGACAGTGGACACTAACCATCTGATTGTGTCACATCGGATGACCAAAACAGCTGTTGCTCCAGTATTCTTAATCAATAGCCGTGCCATATACCATATCGAGTTACATTGCCTGCTGTGTAATGTCGTTATAACAGGCTCCAAAAGATTAACGTTGTTTCATTACACACTTTGTTTTTTTGTTCACGTACTTAAGGAAGAAATACAAAATTCATTTTTGCTCAGTCCCTAAATCTTATAAATTATTCCAATTCAATTCCTTGTGCCACAACATATCTGCTGCTGTGAACTGGATATTTATAATACAAACACCAGCGAATGTTCATATTATACATTGTCACATCGACCGTTTTATTTGACAAAAAAGGCATAAATTTCATGTTAGTCCACAGTACTAAATGTTTAAATTTCTTAAAAAATTATGTATTTCCCAAGTGTACTCAGTCCGGTACCCTGGACATATGTTTAATTGACCATTGTGATTCTGTTCCCACGTCCCATTCAATTGGCCCCTCAACAAACCGAATGCTACTCGTTGTACACACAAACAAAGACGCACATACAAACACACGCTATCATTTAAAAATTGTCAATTATGGAATGTTTGTTACAAATAAGCTATTTCATCTTTCCTGCTTACATTAACATGTGCTAATACTCCGCCATGTGTTAAATTTACCAATACTTGTGCTAATGGACAATTGGTCAATACAGTGCAGGTGCATATAGGCGAATATCAACAGTTGACAGGTTGTTTCAAATAATTAGGCTGCGAGACATACATTTACAGAAAGAATAGCGGGAGATTTAGCGAAGAAGAAACGTGAAAGGAAGAAAGAAATGGCGCAAACAAATTGAAGTGAGATAGGGTCAGTAAGAAGTGAAATGCTCTGTGCCGTACCTATGCAGTTTCTGGATCCTGCAGAAAATGGCACGTAGCAGTACGGATGTCTGCCTACGCAGTTCTCAGGGAGAAACCGATCTGGGTCGAATCGTTCCGGATCCGGAAAGTATTCTGGTCTCCGGTGCAGGAAGTACGGCAATACCGCTACGTCAGCGCCAGCAGGAATGACGTAATTGCTTATAGAAATAAAGAATACACTGCAGACAGCACAACTCGTACTGGGGACCTCTCACACTGGACACTAGGTACAATAAAATTAACTTATGTTGCGGGAGAATGCTTGTTCCATATTCGACTTCTCAAATTGAATATGACAAAATGAAGAACCTGCAGGCTCTTTCTGCCGTCGGTAAGTCGTAAATATAATGGGACAGAAGACTGCTGTATCCTACACATTAGGAATAGGTATTCGCAAAAATGAGGCAGCTCTAAATAACACACAAAGCCATTATTTCATTACGATACCTAAGAACTTCCAAATGTGAACATCAAGCAAAACAAAGAGCGCCATACCGTATGACGGATAAAAACAACATTCAGAAACAATCAGACAACAATCACAAGTCACGCTGTTCTATATAATAAGAACTTCATTTACGAAATGTAAACAAACACGTCAGCAGTACGTTCGTTGCCATCCGTGCCGTCTGTAGATGTATGTATTTCTAACAAAACAACAGCAGTCCACAGACAATAGCAAACTTTACATTAAATTACACTTGGCGCTGTACAAACACTCCTTTGTGCAACAACAGACCGACCACAGTTTATCCCGCCAACAGAAATGTCTGTTTAATGTTGTACACAATAAACTGCGTGGGCGATATCACACAAGAACATTACACCATTTGCTGTCCTGATACAGTCGCTAACACACCAACACAAAATGACAAACAACACAACATGTACTGTACACGGTCTGAGCACCAATTCCATACACTGAATTAGTGCTCCATTCTTCCTGTCTGCCAAACACTAACATCAATACCAATTTGGGTGACCGTCCTGTTTTAAATTGTACTTTATTAAAGTAACATGACACTTATATTTTCCCCATTTCGTCACGTCTGATAACAACAGAAGGAAACCCAATTTTCAGCGCAAAGCCTTACCTAATTACACGACAGCCCAACAGCACCGTACCACTGCACATAACTTGCCTGTACCGGTCAGCATAGTGCAAACGAAAGTGTTTATCGCCGATGTAACTTTCGAAAATCAATCGATGCAGTTTCAGGTTCGACAGTTTGGGGAGTTCTAATGCAGCTAATGCACGACGGCTCGCTGTCTGGTGACCATGCAGACGTCATCTAATTCGGGCAGTGCACAGTGCTTGGCAAAACACCGTACTGAGCAGGTCCAGTTGAGTATTCCAGCAACACGCCTGCTTGAAGCATGCGTCCTGCAGACATATTTGTAAATTTTGGGTGTACCGTAATTATTTAACAGTATTTTATATGCTGGGCCTTACTGTCCGAGGATAAAGAAAATTCCGTGGACATTAAATACCTGAAGTTTACTGACCAGGTAAGGAATTAGTAGCCTCTATATGTGCATTTTACTGCACGAATTTATTTCAAAAAATACTAAATTAAATGTGCAAAATATCAACAATAGAACAATGCGAAATCTTAGTTTAATATGTAATATGTTTTCTTTTGGGTAATTCCCCGGCGTCACAAAGCTAATAGCCGACGTTTCGGAACCCTCTATCAGTTCCATCTTCATGGGCCGGTGGATGAAGTATGACAAGGTGTGGGATGTGTGGTGTATTTTTACCTGACAGGGTTCTGCGCAGGCTGGTGGAGGAGCCAATGGAAGGCGAGTGACTGGGAGTGGGCTGGTAGGTGTATGACAGGTTGTGGAATGGGCACGTATATAAGTGTGGGTGCGGGTGGGATCACTGTGGTGTAATCGGCGGATGCCTCCTCTCCCTGAGTTTGTGCAGCAGCGGCTTCCAGGATTTGCTGAGGTTGAATCCCCCATCTCTGTTGATGTTATCAGGATGCATCTCTATTTTGATGGCTTCTCTGATGAGCCGATCCATGTAGCCAGTTTTTGAGGAGAGGATTTTAATATCTTGTAATCTGACAATGTGATCATGATTGAGACTATGTTCGCCAACCGCTGATTTATCGGGTTGAACCAGTCTCACGTGTCTTTCTTGTTCTTATTTTAATACCTTAAATTTACACTGTAGAAATTCCGGGGACGATCTGTGTTTTTGTTATTGCAAGCCTGTTCCATCAGTCTGTTTATCATTTCAAACAGACAGAAGCCAGTCCGACTGCAAAACTTTTGTCATAAGCTTAAAGAAATCTGCAGGTGGATTTTTTGTTCTAGGGCAGAACAAAATTAACGCATTCTATCGCCATTTTTTCATTTGGTTCTAATAATTTTTAATATATATATATACGTATATACCTCTATATACGTGCATATATACTAATTTAATATACATATATAATTACGTTTCCAATTCTGAAATTTCTTAGAAATATATAACCTTAAACGTTGCTGTGAGCGATAAGCCTCAGGCCCCTCCCGTTTTTCCTATCCAACACGCTGTGCCACAAAGCAGTTCACTGTGGTATTTTTCTCCAAATTCGCGGCCAACACAGCCTCTTGCCCTCAAGTATTGTTAAAAAGCATTCACGGCTTGTGGCACACGACGTTGTGTCGTTGGCTGAGAGTTTAGTGCTGTTTGGTGGAACACAAAAGGACGACTGTAAAGTTAAAATGTTATAAAAAGCACCAACTTACCTTACACTTTGCACGGTTCTTC
>Ga0123354_10011477_pt1 | contig 13697 bp, 8 predicted proteins | sample TergutLab28metaG_2_FD_97872 | JGI IMG/M metagenome (GOLD analysis project Ga0123354, IMG submission 97872) | Labiotermes labralis P4 segment gut microbial communities from Petit-Saut dam, French Guiana - Lab288 P4 | ecosystem: Host-associated > Arthropoda: Insects > Digestive system > Gut ... | reverse complement strand
TTAGTGTAATTCATACCTTCATTTATTCTGTAGTCTGTCTTACAACAAGTCCATAGCATCTTCCAAAGCGAGTTTTCCACACAGTGCAATCTAGTGTTTCCTCTTTCAGTTGCCAGCATCCTCCCTTCTCTTTAAGTTCATCATGTAGCTACTTATATCTTGTTTTCCTATCACTTCTATTCTTCTCTCTTTCTTTCATTCGGTAATATTCCTACACAAGATGTGACCAACCCAGTTAGACTTCCTTCTTGTTCTCATGTGCATTTACTTTCTCTTGAGGTTTGAGTTCTGGGTTTTCTGGTCAATTAACCATTCCATGTATAACCTAATAAAAAAGTCCGTGGTTGAACAGCTGTGGTACATTTGTACCCCAGAATAAAATTAATGTTATTTATAACCCATAGCCACATACAAGGTTTTAATACCTATATGTGAGGAGACAAGATTGTCAGGTCAGTATAGAGGCTAGGCCACGGACCAGGTGTTCTGTGATTTGTATGCTGTTAGAGGCAAGAAATTTTCTCCTCTCACAAAATATCTGGACCTTCTCTAGAGACCACCCAACCCCCTGTTCAATGGGTAATGGGGCTCCTTACCTGCATGTGAAGTGGTAAGATGTAATGTAGAGTACTCACTTCCCTTTAATGCCAAAGCTAACACTGAGTGGAGCTACACAGATACTCCCCTTACATATTGTATTGGAGTGAACATAGCAATGTTCCTCCACCATTTTCTTACTGCTAAATGGTTGGACCACTCTTTAAAATGGCATATTGTCCTTTTCATAACAAGAGATGCATTTTACCTCCACTCTATTCCATACTTATACGAAAGAGTCTGATTGACTGTACGTGAAGCAGCGGCAGCTTCCTGTTTTCCTCTGCCATCGTCTTTCCCCTGAAGTGCACTTTTTCAGTCTCATCTACTTCCTTATCTATTTCTGCATTACGTCCTTCACTGTGTTTATTTTCTGTATATTCTTTATTACTGCTGTTTTGCAGGATTTCATGCAACTCTTCACCCATAAAATATGTTTCACCAACAACTATGTGTCAATAGTGGAGCAGTTCGACTCACATCACACCATAACATGCAGCACATAATACACAAAAATGGAACATTATACCTGTACAGGATGAAGGACAGTGCTAAACTGTCGGTAAACAACCCACAAAGTTGCCTGTTGTGGAAAGCTGCTTCATGTCTCATCTTAAATGGTTGAATGAGAAGGGTATTGCCTAGACCCTGAAAATAATTTAAACGTAACTTTTCTGCACAAAGAGATATGGAGATGTAGGGTACTTGAAACTTATTTAAGTTGGGAAGGCAAACGTGAAACAACAATGCAAACAATGGAATATTAACACAAAAACAACAAAATATTCATGGTGCAGCACAAAATTTGCTTCACTTGTTCATGGAAGGGTTAAACCATACCTTATTCCAGAATAACAAATGTTCTTGATTTCTTTTTGTGCAGCATTGAACGTGATATCCAGTATTTTTTTTTACAATTTTTTATGTTCTATTTACAGAGTAGTGTTGATTGAGTGTATATCATACCAAACCGTCTCTACCATTTTTTTCATGAAGCACAATTTGCAGACACTAATTGTTCATATGAATACATCTGTCGTAGTGACTGTGAGACCACATACATTCCAAGACGAATTAACAGGTGACAAATAATTACATTATTTTTGTTGCCACTAAAGAGGAGAATGTTTATGTTTGTGCAAGGTCCACACAGTATTGGATAATCAACTGCCATTACTACCATGACTCTGACCACTTCATTGATTATATTCTTTGTGAACACAACCCAGTCTGAATCAAAAATTTTTATGTGACACAAAACTGCATAATTACAGAACTGAACAGACAGCAAGTGAGAGGACATTTGCCAGTTTCTCCTCAAAAATATCAGTCCATTGTACATTGAATCTGCCCATGTTGTTCTGCTAAAATAACTGCAGCCTTCTTGACTAAGAGACTAATTACAGTGACACGATGTTGCTGTCTTGGACGTTTATCTTCATTATTAAGATTAATTTTAGTGTGAACATGGTATAAATGCATGAAGTGTTAAAATACTTTGAAGTTTCACTTTCAGATATTTTTGTATTAAAGTAAATATATATATGTGCCATATTTTTGTACTCGTCTACAGTTCAAATTTCTGTAGCCCAAGGATGATGAATTGAAAGCTGTCCCTCTGCATACCATGAATGAAAATGCAGGAGTGAATGTATAGCTGCATTGTTTACTGACCATTGCCATAGAAGGAGATATGTGGTGACACACACACACAAATACTTGAAGAATAAAAAACCAACTAGATGTCACTTGTTATATTTACTTTGCTTCTTAGATACTCAACATGTTTTGGGCATTAATATGTCCACCTTCAGGAGTTTGAGACTGTGTTGTTGAACTACCACATTGGCCGAGTTGTGCTTCAGCCGGCAGCCTGGATACCACCCTAGCCGAACCGCACCCTAACTCCAACACACAGCAATCCAAGAACAATACAGCCAATGTGGTAGTTCAACAACATAGTTGCAAACTCCTGAAGGCGGACATATTAATGCCCAAAACATGTTGAGTATCTAAGAAGTAAAATAAATATAACAAGTGACATCTAGTTGGTTTTTATTCTTCAACTATCATAATGATGCGTGGTTCAATAAACATCAGATACACAAATACTGTTTAACAGGTAGTTTTCTGAGGTGTTTGGATTTACTTCCTGCATTTTTTTGTGCCAGATGTTCCGGTTGCTCTCTTCTTCTCTTGTCCACTCTTCACTTAGTGCATCATGAAATTGTATTGTGTAGTATGATGCGGACATTGATTTACATCCAGTGGGTAACTTTTCTATATAAATAGCCATTCATACACATTCTTGAAAGAAATTTTGAATCTTTTTTAGTTACTATGTAACTGTTCCCAGTTTATTAAGGTATGAGTTTAACAAGCCATCACCCCATAGAATTACTGTAGTTCTGTGCCGACGTTTTTAAGTGTTTTTATTGACCATGATGCAGCACACAAATACGGTGAGAAGATTCTGTGTTGCTTTAGTTGTGGGTGGAAAGGAGAAGTATGGGAAAACTTATGAGTTTTTCAAGGAAAGAGAGCAACAAGAATTGTATCATAGTGAGAACAGTTTTTTTTCCCCCCTACTTCAAACTTTCTCAGAAAGCATTGGACAGAAATTTTCCTTTTCTTTCTGAAAATGTGTATTTCAAGTGTACCTAATTTTTTTTAAGTCTTTTACATTTGGGACTTTTGGCATAAAAATGTGATTGCTCTCGCAGATGTATTTCCAATTTCCTGTCAGTGGTAAGATATTTCTGTATAGCATCCTTATCTTCAGTACATTTTGATCCATTGTACCGATAAAATGCCATGCAGTAGTTCCTTACCGAATCACCAACATCTACAGTCTGATGCCCGTAACAGTGATGGTTCTTTTGTGTGTAAATACTGCAGCAACTCTGTGTGATTCTTTGTGCCTGCTAGGCTGTTCTCCAGACTGAGCTGTTGATGTAGTGTGTCATGCCAGAAAACCTTTTTGGCATGTTCCACCATTGGCCAGAGTTTGATACATGATTGATAACCAGCTTACAGTATATATATATATATATGTATATATATACTGTAATCGTACCACAAGAGAAGAGGCAAAATTATAGCTCTTTATATCTTAATCATTGTACTTTTATATAGCGAACTGGAAGAGAAAAGATTCTGCTCCAAATGATAGCAGGCATTCCCCACTTTTAGTCGGTTCGAAATTTCTACATAAATGGAATATGTATTTGATAGGCTTTTTCACCACACTGTAAAATTGCTTTTATTTTATTTTTTTTTACTCCAGACAGTTTTTGTTCCTGAAGAAGCAGATTTTGGTTCCAGGCAGGAGATGGGTCATATGTCTGAACTACAGAATAACTATGCTCAACATCAAATATATAAGCATTTATACACTCGTAGTGAGGAGCACCCATTTACAAGTGAAGTGAATAAAAAAACTTCCATGTGGAGTTACGTCTCAAAGAAGCATCTTCAAACGCATCGTGAGGAACGGGCACTTGCATGTGACGTGTGTAAGAAAATTTTCAAGAATCCCAGTGCCTTGAAGCTACATGTGAACAGTTATACAAGGGAGAAGCCATTTACATGTGATGTATGTAACAAAACTTTTATGATGTCTGGTAACTTGAATGCACATCTGCACACTCATGCTGGGCAGCAACCATTTACGCGTGGTGTATGTAAAAAATCTTTCAATCTGTCAGGTAACTTGAAGTTGCATCTGCGCACTCATAATGGGAAGCGGCTCTTTACCTGTGATATATGTAAAAAATCTTTCATTCAGTCATATAACTTCAAGTTGCATCTACGCACTCATACAGGGCAGCAGCAATATACTTGTGATGTATGTAAGGAATTTTTCAGGCATTCTGGTGATTTAAAGTATCATCTGCGCATTCATACAGGGGTGCAGCCTTTTAAATGTGATGTATGTAAGAAATCTTTCAAAATGTCAAGTACCTTGAAGGTGCATCTTCGCACTCATACTGGGGAGCGGCCGTTTACATGTGATGTATGTAAGAAATCTTTCAGGCAGTCAAATACTTTGAAGTTGCATCTACGCATTCATACTGGGGAGCGGCCATTTATGTGCGATATATGTAACAAATCTTTCAGACGGTTAGATACCTTGAAGGTGCATGTACGCTCTCATACGGGGGAGAAGCCATTTACATGTAATGTATGTAAGAAATCTTTCAGACGGTCAAGTAACTTGAGGTTGCATCTGCGCATTCACACTGGGGAGCGGCCGTATAAGTGTGATGTGTGTAAGAAATTTTTCAGTTGGTCTTGTGGTTTGAAGGTGCATCTCCGCACTCATACGGGGGAGCGGCCATTTAAATGTGATGTATGTAAGAAATCTTTCAATCAGTCAGGTTACTTGAAGTTGCATCTGCGCACTCATAATGGGGAGCGGCTCTTTACCTGTGATATATGTAAAAAATCTTTCATTCGGTCATATAACTTCAAGTTGCATCTAAGCAATCACACTGGGGAGCAGCTGTAAAAATGTGATGTAAGAAATTTTTCAGTTGGTCTTGTGCTTTGAAGTTGCATCTACACACTCATACGGGGGAGCGGCCATTTAAATGTGATGTATGTAAGAAATCTTTCAGTCATTCAGATACTTTGAAGTTGCATCTTCGCACTCATACTGGGGAGCAGCCTTTTACATGCGATGTATGTAAGAAATCTTTCAGTCAGTCAAGTATCTTAAGTTTCATCTTCTACACAATCATACAGGGCAGCTGCCATAAACATGTAATGTATCTTTCAAACGGTCAGATACCATGAAGTTTTATCTCCACATTCATACTTATGAGCAGCCTTTTACCTATTGCGTATGTAAGAGATCTTTCAGGTAGTCACATAACTTGAAGTTGCATCGACACACACATATTGGGGAGCATCTGTTTACATATGATGTATGTAAGAAATGTCACAGTCAGGTACCTTGAAGTTCCATCTTACTTACTTACTTACTTACTCCATGGTGCAGAGTCCTTCTTGAGAAGCTAACTGGTTTGCAGTTGGTCAAGAAATTCCCACATTTAATGTAACCCAAAGCTTCATTACCGCACCCACAAGCGTCTGCCACATGTCCCTATCCTGGGCCAGCCCAATCAAGTCCATATACCCACATCCCACCTCCTGAAGATCCACCCATCTATGCCTAGGTCTACCCAGTGGTCTCTTTCCCTCCAGTTTCCCCACCAAGACCCTATACACCCCCCTCTCCTCACCCATACATGCCACATGCCCAGCCCATCTCATTCTTCTCGATTTTATCACCCGCACAATGTTGGGTGAGGAGTACAGATCATTTAGCTCCTCGTCATGCTGAAGTTCCATCTACACGCTCATAATGGAGAGTGTCCATTCATGTGTGCTGTGTGTAAGAAATCCTTCAAACAGCCCTATGGCTTGAAGATGCATTTACACACTCATACTGGAGGGTGACCATTTACTTGTGCTATTTTGTAGGAAATCTTTCAAGCAGTTTGGTGCCTAGGAGGTGCACCTACATGCTTACACACTCTCTGGCAGTTTATATGTGATATATGTAAGAATATGTTGATGATGTCCGATGCACTGAAAGTTTGAAGCATTGCATTGAACTAAAAATCTGCAGTCATGATTTGGTATGACCAAGTTTTTCTAATGCATGTGAAATGTAACCTCTTTGTTTTGTAATTCCAAATTGTATATTTTAAATCCATATTCCTTTGGACAGTGTGCTAAAATTATATTGTTGCCTGGTTGTGATTAACAGTGTGTGGACAGTTAGTGATTCATGTCTGTTTTTGGTGGCTCTAGGTTACTGCCATTATGCAGTGTGATTGACAATTCATGCAGCTAATACTTAAATATTTACTGATTGCTGTAGGAGCTGGGATAGCAAAGCCAATTAGGGAATAAGCCTTGGTTAGTCTGTCAGATTTTCGAATGCTGGTAGGGGCAAGATATTCTTTTCTATTCCACAGTATCTAAATTAGCTGTTTGGCCTACGCTGCCACCTATTCAGTGGGTACAAGTGTTCTTTTCTGGGGTCAAATTGCTGGAGGTGTGATAAAAACCGCTGACCTCCAACATGCATCCAGGACAGTAGCAAAATCTTTCTTGACTACCATGTGAAAACATGTCAGGTTTAATTGGAAATTGTTCCTTGGAAATGTTATGGAACCAAGGACAATGCTGTGATGGGTTTTTGCATACTAGCACATGGCTCTTGTTTTTAATCTGTTGACCTGTGACAATAGATCTGTTTAGCTCCTCAGTGGTTAATTTTTTCCCAGTTCTTAGCCCTGTGTTATGCTAATGATCTGTATGAGAATGGAGAATTCTTTTGGTGTAATTGCTAGTTTCTGTTATAAAAATATTTTGTAGAAACATGTACAGTTAGGACACTGCGGACACCAAGACAGGGTGCATGCTTAGGTCTTTGCCAGGCACTCTACCGGACAGTAACTTCAGTCTGGGTGTTGTAGAGGTGATGTATGATTGTACTAGAATGATGAGCAATGAGACTTCAGCTGTAATTGAGTTGCTTGTACACTGTGTATGTATATTTGTGTAAGATTTATCAGTGTAATTTGCATTATTCTTCATGAAGATCGCTGTGAAATTGTAGTGTGCTGGATTCAAATTATCAGTGTAAAATAAGAAGGTGTGCATGTCTGTATCAGTTATAATCCATCCTGTATTCAAGGTAGGGTCTTGAAGATGTGGCAGTAGATTGAGGATGCTAGTTTGATGGTTCTTGCCAAAAATAACCAAAAGTTTTGTACAGGAAATGGGATAGAACATGGAAGTCTTTGGAACACAGCTGAATACTGCTGGTGTGAGTTACACTTTATTGCCATGGTTACTACTGTTGCTTCGTTCTGTGAAATATGAGCATGAAAAAATGGTTGAGCATCAACAGACCAAAGAGTTGAGCGGGGAGCATAACATTTCTTGTTTGAATGAAGTGGTTTTAGGCTGTTATGTTTGCTTTGGTTGCATAAGTATGATGTACCGACAACATATCACTGTTAAAAAAGGGTAAATTTGAAAATAATAAACAGTGGTTAGGACCATGTTGTGGATTTGGTACATGCAGTTGTAGGAAATAGTGATTTGTTGTCTGCCCAGGTGAAAATCAGGCATATGGCTGTTCAGGAATAGAATAATAATAAAAATTATAATTGCTGAATGTCTCAGTGAAATGTTCGAAACCAGCCATGTCTCCTGCTAGTTGCCCTGCTTACAGCAAAAGACTGCCGTAAGGTGGTGCATGAGCTGTATGCGCCAAAGGAAATCAGGCAGGAGTTTTTATTTGTGGCTATGACTTATGCAGTTGGATCATTGGCATTTAAACATGTTATGAGGATTGGAAACTCTCGGCCTTGTTTGTTCTGTCGCATTCTGGCGTGCTTAGGTGTGTGCACATTGTTAAGTTACACTTTTTAATATTCTGCATTTTTTCTCCATATTATAATACTGTATGTCATCCACTAAGAAATTAACTCTATACTGCATTTTTGTTACAGTAATTCTTGAGTAGTACACAGTATAGTGTAAAATATGGTGAAATAGTTCTAAAATTTCCAGTGTTGTTTCACCCAGTCCACTCCACAATCTCAGGGGAACAATCCATACATCCTGTAAGGTACAGAAGCTTTCACATTGCTAGTAACATTCTTACTTCATTATGATTACATATTTCTTGAAATAAAAGAATTTCCATTATACTGGAATGTTTAAAGGAAATACTTGTGTATCAGTAAATATTTTATCACAATATATTGTAACTGTAACTAGCAGTGTAAAGATTCTGTATCATACGAGCTGTGTGAATTTTTACCCCAAAGAAGGCCAGGGTTGGTTACATTTTGGATTTAAAACCCACCACATCACTATATCAAGCATCATTCCGCACAGACTTAATGATTTTAAATCCCAAGGTTTTAATCATTACCCATTTTTAAACTATATTTGTATTATTTATATATTTTCAACTGAAATTATAATAATTTTTAACTTTGATGGAGTGCTGGCAACACAACAAAACACAACAGTGGTACCTTTGTATTCTTATAATAATAACTAGTATCACACTGAACATATTGGTGAGAATTAAATGAATAAAATACATCATAAACATTGAAATGCATTTTGTTGGTTATTTGGATATTATGAATCTGATTACTAATGTATTTCCACGGAACAAACCCACATGCACGTCAATTCTGCCTATGTTAATGTGTTTGTGAGGTGGCTGTGGGTATGTGAACCAAAATTCAGGTTCAATTAAAAGGTCTCCGTAAATGTCAGTTCTTTTCCTCAATATGCTGGCTGACGGTGAACTGTGAAGTGTCAGATTGTTCATTGGTTGTCATATTGTGTGCTTCTGTATGTGGCGCTGTGCATCTGCTGCAGCAGTGCGAATTAGGCATAAACCGTGCGAGCGATCTGAAACAAAGGTAAGAATTTTCATAAACATCTTTCATTGTTGGACAATCCGGCCTTCTGGGATGTAATGCTGTGTCACAGGGCTAGTAGTTTGGATGTTTTTGAAGAATCATAGCACCTTATTCCTTAAGGTACAACACTCTAGAGGAGGGCTGGCAAAATTCTTGAGGGCGCATGCCCAAGTTGTTTATAAATTTTGATGAAATTCTTTTATGTGCCTGTTGGAATTTTGAAGAGGAAAGTGTAAGGTCTTTCAGCCTTCCATTAATGTTGATGCTGTAATCTTTCCTCTTCTTGGAAAGAGACTGTTGTAAAATTACTTTGCTCTGAATACCACAATTACCTTGTTAACCACCAATTGTTTCATCTAGTTATATAATTTAGAATATGGCAGTTTCAATTGTGTCAGAGTTCGTCCTTAATTTCCATAACTGATTACATTCTTTTGGCTTAGGCTTCTTGAATTTTCCACAAAGCAAAAATACCACAGAACACACAAGTAACTGCTTCATGTTCTCACTACACACTCAAACATAAAACTGTTCAAACCTGGGCCAGTGATCTCCCACTTTCTCAGGTCATGTTCCACCTATAGAGCTAAGGTAAGAAGATTCCTTATGTAAAAGGAAAAGTGTTCCCGTTACAGGCCCGGTGTGGCCCACAGGGTGGGTAGAGGTATAGCTCTACTCTTCCATGACCGCGGCACTAGAAAGGGGTGAGTGGTCAGCAGCACGCCCCGGCCACACTTTGCCCCTGGGAAAGACCCGGTACCCATTGTACAGGAGGCTGGGTGGGCCCCAGGGCTGGTCTGGATGGGTGGAAAATCTCGTCCCCACCGGGTTCGATCCCGGACCATCCAGCCCATAAGATTCCTTATATCTGACAATGTAATATCAGGATGTTGGCTAGGTCTTATATGTTTGTCTCAGTACTGCTGATAGTAGAAGTTAGTCTGTTCCGCACAAAAATGCCTGTTAAAGCATCAGCATGGCCAAGGAAGAGCTGTCTCTCACTATATTAGGTGCCTCATGCTCTTTCAGTCCCCTGGATAGTCCAAAAAAACTCATGAGTATTATTGTTTCTTGGTAAGCCAACAAAAACACCACATGATTTTAATTCTCTCACTGTTTCTGTTTCTTTGCCTTCTTTCAAAAGAAAGGAAATGAAACTCGGTTTGTGATTATGAGTAACACAAATATCAATTAGCAAGCTATATGGTCCAACTGCAAGAAAAACATAAATGGCCAACCGCAAAAAAGTGGTCAGTTAGGGTGCAGCATCTGTTCATCAGTTGGTCACTTAGGACATCACAAAATGCCAGCACTTCCACTCCATTTTTTGGATCCATTGTGCAGTTACTGCTAATGGAGCAGAAGAAAACAATGTGAAGTCTCAACAAAGGTTGGCAATCATCAGCACAAAATGGAGTTAAATTTAGGTTAGTCTCACATTGCACTATTAAAAAACCTGCATTACAGTGAAAGGAATATTACATCAAAACAATGGAAAAGTTTTAAAGTTACCCATTCTGTGCTACCTTAAGATAGTACACTTTTACCGAAGCATGTCAGAGAAATGTCATTAATATTATTATACATATACAGGGTGTTTCATGATGAATAGTAAATATTTTAGGAGGTGGTAGTATGGACTATTCCGAGTAAATAAGTTCATATAAACATGTGTCTGATTTTCAATGGGTGTGAAGATACAGCTGTTTGAATGTTACACGTTAAAGCCTTACAAAAGGTATGAAGGAAAGACAAATGACGTATTGATTGCATTTATTGGCTGTGTGAATGATCTCAATAAAATTAAAACAGTTCAAAGTAAGTGTACAAAAATCCCACCATCGACTTAAATGCACTTTTCAACCCTCCTGGCAATAGTATGTGTAGCTCTCCTGAGGTCGTCTTGGCATTCTTGCTTTATGAGGGCAGCACTATTCATAATGCGAGCAACCAATTTCTCTCGTGTTTACTTTTTCTTTGTAGACTTCGCCTTCCATCCATCCCCACAGACAAAAATCTGATCTGTACGCACCAACTTCAAACAGCTGTATCTTGACACCCATTGAAAATTGGACACATGTTTACGTGAACTTATTTACTGGGAATAGTCCATACTACCACCTCCTAAAATATTTACTATTCCTCCTGAAACACCCTGTATGTGTATATATATATATATATATATACACTGTGCATTTGGCTGGTGCAGTACATTGAGTGCAATGAAAATGGAAAAGATTTTCAGTACTGTTTGCTATTCAGTAAAAAATTATCGACCATCAAATACCATGAAGACTTAATTTACACTGCAAAAGATAAATGGATCTGACACTGCAATAACTCTTCATTCATGTTACACTAAAAGCAAAATTGGTGCAGTGCACACGGATACACTTGTAGAGAGAAATGTTCCTACACCTCTTGTATACGTAAAAGCAATGTAAATTTAAAAATCCCTGAATAAGGGTTGTGGACCCCAAACAACCTGCCTACTCCCAAGTCCTTGCAGTAGCTCTCTGGACCTTACCTACTTGGATTCTCACCTAACAATGTGTCAGTGTACCCTCCAAGTGCTGCTACCAGTTATTACTTAACAATCCCTTCAAGAAATGACGTGGAGTAAACCTCCAACAAATGCCCGCCACATTATTCAGACCTATTTCACAGGTGTTTTCTGTCTAGTGCTAACCTGTGGTGGACAATGTTAACTTGCACTGGCCTAGGATGCAGAGACAAACAATTGTACAGACTGCCTGCGTGTGAATACAGAAATCTAAACTTTAATAAAAGGCAGCTAGAAATATGGGTTTACTATGGTGCACTTCATGAAGGAGAGCTAGTGGTGTTGGATCACTAGGGTTCACTTCGACAAAACAGAGCTGGAGTGTTGGTTTACTAGCAAGCACTATGTCAAAACAGAGCTTTGTACCAAACCAGGAGGAAATCGAGAAAGAATAAGAGGCAGACCAAAGTTGAGGCAGTGTGATGAGTTATGAGGAGGACAATGTACAGGGTGGGTGCAGAAATTGGAAAATTAATGTGCAGTCAAGACAGAAGTGGTGGAGGCTCATTGAGGTCAATTTCCACCCAGGGATGTAGAGACAATGGTAGGAGGAGGAGGAGAAGAAGAAGAAGAAAAAGAGGAGGAAGAAGATGAAGAAGAGGAGAGGAGTAGGAGGAACAAGAAGAAGAGGAAGGAGGAACAAGAAGAGGAAGAAGAGCAGCAGCAGCAGCAGTAGCAATTTGTTGCTTACTTAGTTCAGCAAGATGCTTACTGAGATTAACATTTCACCAACAACCCTCTAAAACTGTGATGTTTTACTCAAGACTGATGTTTTTGAATTTCAAACAAAAGTGGTTGCCTATTCTGTTTCATGGCCTGTAAGTGCAGATTTTTTTTGGTGTTTCCTTGGTTCACAATGCTGTTGCACATGAGAATGTTTTGCTGCCATAACGCTAATTTCAAATACTTTATTACAGAATAAGATTCTTGCCATCTGTACTAAAATATTTTTCACCAAACTCTTAAACAAAACCTCTTACCTCACAGTGTCAGAAAGCTCTGCTTTCAGAATTTTAACGGTAGCACAGGATAAGAACATAAAGACCAAGAAGTGGGATCTGGAAGTGTAAAATTACACATGAGGCTTAAGACATTGGAAAGAGTGGGTGTGGAAGTTGAAACTTTTCTAGCATTAATGGGGTGGTGGTGGTGGTGGTGGTGGAAGTTGGAATTTTCTACCAACATAAACTGCCTAGAACTTGCCATAGTCCAGTATGGATGGAATACAGTTCAGTTCTGGTAACTAAAGACTTGCTAGGTATTTAAGGAATGCAGGCAGGATGGGGTGGGTAAGCAGCTGGTGAGGATATAACTTATCAACTACAATCTGTGCAAAAACATTTATCACATCACTCACAGGCAAACCAAAATATTACTGCCTTTCTTGAAATGCATTCAACTCAAATTAAATTTAATATTTCTGAGGCCATGTAATAGGAATTACATATCCAAAACACACCGAAATATGTCCTTCGAAACTATGATGTATAAAAATATGCCCAAATGCACAAAAAGGTCTAAACATGCATTTACATGCTGTTATGACAAAACCTTTGTAGGGAAAGAGTTAGTTGCTCATCAAGATGGCGTAATAAACATTGGCCTTCCTACAAGCCGGATCTGTTAACCACGAAGAAGTTCTGAATTAAGTGTGCAGTGTCATGTAAAAGAATATCTAAGAATGTAATATTACAAGAAACAGTTGAAGACATAAGTTGAAGTGTTCCCATCCAAAGGCGAAGTGAAGTGAAATACTAGGTTGATGCAAGCTCTGACGTCATCGTAGATACAAACCATGGAGGTGAGAGGGAAAAAGTTAATACATGTTTGTGCTAATACAAAAGGTGCATTTACAAGACTAGAAAGGTTTGTAGAAAACTATTTAATAGATCCAAAGCCTGATAAATTAGAAGTGAGACTTAAATTAGTTAATGAAAATTGGGAGGAATACTCTGAAGCACAGGATGAATTAGAAGAAATAGGACATGATACTAACAGTCAGCAACAACGTGATGAGATGGAGGAAAGGTATTGTTATCTGACAGGATTTATCCAAACAAAAATGAAAG
>Ga0123354_10011476_pt1 | contig 13697 bp, 11 predicted proteins | sample TergutLab28metaG_2_FD_97872 | JGI IMG/M metagenome (GOLD analysis project Ga0123354, IMG submission 97872) | Labiotermes labralis P4 segment gut microbial communities from Petit-Saut dam, French Guiana - Lab288 P4 | ecosystem: Host-associated > Arthropoda: Insects > Digestive system > Gut ... | reverse complement strand
GCCGCGGCATCGCCTCGCCATTGCGAACGCAACCTATTTCTTTGCGTTTGATCTTGGCGCGGCCGTCGGCCCGATCGTCGGCGGAAAAATTGCCGAACATGCCGGTTACGGTATGATGTATATTATCTGCGCCGTTATTGTGGCCATCTGCATACCTTTGTATTTCGGCGTATTCGCAAAACGCACCGGAAGGAGTGAATAAGAAAAATCCATCATGAGACCCTATCGCAAAGATCAGAGAATAAGATATTTGGAGGTAACGTTTATTATGAAAAGACTGTGTTTGATTTTAGCCGCAATCCTCGTGATCGGCAGCATCCCTTTGCTGGCTGGGTGTCAGCAAAAAAGCGACAAGCTGGTCGTGGCGATGGAGCTCGCCTATCCGCCTTTTGAAACCAAGGACAGCGCCGGCAACCCTTCCGGAGTGAGCGTGGATTTCGCGAAAGCTTTCAGCGCGTATATCGGAAAGGATGTCGAGATCGATGATACCGCCTGGGACGGCCTGATCCCGTCTTTGCAAACGGGCAAGGCCGACATGGTCATATCCTCCATGACGATCACGGCGGACCGCGAGAAGGAAGTGGATTTTTCCAAACCTTACGCCAACGCCCAGTTAGCCATTTTGGCAAATAAAAACTCCGGTGTATCGAGCATCGACGATCTGAATCAGCCGGGGAAAAAAGTCGCAGTGAAGACCGGCTCGACGGGGGATGTCTACGCACAGGCCCATCTTCAAAAGGCGCAGATCATTTCGCTCGCGGACGAGAGCGCCTGCATGACGGAAGTGGCGCAGGGAAAAGCCGACGGTTTTTTATATGATCAGCTTACAATCTATCGGGATCAACAGAAGAATCCCGATACAACCGTGGCGATCTATATCCCCTTCCAGCAAGTCGAATATTGGGGCGTGGCGGTGAAAAAAGGCAATACGCAGCTTCTGAACCAACTAAATACGTTCATCACCAAATACACCAACGAAGGCGGATTTGACAAGCTGACCGATAAATACTTAAAAAATGAAAAGGCAGCGTTTGACAAGCTCGGATTCAAATGGTTTTTTGATCTGAGCAAATCGTAAGTAAATGCCATGAATGTCTTTGTTTCAAGGCCGGGCGAGACACATTCCCTGCAAGCGGCGGTCAATATCCTTCTCGTAAGCGTCCTTTTGGTCGCCGTATTCTGGTTCGCGCTCTCGCGAATCGGCGTTACCTTTGACTTTTCATTTCTGCCTCTGTACGGCATACGGCTGCGGGACGGTTTTCTCATGACGGTGGGCCTGAGCGCGGCCAGCCTGGTGCTTTCCCTGATCCTCGGGATTGTCAGCGCGTGGCTGCAATCAAGCAAGATCCTGGCACTCCGGTATCTCGCGAAGCTGTATGTGACGGTTATACGCGGCACACCGTTGATCATGCAAATCTATCTGTTCTTTTATATCGTGGGAACCGCCTTTGGGATCGAGAACCGTTTTTTCTGCGGGGTGCTGATCCTCTCGATATTCGAGGGCGCCTATATCTCCGAAATTATCAGGGGCAGCCTGCTGTCCATGGACGGCACGCAGCTTGAGGCGGCCAAGGCGGTAGGCTTCACGAAGAAGCAGACGGTGCAGCTCGTGATCCTGCCGCAACTCATCGCAAGGACGCTGCCCGCGTTGACGGGACAGTTTGCGTCCATCATCAAGGATTCGTCCCTTCTGTCCGTCATCGCGGTTATAGAGATCACGCAGACCATGCGCGAGATCTCTTCCGAAAACTTCAAGCTGTTTGAATGCTATTTCGCGCTCGGGGTTTTGTACCTAGTGCTGACACTTCCGATTTCATTCGCCAGCAAACGGCTGGAGCGGAGGTTCACCTACGAAAATTGAGATCGAAAACCTCTGTAAGACCTTTGACGGGCAAACCCGGGTGCTGCGGAACATAAGCTACCATGACGACATCAGGGCCGTCGCGCTGATCGGACGGTCGGGCTGCGGAAAGTCGACCTTTCTTCGTATTTTGGGCGGGCTCATCCCCGCTTCCGAAGGCGCGGTCCGGGTCGACGGCGAAGCGGCGACCGATAGCGAAGAATACCGAAAGAAGATCGGCTTTGTCTTTCAGCAGGGCGGGCTCTTTTCCCATTTGAGCGCCCTCGACAATATCACCCTGCCGTTAGAAAAGGTACATGGGCTCTCGCAGGCGCAGGCGCAGGCAAAGGGTTATGAACTGCTCTCGCGTTTCGGGCTGGAAAACGAGGCGGTTAAAAAGCCCGCGCAGCTTTCCGGAGGGCAGAAACAGCGCGTATCCATCGCTCGGGCGATCGCACCTAAGCCCAAACTGTTGTTGCTCGACGAGCCGACGAGCGCCCTCGACCCTGAATACACCACCGAAGTGCTGGACATGATACGGGAACTCAGGGACGAACATCTCACCTTTATCATTGCCACGCATGAAATGGGCTTTGCCTATCACGCCTGCGACAAGGTGCTCTTTCTGAGCGACGGAGAGATTCTGGAACACGGTGAAAGCGGACAGGTTTTCGCGGAACCCGAAACACGGGAACTGAAGGAGTTTCTTTCAAAGATGCTGGAGTGGAAGGTATGACGGATAAATTGCGTTGCGGGATCATTTGCGCTTTGGAAGAGCTTGACCCGGCCTATCCCGTCACGCTGCGGGGCGATATGCGCCTTGTAACGGAGGAAGCGGTAAGGGCGGGTTTTGAGGCGATCGAATGGCATATCCGGAATCCGCTTCAATACGACGGCAAAGCGCTGCGCGAAGCGGCGAAAAAACGCGGGCTTGCGACAGCCGCGGTTTCCACCGGGCTGGAATATGTCTTAAACGGGCTCTCCCTGACCAGCGATGATGAAACCGTCCGCGGAAACGCCCTTGGCCGGTTGAAAGAGCATATCGATTTTGCCGAAAAAATAGAATGCCCTACAGTGATTATCGGCTCCATGCGAGGGAATATCCCCGATTCCCGCGTCTATGATTCGTATGAGGGGCGTTTGACGGACGCGGTGTTGGAGCTTTCGAATTATGCGGAAAAAAGCGGCGTCTGTATCTGTGTCGAAGCGATTAACCGGAAATGGACAAATTATCTCTGTTCCGTGCCGGAGACGCTCCGGTATGTAGAGAAGGTGGGGCGCCCGAATTTTCGGATCCACATTGACACCTATCAGATGAATGAGGAATCACGGATCGAAGAACCGCCCCCATTGCCCTCCGATTTGGGGGAAGAAGTGAAGATGTGCGCAGGGAGGCTTGGGCATGTACATTTTTCCGACGACAACCGCCGCGTCCCCGGAGAGGGAAATATCGATTTCCTTCCCGTGCTGAGAGCTCTTCACGAAATTTCTTATGACGGATTTGCCGTGATGGAAACGGTGGGGTATCCGCTCGGAGGGCAAGCCGTTAAAATGAGCTTGGAGATGCTGCGCGGGCTTGAAGCGGGAATCGCAAAGAAGCGCTGAGTGAAAAAGCTCCGAAGGAGGATAGAGTGGCAATCAATAAATATTTGAAATGGCTTTCCAGCGAAACGAAATCCGTGTATTGGCACGACGGCGCCATCCCGGGCGAACTGGACGCGGCCATCGAAAACGGCGCGACAGGCGCGACGACGAATCCGGTATTGCTGGCGAATTCGCTCCCGGGAGACTCGGTTGACTGGGCGGAAAAGCTTCGGGAAACCGCTGCCGGCAAAACGGGAGACGAAAGAGCGGAGGCGCTGACGCTGTGCGTCGCGGCCGCTTTCGCGGAGAAGCTTCGGAAATTTTCGGGAAGGCCGGGAAGCGGCTTTTGCTGCGCACAGGTAAACCCGAATAAACCCGGCGACGCGGAAGCGATGACCGATCAGGCGGGCCGCTACGCGGCGGCCGCGGAAAATATCGTCATCAAGCTTCCCGCAACGGCGGCGGGCCTCAGAGTTCTTGAAGAATGCGCGGCCAAAGGGTTCAATGCGGCCGCCACCGTAAGCTTCACAACGGCTCAGGTGCTTGCTGCGGGAGAAGCTTTTGAACGGGGAAGCAAGAGAGCGGAGGCCAACGGGATCCGTCCGGGGCTCGGTATCGCCGTACTGATGGTCGGGCGGCTGGACGATTACCTCCGGGACGTGGCGCTCGACAGCGGCGCGCAAGTCACGGAAGAGGATATCCGGTTCAGCGGTTTGGCCGCGATAAAACGCGCTTATGAAATATTCGGCGAACGCGGGTACCGGTGCAAGATCATGCCGGCGGGAATGCGCGGTTCCTACCATATCACGGAGCTTGCCGGAGCGGATATGATAATGTCCGTATTTCCGAAGATCGCGGATACGCTCGCGGACGTCCCCGCGCCGTTTGTCCCCGGGATCAACAATCCGATACCGGAAAGTACAATCAAGCGGCTGTCCGCCCTGCCGGAGTTTATCAAGGCGTATGAACCGAGCGGCCTGCGGCCCGAGGAGTTTATCGCGTACGGCGCGACGAACCGGACGCTGGCCCAGTTCTGCTTTGCGGGTTGGGACAGGCTGAAGGAGTTCAAATGAAAAAATTCATATCAGAAAGGACAGGGAGCAAAACATGGGAGTGATCGCAGGATGGCTGGTCCCGCATCCGCCGCTTATTTTTCCGGAAGTGGGATGCGGCAAAGAAAAGGAGATCGCCGCGACAGTGGCTTCGTACAAAGAGATGGGCGCGGAGATCGCGGCTGCGGCGCCGGATACGGTTGTCATCCTCTCGCCGCACGCGCAGATCTACGCGGACTATTTTCATATCTCGCCGGGCGAGGGCGCGGCGGGCGATATGAGGGCCTACGGTGTCAGCGGAGTGGATATCAGAGCCGCTTATGACGCGGAATTTTCCGCCGCGCTGTCGCTTGCGTGCGAGGCGGAGGATTTTCCCGCGGGGACGCTCGGCGAGCGGAATAAGGCGCTCGACCATGCAACGGCCATACCGGTGAGATTCATAAACGAGGCTTGCGCCGACGGAACCGCTGCGCCGAAATTTATACGGGCAGGCGTATCGGGACTGTCGCTCTCCGAACATTACCGGTTCGGGGAACTTATCGCGGAAACGTCGGAAAAACTCGGCCGAAAGACGGTCGTCATCGCAAGCGGGGACCTTTCCCACAGACTGAAGGACGAAGGGCCTTACGGTTTTGCGCCGGAAGGGCCCGAATTTGACAGGGTTATCGGTGAAACGGCGGAGGATGCGGACTTTTCCCGATTGTTTGAACTGGACGGCACATTTTGTGAAAAAGCGGGCGAGTGCGGGCACAGGCCGCTCGTCGTGATGGCGGGCGCGCTGGACAGGAAAGCTGTGGATTCGAAACTATACAGTTACGAGGGGCCGTTTGGGGTAGGCTACGGCGTCGCATCGTTTGTCGTGAAAGGCGAAGACGCGGCGCGCGCTTTTTTGGACCGATATCTTGAAACCGAACGGAAACACGCAGCGGCGCACATACGGGACGAGAGCCCGCAGGTGGCGCTTGCGCGCCGGACTGTCGAAAACTATGTGAAAACCGGCCGGCTTTATGAAAATCCCGAACCGCTGCCTGAAGAGCTGACAGCGAAAAAGGCGGGTGTTTTCGTATCGATCAAGAAGCAGGGGCAGCTTCGCGGCTGCATCGGGACGATTTCACCCGTAGCGGAATGCATAGGGGAAGAAATACGCGCGAACGCGGTCAGCGCGGCGATCCGCGACCCGCGATTTTCCGCGATAGAAGAAGACGAGCTTCCGTATCTTGAGTATTCGGTCGACGTGCTGGCGCCTGCGGAACCTGTGGAAAACGCCGACACGCTCGACCCGTCCCGATACGGCGTTATCGTCAGTTTGGGCGGAAGACGGGGCCTGCTCCTGCCCGACCTGGAGGGAATCGACGACGCGGAAACGCAGATCGGCATCGCCATGCGCAAGGCGGGGATCGCAGAAAAGGACAGGCCGCGTGTGAAACTTGAACGCTTTGAAGTGATCCGTTATCGATGACGGTCGTGGGTGAAGAAGCATTGCCTGTGCCGGGTAGGGAAAAAGAAGCGCCGCCTCAAGCGGCAGCGGCCGGCGCTGTCTGCGGTCTTTGCCCGCATGCATGCAGAATTGCGCCCGGCGGGATAGGCTTTTGCCGGGCGCGCGGCGTACCCGCCGGCGGAAAGCATGGCGAAGAGGAAAAGCGCGCCGAGGCCGTTGTTTCACTGAGTTACGGCAAACTTACGTCGATCGCGCTCGACCCGATCGAAAAAAAGCCGCTCTATCATTTTTATCCCGGCTCCAAAATTCTGTCGGTCGGCAGTTTCGGCTGCAATCTCCGGTGTCCGTGGTGCCAAAATTACAGTATCTCGGCGGCCGGGCCCGCCGATGCGGAAACGCGCGAAACAGAGCCGGAAGCGCTCGCCGATCTGGCGGAGCGATACGCGGAGCAAGGCAATATCGGCGTGGCGTTCACCTATAACGAGCCGCTCATTGGCTTTGAATATGTTCGCGATACTTCGCAGATCCTGAAGGCACGCGGATTGAAATCCGTCCTCGTGACAAACGGATTTGCCACTCCTTCTTATTTTGAGGAACTCCTGCCGCTCATTGACGCGATGAATATCGACTTGAAGTCCGTCAACCCTGATTTTTATACCGAAATCGGCGGCGATCTCGATATCGTGCTTGAAAATATCCGGCTGGCCGCCGCGCGCTGCCATATCGAACTTACCTGCCTGCTGATGGACGGCGAAAACGATTCGGAGGGCGAAATGTCGCAGATGACGGATTTTATCGCTGCCGTCTCTCCTGAAATCCCCCTGCATATTTCACGGTTTTTCCCGCGCTATCAAAGGACGGATCGCGAACCGACACAAATGGAAACCCTGCGAAAATTCGAGAAAATCGCAAGACGCAAGCTGAAATACGTGTATCTCGGAAATGTGTGAATAAGGCCGAATAACAGGATGTTTGGCAATATAGTATACTATTTAAAAATATCCCAACACTGAATACAGGAACAAAGTATGGAAAAACAGGAACTACAAAAAAAACTGAATGAAAACCACGAAAAAAATATAGAAGCCGCGGCACAGCGCCTGTCCGGCGTGCTCCGGCCGACGCCGCTGATCCACAGCGATTTTTACAGCGACGAATACGGCTGCGACGTCTGGCTCAAACCCGAGAACCTGCAGTTGACGGGCTCTTTCAAAATTCGCGGCGCCTACAACAAGATCGCCACGCTTCCGGATGAGGAACTCGCACGCGGCGTCATTTCAGCGTCCGCAGGCAATCACGCGCAGGGGGTCGCGTTTTCCGCGCAGCACCGCGGCGTGAAGGCGACGATCGTAATGCCGGACGTAACGCCGCTGCTGAAGGTAGACGCGACGAAATCCTATGGAGCGGACGTGATCCTGCACGGCGAGTTCTATGACGAAAGTTTTGAAAAAGCGCTGGAACTGGCGCGCACGGAGGGGATGACCTTTATTCATCCGTTCGACGATTATCAGGTGATTTGCGGGCAGGGAACGCTTGCGCGTGAGATCCTGGAGGAGCTTCCCGATACGGATGAGATCCTCGTGCCGATCGGCGGCGGCGGCCTGATTGCCGGCATTTTGTTATGGGTCAAGGCTGTCAGCCCGAAGACAAAGGTGATCGGCGTCACGCCGGAATGCGCGTGCGCTGTCAAGCATTCGCTCGAAAAGGGCAAACCGATGCGGGAACCCGAGATCCGCACTTGCGCGGAAGGCGTTGCGGTCAAGCAGCCGGGTGATCTGACCTTTGCCGTCATTCAAAAATATTTGGATGAGCTTGTCACGGTCAGCGAATGCGATATTATGGAAACGATCCTGCTCATGATCGAAAAACACAAGCTTGTGACCGAAGCGGCCGGCGCGGTTTCGCTCGCCGCAGTACGGCAGCGCGCACGGCACGGACGCAAACTGGTGGCGCTCGTGAGCGGCGGAAATATCGACACGGTCACCGTGAGCTCCGTCGTTAATCAGGGCATGATCAGCCGCGGGCGCATCATGTGCTTTTCGGTCGACCTGCCTGACAAGCCGGGCTCCCTGGTTGCGGTCGCGCAGCTTTGCGCGCGCGAAGGCGCCAATGTGATCGAGCTTGAGCACAATCAGTTCAAGGCGCTCGACCGTTACACCGATCGCGTCGCGCTCGAAGTGACGGTCGAAACAAACGGCCACGCGCATATCGAGCGCGTGCTGAACGCGCTGAAACAGGAGGGTTTTCCTGTCAGACGGATTTATTGATGGTATGATCTCCGCGCCATGATCGCGATCTCCGCCAAAGACATTCGAATGGAATACGGAATTGACGTTGTTTTGAACGGCGTCAGTTTTTCTGTGGAAACCGGCGAGAAAATCGGGCTGATCGGCTCAAACGGCGCGGGAAAGAGCACGCTGTTTCACATCCTGACCGGAGAAGCTGAGCCAAGCGGCGGAACGGTTTCGATCGGGCAGGGGCTGCGCCTCGGTTTTCTGAGGCAGGAGCGGGATGATCCGCATTCGGCGCTCTCCGGCGGCGAGCAGGCGCGCGCGAAATTAGACGCCCTGCTTTCGGAACTCCCCGATATTTTGCTTTTGGACGAACCGACAAACCATCTCGACCTGCGGATGCTCGGCTGGCTGGAGCGCTGTGTGAAGGGCTTCCCCGGAACCGTGCTGCTCGTCTCTCATGACCGCTATTTCCTGGATCGCACGGTGACGCGTATCTTCGAGATCGAGGACACGGCGCTCACGGCGTACAAGGGAAATTATTCGGCCTATCGCGAGAAGAAGCGCGTACGCGAAGAGGCGGACAACAAGGCTTTCGAACACGCGATGCGAGAAATCCGCCGGCAGGAGGAGATGATCCGCCGCTTCAAGGAACGCGGGACGGAAAAGCTGGCGAAGCGCGCGGCGTCGCGGGAAAAGAGGCTCGCGCAGTTCAAGGAAGAAGGCCTCCCGACACATCACGCGCAGCGGCAGACCGCGAATATCCGCTTTGAAGCGGCAAAGCGAAGCGGCGACGACGTGCTCCTCGCGCAAAACCTGAGCCAGAGATTCGGGGATCGCACGCTCTTCGAGGGCGTGGATCTCGAACTGAAACGCGGCGAAAAGACCTGCATGATCGGTGAAAACGGGATCGGGAAAACCACGCTGCTCAGAATCCTTGCGGGACGGACGGCGGGTGACACCGGCCTCGTCGAGCGCGGCGCAAATGTGAAGATCGGGTATTACGACCAGCATCAGGCGGAGCTCGTAAGCGGGCGCACGCTGCTGGAGGAACTGCGGGATCTGCTGCCATTTGAGACGGACACGGGGCTGCGTGCGCTGCTCGGGCGGTTTCTGTTTCGCGGAGACAAAGTATTCCAGACGACAGATACGCTGTCCGGCGGGGAGAAGGCGCGGCTGTCGCTGCTCAAACTCATCGTTTCCGGCGCAAACACGCTGCTGCTCGACGAGCCGACGAACCATTTGGATATTGCGTCAATGGAGGCGGTCGAGACTGCGCTTGCGGAATTCGACGGCACATTGCTCGTCGTTTCGCACGACCGCTGGCTGCTGGACCTCCTGCCGCGGCGCGTACTCGAGCTTACCTCGGAGGGGCTCCGCGACTATCCCGGGGATTATGAATATTACTGCGAGAAAAAGGCCGCCAAAGAAGCGGAGACGGCGGCGGTTTCCGGCGCGGCGGACGGGAGGTTTGCGGCGTACGACCGCGAATTCGGGGCGTCCGCGGTGAGCGAGGCGGAGGCGGAGCGCCGGCATGCAAAGCAGGCGGAGACGGAAAGAAGGCGAAAGGAAAGGCAGCTCTCGGAAACGGAAGCGCGCATCGAGGCGCTCGAGAAGGAAATCAAAGAGATCGAAACCGCGCTGGCTTCGCCGGGGAACGCGACAGACCATCTCCTGCTCGCGAAGCTGCACGCGGCGTATGAAGCGCGTTGCGCCGAACTCAGCGCGCTTTACGAACGCTGGGAAAGCTTATGCGGAGCGTGAGGAGACCCCGATCATTCTGCGCAGTTCGCGCTGCGCCTTCATAAATTTTGGGTTTTCATACTGCAATCGTTTTCCTGTTTTTTTAGCAATCTGCTTTGCTAGTTTTTCAAACATGGCGGCATCTCGAATCTGCTTGCCGGTCACAGTGACCGGCTCGATTCCGAGTACATCTAAATCATGCCGCCTTATTGAATCATCTTCAATCCGGTCAGCGCCGGCATGGTGCAAATAGCTGTCATACTCAATCGCAAGATTGGCTTTCGACCAGAAAAGGTCGCATATCAAATAAGCTTTGCCTGAACTTAGTTTGACGGCCTTCCCCGGATCGATCCGTTTGTTAAGTTCAGGCACAGGAAGCCTGTACCCGCCAAGCCCATATGGCAGCGTCAACATCATGAAAAGGATCGTTTCCATAGGCGAGGCCGAGCCGTCCGCCATATAGCGCAAGGCGCGGCTTGCGTTTTTCTGCCCGCGCGTGCCTTTCATGCGCACCGTAAAGGCCTTGAGTTCTTTTACGCTCGTAAGCGCAGGACGGCTCACGAAGCCTTGAAAAGCAACACCCGGATTTGTGTCTTTGCCCTTGTCTCTGACATGCGATTTGCTTAAATCAATCCCCGGACGGAGAGCCGGTTCTTTGCCGGCATCCCGCTCGGACACGATACGAAGCCTCTCTCTGTGTTCGTCATTGGCAGGCAGCGAGTACGTACCGCAAAGCTCAAGCCCCAGCTGTATCAGTTTGACAAGCGGCAGTACAGCGGCCATTTGGAAAAAACAGAACGCAGGAGCGCTTACCGCCATCCCGTCCCCGATTTTGACAAAGCAGCCATCCGGCGTCAGCCCCGTATATACGCGCGGACTTACTATGCTTGATTTCCACTTGCCATTCAGATTGTTTATCATCAAGTTAGCCGGAGATGACAGCCCCTCGGGAATAATGCCGCGAATATCGGCACGATATGGAAGGCTTGCCGGCGGGCTTTTCCGGCGCAGCTTAGCGGTAGCGTCAATCTTCGTACTTCCGTATAAGCGCCAGTATTCCAGCGCCGATTCATTGCTTATTACGATTTGCATACCATAATTCTATCACGGTTTCGCTAATTATTTTCGTTTAAGGGTTGCTATAATAATTATTGTATTGAAATGCTGTTGTTTTCCTTCAATATTTCTATCATTTTTGACACTTATTCAAAAATAACAACCCTTAATCGAAAATTTTTAGCATTTCCCTCGATATTCACCGGCAAACAGTGTCCTTGGGATTGATTTGGCACAAGAGGATGAATCGTTAATATCAAAACCCCTTGGCCATAGTTTTATACTGACGCCTGCGTTGTCGTGATGCCGCCGAATCAAGCCCTTCGCTGTACAACAGTCCCGGACGCGCAGCCTGGACTTCATTCAAAATCTTCTGCAAAGCTTGCACGGCCATTGGCTCCTTCGTCACATTCCCGCAATCAAATACCGCTCGGTTGCTTTCTCCATTTTTGTCGTAAAAACACACCATCAAAGACAGCCAGCCTTTGTTATGTGTCTCTATCGATTTCCGGGTCTGGCGCGGCGGCTACTCCGCAAACAATTCCGTAGACAGATAGCGTTCGCCGGTGTCCGGCAGCAGGACAACGATCATTTTTCCTTTGTTTTCCGGGCGGTTCGCGGCCTGTGTCGCCGCCCAAAGCGCCGCGCCTGCGCTGATGCCGACGAGCACGCCTTCGCTTCTGGCGAGCGCACGTCCGGTTTCAATTGCATCATTGCTTTTTACACGGATGACTTCGTCGTAGATTGCGGTATTCAGCATATCCGGAACGAATCCGGCCCCTATGCCCTGAATCTTGTGCGGACCGCCGCGGCCTTCGGAAAGAACCGGCGAATCGTCGGGTTCGACCGCAATCACCTGTATCTCCTTGCCGTGTGATTTCAAAAATTCCCCGACGCCTGAAATCGTGCCGCCGCTGCCGACGCCTGCCACAAAGATATCCACGGCGCCGCCCGTGTCATCCCAAATCTCCGGCCCCGTTGTTTCGCGATGCGCGCGCGGATTCGCCGGATTTGTAAACTGACCCGGAATGAAGCTGTTCGGAATCTCCCGGGCAAGCTCATCCGCCTTGGCAATGGCGCCTTTCATACCAAGCGCGCCCTCCGTCAACACGATCTCCGCGCCGTAAGCCTGAATCAATTTGCGGCGTTCAACGCTCATTGTATCCGGCATGACGAGAATGATGCGGTAGCCGCGCGCCGCCGCAATGGAGGCGAGGGCAACACCCAAATTGCCGCTTGTCGGCTCAATGATGACCGCATCCGGTTTCAGCTCGCCCGAAATTTCCCCATCGCCGATCATCGATTTCGCAATACGGTCTTTCACGCTGCCCGTCGGATTGAAATATTCGAGTTTCGCAAGGATTGTTGCGTCCGGCGCGTGCTCCCGCCCGTAGGCTCCCAGTTCCAAAAGCGGCGTATCACCGATCAGGTCGGCTATGCTTTTTGCGATTTTTGCCATAAATTACACTCTATCCTTTCTGCAAACGGGGACGGCCCTTACGGCTACTGGGGGACTGGCCATAAGAACCGTCCCTTCCGAGCACTGTCGCCGGCATCCGTTTTTTCCGAAAATAGAAAACCTAACGTTATTTTATCATGAGTCCAGCGGGGAGCACATCACGATTTTGTGGGAAACAGAAAAACAAAAACGATATCATGTATAATATAACGCAGGACAGAGATAACCCATATCTTATTGGAGAAAGGAAAAAATAGAGAGATGAGAAGCAGAATGGATATCAAAGCCCAGGCATGGCAAAGCGTAAAACAAAACTACTGGCCGACGGTCGGCGCGTTTGTTTTGGTATTGCTTATTATAATGGTATGTTCTTTTTTGTCGGCCTTCAGCTTGCTTATCACAACTGTTGTCTTGGTAGGCGCGGCCGGTTATTTTCTGTACCGCTTCCGCGGCCAGCCGACGAATATCAACGTATTGTTCTGGCCGTTCCACCGTTATGGCCGGGTGCTCGGCGGCTCGCTATGGAAAGTGTTGTGGGTTTTTCTGTGGTCGCTTCTGTTTGTCGTGCCGGGCATTGTGAAAATGTATCACTATTTCTGTACGGAATACGTTTTAGCGGACAGCCCCAATGTGGAGGCTATGCGTGCGCTTGAACTGTCGAAGCGCATGATGAACGGCAACAAGGCAAAAGTCTTTGTCATGCATCTTTCCTTCCTCGGGTGGATGCTCTTGGGCGTGGCGGTCCTTATGGCGCTATATATACCGGGAACCATGATGTACGCCCACGCCACGTCCATGCCGTACGCAACGAATATGTTTGCGATGATGGGTGCAGGCGGCGGGTTATCCGTCGCCGAATATCTGATTTTCTACGCTTATATGGCGCTGTTCCTCGGGCCGTATATGGCCGCGGCCAACGCCGGTTTTTACGAGGAAATCAAGCGCGACGCCATCCTGCGCGGCGTTGTGTCGGCACAGGAATTTGAGCTTTCGGAGCAGCAGTTGTATGCGCAGTATGCTTATGCACAGCAGCCACCGTATGGCCAACAGCCTCCGTATGAACAGCAGCCTCCGTATGAACAGCAGCCTCCGTATGGACAGCAGCCTCCGTATGGGCAGCAGCCTCCGTATGGACAACAGCCTCCGTATGGGCAGCAGCCTCCGTATGGACAGCAGCCTCCGTATGGACAGCAGCCCCCGTATGGACAGCAGCCTCCGTATGAACAGCAGCCTCCGTATGGGCAGCAGCCCCCGTATGGACAGCAGCCCCCGTATGAACAGCAGCCTCCGTATG
>Ga0123354_10011474_pt1 | contig 13699 bp, 9 predicted proteins | sample TergutLab28metaG_2_FD_97872 | JGI IMG/M metagenome (GOLD analysis project Ga0123354, IMG submission 97872) | Labiotermes labralis P4 segment gut microbial communities from Petit-Saut dam, French Guiana - Lab288 P4 | ecosystem: Host-associated > Arthropoda: Insects > Digestive system > Gut ... | reverse complement strand
GATCCAGACTGAACAATATTGTTATCCTCCTTGACCTCCACATTCTAAAAATTCAAATTTCAAACCTTTCATTTTTTTAAAGTTCCAAACCTGCCGTCCCTTTTCCCAGCTTTAGATATTCTCATAAGCATCTCATTACCACAACACCATTAATCCAATTTCTTCTCCCTAAAGTGAGACGCTATGTTTGGCCCCTACACAAAAAACGGTCTGTAGCCTTCTCCAACGATACAGACATTAGCAGTAAGGAACTCGGCCAAAGACAAAAATCCGGTTCCAGGTCAGATTACAAACCGGGGATATCCCTAATACATCACATCTGTGTCTCCTAATGATAGTAAGCTACCCCTTGACAGACCAGGACAGGCCCTGAATGTTCCAGGAGGTTGAGGTTCCCCAGATTTCCAGACAATCGGCACAGGAAGGCGGTAGAGTTATCAGTCCTTCGAACTGGCAGCCTTTACTTCCCTCCCTCCCCCCCGGGAAATATTCCTGGTATTAATTTTTGCTACAGGTTGAGTAGACCCCAGGGCCAGAGTGCGGCCGGATGGATTATGTCAATGAAAAATTGTAATGGCACAATAGGGAATATCTTCTACTGATATCAGCTTGTTTTGTTGCAGCAAACTGTTATGCCGTCACACCCACACAAGTATTATGCAATCAAATATGTACACAGTATACAAGTATGTAATCTAAGGAAACGCAAGGGGCTATAAAGAGAGATAGAGCGAAAATAGCGCAAAAAGTGGCGTTCGGATCAAACAGTTATATGTGACTGAAATTATCCTGTATAAAATGCTGCAAATAAATTGTGTCTCTAGCACCTGCGCTAGTATAGATATTTCTGTATGAATTCCTTTATCTTGTGTCTTTAATGCCCGAACAATGAAACAATTTTAAACTTCTCATTATTAATTCTGATATGTTAAATACTTCCAACATTCAATCGAAATTTTGTGGGACAAGCGCAATTCAAGGCCTATACCAAACAAAATGTAACACAGGGACAAATGAAGTCGCGGATAGGTGTCCCAGGAAAAGAATTTGAAGTTGGGACTATTTCGCGCAAAGATCCTGGAGCATATATGTCATGACCATTTAAGCGCAGTGGTAACTATATGTACCAGCTGCTGTAACATTAAGAAAGTCTGCATTTCGCCGTATAGCATGTTAATGTGTTTTACACCACGTTCACAATTAACGCCGATTATTTTCCTAAAGAGTTCTAACCGACCGGTCTTTATAGTGTAGACAGAATTCTTTACTCTTGAATGGTAGAAAATTATTGTATATACAGTTTAGACTTAGGAGAGTTTTAGCCTTGAAAGGCATAAGTTGAAGAATAGTTTTAAAAAAATGAAACCACACTTCTTGATGGAGAGTGGGTGCTAGTGGGTAGAAAAAAAAATAAATTCTTATAATAAAACCAACTAGATGCACTAACTTCTAAACTTTATTTTTGGAATAAAACTCAACATGTTTCGGACAGTTCCTCTGTCCATCAGAGAGATATTTTGGGCTTTGTGTGGTTTCAGGCCGTGAAGATACAAGTCGTAGTGTTATGGATTACGAGATCGCGTAATTTGAAAGAGACGACAGGTTCCTCTGACATGCCACTTCCCACCCATCAGAACACGTAGCACGTAGCACTTCATCCAGAACGACACGAACTATAAATATTTTAGACATGTACTCCTACAGCATCTAAGTCGCTTCCTTAGCTGACTTTTAGAAACACCGCATCGACATATTGTGTAGTGCAGTTTTGGATACAAAACAAGAGAATGATAATTAAAAGAGTTCCGGGAGCGATAGAGCAAAGTATGGCCTTAGCGCTGGGAAAAGCCTAGAAAGTTTTAGCCAGAACAGACCATTTTATGACCGAGGCTCGTAAATGGTAACTATGAAACACAAATACGTCGCTGTACAGCACATACAACACTTCGCATTGTGTTGCAGTATTGCAAATCATGTTTGCCGCAAGCCCTATTCCAAGGGACAGGAACGTCAACCCACAAATTAAAATTCAGGTACCGCCCAGTACAGACAGTGTTGCTGAAATAGGACGTCTGAGAAATGCAGTCTTAAACGAAAGGTCATGACCTTAATCTTGGATAGAGGTACTCCAGTTTACTTGCATTACGTGTTCACATGTTACAGTAAGAGTTCATTAGGCACTAAGAAGTAAAAGACAGACTTATAATAAAGAAGTAGGGCAAATCGCATGCAAGAGAGACGCTTGAGCAACGTTGCTGGTGAATGGAGGACAATTCGAGTCTTACGCACAAAGGACGTCCCATGTTCGACTCGGTACAGAGGCCAGATCTTACGAGGATTTTCATTGCTTTCTCAATAACTCTACGTAAATTGTAGGGTAGTTCATTAAAGAAAGTACAACACTTTCCTTCCTACGTCCTCTCCAGTTCACTGCTCACATTCGTCATGTTATTCAGTATTTCAGGTCTCTCACCTAGGATGTTACAAGAGCGTCGGAAAATAAAGGAAAGAACAAATATACATGTGATACACGGCCGTGAATATACAATTCACAGTACACAAATTATATGGTGTCACATTCCGTATGTATTCACGTCTATAGAGTTAGTCCAACAGAGGGACAACCACAAACATATTTGTTTTAAACTCTTAGGCACAACCGCAAAGTTGCTAAAAGCAACTCTTAGCTTGCGTTTGTCTGTCCGTCTCTTGGACAACAGGAAGCGATATGGATCTCGCAGAACAAATTTCGTAAAATTTCACATGAGGAATTCATACCAAAATCTGTCGACAATATTCAAATTCGACTAAAGTCGGACAAAATTAATGGGAACTTTGTATGAAGACCGGCATAAATCTGTGACAATAAGGCGTTGATTTCCTCTTAGGTTGACAGAAGTTTCAGACAAAATTTGCAGAAAAATCAAAACACACAAATTATGTCACGTACATTTCTTTTTCGAAAATCGTACTGTTTGCGAAATAACTAGAACAAATACGGCAAAATAAGCAGGACCAAAGAAATAATAAGCTACACATAAATTCATCGTATTGTGACTTAATAATCCAGTGACGTAGTATTTGCGTCATTACTTCACATTTCTAAGCAGCTATCGATTTTTCCTGGCGCGATTTACATATCTGAAAATTAGGGGAAATAAAACGTGCAACCATAATATTTATTACTTATGCACAGGAACATAAAATTCGGCATTTTTCGAGGTTATAATTGTACCTATAAATCGAGTACGTAAAATTGTTTTTAAATCAGCAAATACAAAATAGTTCGACTGGCTGAATGAGTCAACGCATGACCTGTAAATTTACCGAAATCGATATAAACAAAAAAATGGTTAATTTCTGCAATTAAAAATAAAAACATACCTTAATATTCGTAATAACACTCCATAAGGTGTAAAAGATTGTGAACAATAACAAGAAGTGCGACCACGGTGGGTTAAAAAGTATGACCATCTGAAAATGATCCCAGGATGCAAAGCTTCGAACACGCCTCATTGTTACTTTGGACGCACATTTAATGAAATGTTTAGTTCGTAATGTTATGAATTATGGATATCAATTTCTGATGGGTCGGTCATGGAACTGCGTATCTTCAGTAAATCAGTTGAAAATTATAAGGCTAATGTATTTTGCATACAGCTGCACCAATCAACACAAGAACAAGTGGCATCAGGGTGGGATCATCACGGTGTCGTCTATAGCTTTCAACTGTAAGATGAACAGGACAGTCAGTCTGCATCAGGAAGTGGGTCGATGATGATGGCTACCAGGAAGACAAGGTGGTTGTTGCTGGCGGTACTTTCCTTAGTGCTGCAATGCTCACACGCTGAAGAAGTCAAAGTGAGTACTGAAGTGTATTTACGAACATATTAACCTTAACTGGCCATAATTTTAAATATGTACTAGATTTATGTATTGCCTGATAACGTAAAGAAAAATTACACATTGTAATGTTGACAAGAAGATGGAAATTCTCGTATCTCTCAAATAAACGTTTCAAACAAATATAGTGAAATTCCTTAATATAAAACGAAGGAAAGATATTTGCAAGCTCTTGAGCTCAAAGTACGTAAATAGCACCATATGCCACTTGAAATCTCCTGAGAAAGGCACCTTTATTGTTTTCGTATATTCTTATATAATGAAATTTCAACAAGCAAAAACCTTTTCCCTGATCAGTGTCTGCGATTACTGTTATATGAAAACGGAATTGTACTAGTATCTTTCATACCAATCAATTAAAACATCATATATTCACAACTGAACCATAATAGCAATGTCCCAGTCAAAACTCGAAGGTATCAGGGCTATAATTCTCACCTTTAATATCTGCACATGCCGTACACAAAATGTGCATCACAATACAGTACATATAAAATTAACTAGCCTAGCATAACCTATTACGTGAAAACGGTCCATCATTTGCCTTGATATACAGTGACATTGCTAATTACTCAAACACCTTCAGCGCGTTCGCAAAGTTACCCAAACAATGTTAACTTCGACATGTCTGTCCGCATGGATTAACTCGGTTGCCGCTGGACATCAGTCAAGAAAGCCGAAATTTGCTCAAAATCGGAAGGAAAAAACAGTCGCTTCACATGCAGTTCTACCTACATTCACGACTACTTCACTTACTAATATTAGCGTGGTTCTTGTTGATAGTAACTGATGGTGGTAATAATCCAAAAGAGCCTTTCTTGTTTCTTCGTGCCAAGTACACAATGCTTAATTAAGGAAAATATAATCGTACAGTCACAATATTTAATATTTACACATTATATCGAGGAACAAACAGTTTGGTATATGCCTACAAAAAGTGCAGTAAATGCTGCTGTTAAATCAGGAATTACAAAAAGTTTTGATAGATTAAAAATTTGAGGTTATGTACGACGGAATTTAAGAGGTCAATTTAAAGCGTAATAATTAAGTTCTACAGGTACATAATAACACACCCTAATAATAATAATAATAACATTTAAAATATGCGTAAAGTGGTAAACAACAACAAAATTGGTCGCTTCCGTTTTAGGAATGACCATCTCAAAAGAGTCCAAAATATGAAGACGCGTCACGCGTCATTGCTGGGTTATAGGTACAGTACATATTCTGGCTCCATTGTCTTAAGATATACACTCGTTTTTGGTTTACAGGATGGCGCAAGAGGAGTTTTTCTATCCCTCTTTGGAAGACCGAGAACTTGCAACTGCCGTGAGTAATCCACGTCATCGTGATAGTGTGGGGAGGGGGAGGGGGTGCTATGGCGCTACCCGGTGAAAGAACTTCGACGCTCCTCCTGCCTGGGCAGAACAGGCCATAGACGCTTAACTTAAATTCAGGCAGTTCTGCCTATAATACTTGCTGCAGTGCTGGATAAATATGAACCGACTAGTTTCACCTGTTGTCAGATTAAAATTACTTCCTTTGGGCATGACTTTCTACAGCACCTGTCCGTTGAATGATGCAAAAGAGTCGTGTTTGTCAAGTGCCTGAGACACGTCTAGTGCTGAAATGTATTTGGTCTTTCACGTCGTTAACGTCGTGTCTGGGTTCCCTTTAATATACAAAGCATCAATAGACACTACACAAATTATGTTAAAATCCCTTAAAAAGTTTATGGTGGGATAATAATAATTCATATAGTAAATAATTTTTTGGTGGAAGATTTTCTAGAATTTCCTACGAAATTTAAAATGTTCTGTATTTTCCCGGTGTTACACTAGGCAATATATTCATGCAATCCATACAAAAAGTCGGAAAACGTAAATTTATCTCTCCCAAAATATATTTTCCTTACTCAACACCTATTTGCACCCGGAAAACGAAAGGATCTCAGCCACATTAGCCTGTAGCGTCATATAAACACAACGTCTTAGAATAACACTCAAACTTTCCCAAGAGGTTCTTAACAGACGTGTCCACATTGTTGTAACACATGTGTACAGTATTACGTCCTTCGTACGTAGACTAAACCTAAAAATAACATTGACAGAGAAACAGCATGACATTCCTCGAAATGTAATTGTCTTTTTCTTTCATTTAATATGTACACTATTCCTTTTTAATACAATTACATTCTGTAAGATAATCATACCTTGACAGATTACTTTATGTTGATTTAAATTTCAAATTCTTAGGTCAAAGATACCAATATTAAGGCTATGAGCTCTCGTCAATTGGGAATTCATCAGGCACGAAATACTACAACTTGTATTCCAGATAATATCAGAAGGTATAATCGGAACAAAAGGTGTTCAAAAGATTAGATTGATACCTACATTATTCTTTAAGCTTACAGCAGTTCGTACACAGAATGAACATTTAACTACGGATCGTACTATTAATAGTCCCTTAATTTTACCGCGGACCACAGATTATTCATCTCTGAATTGCAAGGCACCTCGTAGAAATATTTCCGACACAACCCCGTATTATATATTTAAAAAACATATATTTTTGTGACAATATATTTTTGTGACAATGGCATTTATTCGTAGGTTGTGGACAACCAAATCGAGTAAGTTCACGTCTGCAAGGTGGAGAATTTTCTGAGACTCATGAATTTCCTTGGTTGGTTGCAATCATTCTCAACGGGACGCAAGTTTCCAGTGGTACTCTTATCAATGACCGATATGTCATTACGTCTAACGCTCCATTGGCTGGGTAAGTACTAACAGCATGGCGTAAGTTTGCCTTAACAAGAAACAAGAGATTGTAGGTAATTTTTAACATCACAGAGCCTACAAATTGGTACCAAACACATTTAAACCACTACTTTTATCATTTACTAAGAGTTTTAATGTAATAAAGTCTTTCTAGAAAAGGAAGAACGGTTTACAAATCATATTGTTATGCCCATGAAGTTATTCGTAAGATGTGTGGCTGATCTGGCAACCGTTGGACGGTCGGTGTTGGTCGTGACCTCTTTCCGGCCGCTCCCTGATTCCTTCTTTGTTTGTTTGCGAGGCTTGGGAATTAGTAAGTTTATTTTACTCTGGAGATTCGTTTGCGCTTTGGCCGAGCTGAGTTTCTGATAAGTGGTGACGGGAGCAAGACGCGCGAGGGGAACGCTCGCTATCTGGGCACATACTCGGTGGCAGCGTGCCTTGCCGGTTTTTGGTTTTCTTTTTTAGTTTTTTACTGATTACGGTTTACAGTTTAACGTTTGTTTTAATTTAGCACCCTCGACTAGCTATCTCCCTCTGGAATAGATTTGTATTCGGGTTTTTAGTAATTTTCTCGGAGTGCAACCCCCTTTTTTTTTTGTGTGTGTGTTTCAATTTACTCATTTCACTTCATTTCATTTTGTTTTACTTTATTTTATTTGACTTTTTGTATTCCTTTTATTTTATTAATGGCAGTAAAGTGTAACTTATAATACGTGTTGGCGTTTTCTTCACATGGGAGTGGTTGCAGTAGTGAGTTAGTTCAGGCAGTGGACCGCTTTGTTACCCACACCCCTCTCAGGAACCCCCATCCTACAGGATCTTCCAAGGGGTAGCGTGGCGCCGCTAGGGATATTTTGGTGGTAGCCCTGGCGGACCATAACACATATAAAATAAAACCCTTTTGGGACGAAGCACGAAAGTGAGGCACGTTAGTGTAATTATAGGGCCTCTTCACGTCGAAATTCGTGACAATGAAGTCGAAGCCTTGTGGGGGGAGGGGGATTTTTCAGTATTTCTAAATATGGCTGATAAACCAAGGGACAGTTTATCAACTCTTACTGTATGTAGACCAGTCATCGAGGATGCGTACTGCAAAAAAAAAAAGTGTTAAGAGGCGCAGTCTTCGGGACAGTAGGACTCAAACAAATAAATAGCTAGATAAATATGTGTGTGAATGTGGATATGAATATTATAAAATTAGTAGCAGGCTAAATTCTGGAAAAACCTGGCTACCATGCAGCAGAGAATTTCTGAAACCTGTACGAAAACCTACACAGTAATTCTAAATACGAATATATACATTTACCTGTTCTGTAGGGGTGTCAAACTTAGTCTCTCACTGTAAATCGCCTGTCTAGTAGATAGCATTATTGGTTCGTATTAGGAAGCCCACGGGTTCAATCTCGTGGCGGAGACAGGCATAACTGACTGAGATATTTTGCAGTTTGTTTCTGAGTTCCTCCTGACAAATGCCGAATGGGTGCTACAACTTACGTCAAAATCATTTCCTTCCACATCCTTACCGATTCACTGCCCATTACTTTAACATTTAACGCCACCTAATCTGATAGTTTCGCTAAATAAACCAACTTCATATTTCACGCTCACAAAGCGACGTGTATTGAAGTTGCTAACATCAAAACGAATAGTAAAATACAGGTACGTAAGAAATACAACGTAATATTAGGGTTGATGGTGGCGATCTCAACACTGACACAAGCATTCTAAGCGAGATAAAGTGAAGAATGAGATGGACGGGACATATGAAAGGCATCAGGAAAATGAGAAATGCATACATGTTATGTGCAAGATAGCAGTCGTGACACATAGTTGTAGATGAAGAATGATATTAAGAGTGACCTTGTTAAAACACAGGGCGTTCCTTTTATCGCAAGACTGCACACCTTACAGCTGACGACAGCGTTGCCACATACAGATCGATGACGCAGCCCATTCCACAGTGCCAAGTCCTAATCACTTCCATTTCAAAACCGTCTGTTACGTGAAGGAACTGGACTGATTAGGCACCGTAAACATTGCAACGACGGGCCTTGTTGAATACACACTACGGAATTCCGGGCACCAAAAAATCGGTGGCCCTGTTCAACTGAGCAGCTAGCAACTTCGCAAATAGAGCCCCCTACACTTTTCATTTCTCATCCTTACCGAAAGTGCGTCGTACTGTACAACAGAAAATAACGCCAGGACAAGTGAAATGAGCGTAAATTACTCATCGCAAATAAATGGATGGTACTTTCCCTTGGTCCCGACGTTGCAAGTTTCAATTATCTTCCAAAACAACGGTCATTAGCATTGAAATGTTTCGTTTTCCTTCTATATTTTACACATGTCCTTTACGAAAAGACATGGCATAAGAGACGTAACTGAGATGGTCCTCTCAACTCTGGAATACCGCACAATAAAACAAATCGCATATATCGATATAAAGATTCTGACAAATTTCAAGGTTTCATAAAAACAACAGGACCACATGATGTTGAAGTTGGGCTACAAACGCTAAGCTAATAAATCTCGCACAAGCAGTTCATTTCGACCGAAAAAAAAAATATTGAAATTCCATTATCTAAATAGTGCGATAAATGATAGCAGTGCTGCCTGTGTACATTCTCAAGATCTACGTAAATTATTTTTCTCCAGGTTAACGCCATATCAGGTGAAAGTAACACTTGGAGCTTATGACCGCTGTCAGTTGGATACAACTTCCGTAAATGACAGTATATCCAGCATTACCGTTCTGCCAAACTATGATGCGCGAACGGGAGGCCACGATATAGCGCTTCTCAAGCTAACCAACCCGATTACTTTCAACGACAACATCAAACCAATTTGTATGCCACAAGCTAGTAAGTTGCATTTATTATCATCATCATCATGCACATTCCTTACTTTACAGCAGTTCAGCTGGTTCTCAAAAGAGTACTGGTCTCACGGACCGAGCGAGCACTTCTTATTCACTGTTCTGCCAAAACTTCCTGACTCTGTGGCATGTATTAAGTATTACTTATTATTATCATCATCATCATCACTGTTAATGTTTCTATAATATTATTACTATTAATGCTACAACTACAATACATTTCTGCTAATAAACCTACTGTTGATATACTGCTATTATAATTTCTATAGCAGCCACTAATATAACCCAGGCGTAGATGGGAGGAAAATAATCAAATAAATCTTAAGACAACATGAGGGCAGCGTGTGGACTGATTTCGTCAGGTTAAGGATATGAACCAGTAACAGACTGTCGTAAACACGGTGCCGAACTTCTGGTAGCACAAAATTCATAGAATATTTTTATCTCGATTAAGAACTATCACCTTCTCAAGAGGACAGTGTTCTAGGGAGTTGGCAACTGTCAGTTTTACTGCCGATAAACTGCTGTTACTATTGCACCATTGCTACTACATCTGCATCACTATCACCACCGTCTCTATTAGTACTCTTGCCACTACTATTACTACTACTACTATTATTATTACTACCACTATTACTGTTTCTACTCACACTACTCGCATTTCATAAAAGAGATGAATGCTGTTTAGACAGGCAAAGTTTTAATAGATTCGAAATGTTGAACCTTGAGTTCCTGGTTATGCTGTCATAAGGTGTTAAAAGCATACAGTAATTTGAGAGTGAAATTATTACGCTTGTTTGAAAAGTGAAAGAATGCGACTGCTTTTAATACCTAGGACTGAAAAGCAGAAAAACATTAAGGTACATCGTAAAGAAACAGCGTAGAGGAGCGTGGACTAGATTCATTTTGGCGCAGAATTGAGACAAGTGGCAAACATTTTTTGTGAGCACGATAATGAATATAATAATTTAAATATTTCACGGCAACTAAATTCAATAAAATATTCTCGAGATAGCAGCAGCGTCAGGTGGTTGAACTGCGAGTAAACCAACGTTTCAAGGACAACTCTGAACTGACAGGATCAAAAGAAAGAACCTGTTCCACGGAGTTATGATATCGTAGCATTCTGACTATATTATACTCCACGTTTATACCTATTTTGAAAATTCTGCCGTCACCCTCATATCTCACAGATCGCTGCGGTCAGAATGCACCAAACAATTCGATATGCTTGTTTTTCCTTACAGATGCTAGGTATTTGGGTCAAGTAGTGACGGTTGTCAGTTGGGGTCAGGAACCTAACTCAACAACAACAGCGACAACAGCGACAACAGCAACAACAGCGACAACAGCAACAACAGCGACAACAGGAACAACAGCGACAACAGCCACGACTCCCAGCCAAGCTACAACGGCCAACAACACTACGACCACCACAACCTCTACCACCACTACAGCCGCCCCTGGACGAAAACGGCGAGATACAAGCACAGGTAAAGAGTGCATGGCTATAAGCTGCATGTACTGGTAACCACATTTCTTACAGTACGATTGTAGGGCATTACACCCACTGAAGCAAGCACTTATACTCATTCTTGGCGACTCTGTGGCACTCTTGTTTTTTAATCACTCAATGATTGTATTTTCTCCATCGTTCATATCTCAAACAAAATTAAAAATTAAAAGCATTACATTTCGGGGACAGTATCGGTCCCCGTCCTCAAAAGAGTGAGTGAAATAAAAAATCATTTGCGCACGGTAGACAAAAATATTCTAAACCTCTAGGCCTAGGTCCAGAGGTTTAAAGCAATTATCCAAACGAGCTTTTGGAAAGTCAAATTGGTGAGTTTCTCCAAGTGTGTTATACCATCGTCAGAATCCTACAGAATGTCGTCAATCTTGATGTCAACATCACGTTCTTTTACATACTTTTTTATGTACTTCGTTTCTCTGTTGTAGTCAGGCTGTGACGCATGAGTACCAGCCTTTTAGTGCAGCAGGCATCTAAAGGCACAGAAATATTTAAACATTTCCCAGACAAGTAGAGCTGGCACACAGACTCTTTAAGAGCACGAATATGTCATTTTAGTATGAAGGCCTTCAACTATATAATGTGATCAACAATTTGTGTTTATTCCAGAGGGTTACGCAGAGTGGAACAATGATGACGATTACAGTTTCTGGGAGGAATTAAATTCCAGAGAAGGAAGACAAGCAACTGTTCCTGCTAACAACCTCTGCCTGCCAAAAAAGGTCGGTCTTCCAGTGCTGGGAGAAGGGCGGTGTCCGAATGCCAATGTTAATTCGCAACAAATATCAGGAGATACGGGATGTGCTGGGATTAGTGGTGCCCCAAATCAAATTTGTGCTGTAAGTTCATGCAGTGTAATGGCAAGTGAAATCTTACACATCGGTATCAATAAATATTATCCCCAACAAATGGGACTTGAAAATAAAATTGTAGACTTAATTGAGCATACATCTTTATCAGACCTTTTTACGTTTCATGAACAAGCATTTTAAACCTTGTTTTAGGCTGATGTTGGAGCACCAGTACAATTCAGGGATTATCGTGGAATATACCAGCTAATCGGTAAGAACTCGAAAGAAAAAAAAAGACTTCAGTTATCAACGGAAACTGACGACCCGTTCTTCCCCTAAAGAACCACATTATAATATAACTCATAAAACTTACTGCATTATCAGAACAACTAACACCGCAATCTTTACGTGTAAAGGAGCAACTCGATTTTCAATAAATCTGTAATATTAGACGGAATTGGTGTAGTTTACTATTAAAACCGGTTTAACCGTGTTCATCTACAATTATGCTAACGGACCTAAAGAGGTTTTAGCGCAGGCTTGTCAGTCACAGGGGAGAGGGAAACAGAATTATTAGGAAGTTTCAAAAACCAAGGTATAAACAACCTGAAGCCGAGAACTTCTTTCTGATTCCAATGCATACACTGCAGTTACTCGGGTAAGAGTTCATGTCAGACCTTCACGTAATCATACCTGACATTTAAGCATTTGTCCCAGGGCTTGTGTCTAGGCACAAACAAATCGGTGTCCTGTGTCTGCAGCCAAGGTGTGACCAATGGCTTCATTACGACGCCTGTTTCAATCGCTTCTCATTCAGGCATTCTTAAATTTTCCAAACAAAAATAAATCATCGGGCAGAGATCGGGACTGCAGGGAAGGTTGGCCATAACATCCCACTCGAAAGCCGTAACCAGGCCTCTTGGATTGGTTTGGTTTGGTTTGGCAGTATGGGGCACAGTGGTTTCAATCCATTTGGACTCCGTAAGTGATACCTGGCTAGCAGGCGATTTAAAACAGATGCTGACGTCAGTCAAGCCTTCACTTCCTGGCTACACAGTGACACCGATTTCTTCTACGCCGGGGTACAAGTCCTGGTACCACTTTGAGAAAAATAACTAAATGTCAGTGGTGACTATGTCGAGGTGTGAAGGCTGCCAGCTGTTACCCATGTGCCATGTACAGATCGAAGACAGAATAGAGTTAATAAAGTTCTCAGCATCAGGGTATTTATTACTATATTTTTTAAAACTACCGTAAAACATAAACGTTGAATTTTCTTCCTAAGCCAGAAACAATATACTGCACGTTATTAATATAACCAGCGACGTTACCTAACATTTATATGAAGTCTAAACAAACATCACGAATTCAAATCCTACTCAATATACAATTATTTTTCATGTTTTTCTGTTTTAGGTTTGTTCGCAAAATTGCAAAAGTGGACTATCAGCTTCGTTGTGTTTGTCTGTCTATCTGTCTGTCTGTCCTCATGTAATTCGGCTCTTAGTAAACAGATTTTCATGAAATTTTATATTTTAGAATTTCTCGAACACATTTCTAGAGCATTTGTTTCATTAAAACCTGACAAGAATAACGGGTACTTTACATAAAGATGTACATTCACGAAAATATTTCGCTGAATTCCCCTTATAATGAGAAACTTTTTAAACAGAAGTTGCAGAGAAACTCAAAAAACATTTTATGTTCAGTAACTTTTTTTAAATCGTGCCAATTATGGGACCATGTTTATATATATATATATATATATATATATATATATATATATATATATATATATATATAATAGAGT
>Ga0123354_10011473_pt1 | contig 13699 bp, 2 predicted proteins | sample TergutLab28metaG_2_FD_97872 | JGI IMG/M metagenome (GOLD analysis project Ga0123354, IMG submission 97872) | Labiotermes labralis P4 segment gut microbial communities from Petit-Saut dam, French Guiana - Lab288 P4 | ecosystem: Host-associated > Arthropoda: Insects > Digestive system > Gut ... | reverse complement strand
TCTCTTTCTCATTGAGCGGTAGAGTTGTGTATAAATATATATATATATATATATATATATATATATATATAAAACATTATACTAAAATATGTGACGTAATTGATACGTACTTTTGTTAAACATTTTCGTAAAATCGATGAAGTGCAGATACACAGACACCCCAGATGGATGGAACTGCAGGAAGTTTACTGCATTACTGACTGTCGATAACACGTCAGAAGGCAGACTATACGTATTTCGCGGCAAGCATTTTGTGCTGCTTCTGTGGCTGTGTTAGGCTCACTGTATATTGCAGTAGACTTAGGTAGTCAAAATTAACTCGATGATCTTTCCCAAACCCGCAATGACTGAGCTTGGATTTCTTGACTACTCTTTCTCCTAAATTGTTATTACTGTTATTATTTTAGAAGCCGTAATGTGTTTGTACGCTGCAGATGCCCTAGCCACACTTTAGATACGCTCAATGTACACAGCTCTGTGTAATCCATCTAAGGCCTTAGTTACGTCTCAGCTATGTGATGTCGAGCCTTGAAACTTACCAGCTATTTACGGAGGATTAATATTCATTGCTCCACCACACATACACGATCATGCAAATTACTCCCTTCAGTCCACCGCACCAGCTCCTCCTTGCACCCTCTGTCCCTTACTACCTTCCTCTCATCCTTCCACAGGCAGTAATTGTGGCTATATATGGCTTGTTACACAGACTGGCTAATTGCTGAGAGGAACAGGATAGCCAGCATGGAATTCCGCGGCGGACCTAATGGTAATTCGGGAGTGGGGAACTACAGAAAGAAGGCAAACAGTGGTCGACATTAAGAAATGGGTCCCGCAGGGGAAATCTGTTGGCAAAGCATTCCGACCCGCCGGACAATTTCATCAGATTGATTACTCTGTTGGCTGTGTAGATAGAGATAATGCGTACAACAGGGACAGAGGTGCTTATACACTAGCGTCTTGCGAATTATTCGGTTGGAAATTTTGCCTTGAGAAGAGTTGGAAACGAGGTGGTGAAAAATTTGTAGTAAGACATTTACATTCTGTACAATTTGTAAACTATTAGGAAGGCGATCAAATAAAACGCCTCGGAAGATGACAGATTAGTAAAACAATGCACTAAACAGAAAAATAAAGAGCCAGGTGAAAGACCGAAGTCTAGATGGAAGAATAATATTAAATTGGATCTTACAAAAATGGCGTGTATGCTGGATTGGTACTATCAGGATGAGATTTTGTCACCGGGGTGATGAATGTGAGGTTTTAAAAAGGGTCAATTATATGACGAGCTTTGAGCCTGTCGGATTTTCAAAAATGTCCCCCCCCGGGGATTAAATTCAATTTTATTTATGACATTTCGATAAACCCCCTCGAAGAATTCTGACAACATTTGACATTCACAGGTCCGCGCATCGCTATTATATTCGCAGAGTACAGCCAACAAGATGCAAAGTTTCTGTAAGACGCTCTACATGTTTCAGACGGTTTGCTCGTTCATCATCAGGAGCTCAAAACTGCACATACAGGGTCAGGTATTGGTATGACAAATACCTGACGCTGTATGTGCAGTTTTAAACTCCAGATGATGGACGGAAAACCCGTCTGAAACATGTAGAGCGTCTTACAGAAATAAATAAATTGTGAAACGTTGCATCTTGTTGGTTGTACTCTAAGAATTCAGAAAACATTTAGTTATGTACTTTTAAACTTTATAAAACTTACATTTAATTCAAGTTTGATTTCAGCCTGTCCTTCTAATTTTATGTAAATTAATCTTCACTAAGCAAAATCTTGTCCCATTCCGTTTTTGAATCAAGTACTAATAATTAAAGTGTTGTTTTATAACAGTCTCATTGTGGAACCTTTAAGAATTCAACGAACTTTCTTCTTCACGAAAATCCTCAGCGTTGTTGCCTAATCCTATATCCCACTTGAAAGGCTTTATGTGTTAACACTGCCATCATTCCAGTCTGCTTCCACTTTATAGGATGAAACTGCGCAAGTTTTGTCCTTGTAACTAGAGTCCGATGTTTCCTAATTCCAGTTACTGGTTTTGCAGTGAGCTTCGTAGCTGCAAGTGATAGCTCCTTGCTTCTGGGAGCCCGATAAATATATCTATGGACTTTCAACGTTAATGTGAACTTTCTTCGTTTGCGTTCTTTTCTGTATGTGGCTATTTATTTTTATTGAAATATTTCACATAGGATTGTGAACTGCAAATCAGTCTTCATGTGGCTAATTTCATTTCATGTCCCTGCACCTACCCCAGTTCCAGCGGAATTATATATAGACTTCAGATGCTACAAATTTTGAATAGTATAGAGTCACACTTCTGTATGATCTCCAAAATTTGTCCCAGCCCCTCAGTTATCTGTTAATGCACTAGGGATGATTACTGTTTTCTGCCATTTTTAACCGACTGGTAATTGATTTTCATTTCCCTGTCTGTTGTGTATGTGTAACTGCAGGTATGTAACAGCATCAAATAAATACCAATTCCAGTGAGGAATGTAAAATCCCAAAAGACACATTTACAAAATACGTGCATTCGGTTGATTTTTACCGTTCTGCGCTACTTTGAACTACAAAACAGCACATCTCATGACTATGCTCGTAAATTTGAAACATGTTGAAAGCCGCCTCAAAGAAATAAGTCTGACCTGAACAGTAAACTGCACTACACAAAGAATGTCTCCAAATCACAGCGTCTGTTTGAAAACGAGAGAAAGCAGATAGGAAGGTTTTTCTTGCCCTGAAGATAACATTTCTGCCTCACGTGAGAGCGTACACAGACACTTTCTGGTGGGAAGTTAAGTACACACTCCCCGTAGACGAATTACCATCTAAGGAGCATTTTGTTTTCCTGGAAACGGCGTCACGACGCCAGCTGCGCCATACCAGGTATATGGATTTCAGTCGCAATCCAGACGCCTGTTGTAGTTTGGTTTATTACAGGTGACTTAATGACATTACGTTAATCAGTGTTGTTGTTTAGCTGAAGTGAACAGCAGTAAGAAGAATGTATTGAGTCTTGCACTTCGGTTTGTTGAAGAACGGAATTCGGAGAATGCATTCTGCCATTAAGCTCAGAAACTTCCCCATTTCATAAAAGAACTTGGTCTATGACTATAAGCGCAGAACATAGGCTGCCGATGTTTGTTAACGAAGTGTTGATAAAAATATTTTATCTAAGAATAAGTGTTGAGAAAGAGAATGGAGAATTTTACGTCATGCAGAATTTTATAATTTGTAATCTAGAAATATTATGAAAGTGATAAAATAAATGAAGATTTGATGAACGGGTCAATCAGCACGCATTAAAAAAAGTGTATTTCATAAAATAATTGGAAGTTTTCAGAAGCCGGAAGGCAAAGATCAATTAGGGATCGTACACGTATGTGTAAGCATAAGGATAATATTAAAACTGGTCTTTAATACGGAAGTAACTGAGGATGTGGACTGGATCTGTTTGGTTCAGGATAGGGCCCAGTGTCGGAATTTTGTAGAGAATGTGATGAATGGACATATTCTGTATAGGGTGGGAAATCTTTAACTAGATGAGCGACTAAAATAATTTCACGAGGTCTCTATTCCATTGCGTTAGTTAAACACAGACAGGTAAACCGGTTGTAGTTTCTTAATGTTTGAAATAACACACAGTGTGCCGTTGCAGATTCGACAAATAGATCCACAATATTTGCAAATCGAAACCGAGCCATTTGTCGACGTTTCGGTGCAGCTAACTGTTTCTCTCTTCAGTGTAAAATGAAGTGAGTAGAAAATTGAGCCAATAGGTTCCTCAAAAACGTTGGTAAATTTTGCAAGGCTACACGTTTTACGCACTGAGTTACAAGTCAGAAGGTCGCGGGTTCGGTTCCCGATGGGGGCATTGGAATTCTTCATTGACTTAATCCTTCCGACCGCAGTAACGCCTGGGGTCGACTTAGCTTCTATCACAAATGACTACCAGTGGTATCTCCTGGGGATGAAGGAGGTCGTTCAGGACGGCTGAGAAACTTACCACCTTCATGTACCGACTGTGTAGAAATTCTGGGAGCCTCAGTCTCCTGGAGCCCTAAGGATCCGCCCACGTGTCTTACACATGTTATACCCCCAAAGACAGTATTATTCACAAAACACGCCGTCTGAATCTCTAATCTTACATCACAGAAAATTATTCAGGCTGTAGACATTACTCTTTCACGTGCTAGAGGGAGTGTCGCTGTTGAAGCGTTTGAGAAGAATTGTAAAACAGCTAATTTATACTGTGGGCTAAACACAAGTGTTTACTTGCAGTTCAGGGATGTAGTCTGAAACAAGTAGCCCATAAACTGGGAATGCGGCATTGTAGAGACTGATACGTCCTACAGCAAGACGTAATATAAGTAATGCAATATGAACTGCGACAAATGCAGCAATTTTTAGGTTCATTTGCAGAATTGCGAATAGCACCTGTCATTTTTGTGTCTGTCTATCTGTCTGTGTTTGTCCGCCCTCATGGTACAACGCGGCTCCCACTGGACGGACTTCTATGAAATTTGATATTTGAGGGGTTTGTTTTCTAAAATTCGGCGAAAAATTCAAGTTTTATTAAATTTTGTCAAGAATAGGGGGTGCTTTACATGAAAACCTTCGCAAATTTGTGATAAAGCCTCGCTGGTTTCTTCTTAGAACAAGAAATCTTTCAGACAAAATTTGGAGGGAAAATAAAAGCAAAAATGCTATATTCAATAGATTTTTATTCGAAAATCTTGCCGATTATGATTTATTGTGTAAAAAGGGGTCAAAGCCAGACGGGGCAAAGATGACAATATATTGCAGCGCATAAGAGACGCGATTTGAATGCAGGGTAACTAAGGCAAGAATACAGAACCACACTTATGATATGTAATGCACATCGTTTCTCCACTGCAACAATGGTAGCATGAACGCACCTCCATATTAGGTTATGATTAGATTGCCTATCTCTTTTATCTTATTAACAGATAAGTTCCAAAACGAGTGCATGTCTTTTCTTAAATTACTGATATACCGTATTTCTTCAGCTTCGTTCTAACACTAAGAAAACGGTGGAAAGAAGAAGAACAATTTGCTTCGTATTTTCGTAACAGCAAGAAGATACTTTGCTTGACACTCTTCACTATCAACTTCACACCGTTGAATAATATAACCTTCTTTCTTTCGCTTATCTGAAACCTTATGATCCAGCCCACATATTCCTGACTTACTGCTCGGGAAAAGACCTCAGAAATCTCTTCAGTAATAAATTTACCCCCAGTGAGGCGGGATCGCGTTTCACTTCTTCCTTTAGCCGCATTAAGTTTTAAATTTCATTGCAGGAGGGCGTTCGTCCCTGTCTTTGTTGAAAGTTACGCTAAACTTCGATTCTTATTTAAAGGATAATATGACGAGGGAAGTTCTAGTAACGACGTGACACGTACTCCTTAGTCTACTGCTGAAGCAGCCGTGCAGGCGAGGTACGTACGTATAAGTCTTCCCGCAAAGAAACTCATCTTCTTTCAGAGAGAGATTTCAGGGGTTAACAATTGTTACGCCTTATGGCAAAGCGGTTAACAGTTGTTACATCTTATGGCGAAACGGTTAACAATTGTTACATCTTATGGCAAAGCGGTTAACAATTGTTACATCTTAGGGCAAAGCGGTCAACAATTGTTACATCTTAGGAAAAAACTGTTAACAATTGTTACATCTTATGGCAAAGCGGTTAACAATTGTTACATCTTAGGAAAAAACTGTTAACAATTGTTACATCTTATGGCAAAGCGGTTAACAATTGTTACATCTTAGGGCAAAGCGGTTAACAATTGTTACATCTTAGGGCAAAGCTGTTAACAATTGTTACATCTCATGGCAAAGCGGTTAAAAATTGTTACATCTTATGGCAAAGCGGTTAATAATTGTTACATCTTAGGGCAAAGCTGTTAACAATTGTTACATCTCATGGCAAAGCAGTTAACAATTGTTACATCTTATGGCAAAGCGGTTAACAATTGTTACATCTTGTGGCAAGGCGGTTAAAAATTGTTACATCTCATAGCAAAGCGGTTAAAATTTGTTACATCTTATGGCAAAGCGGTTAACAAGTGTTATATCTTGTGGCAAGGCGGTTAACAATTATTACATCTTATGGTAAAGCAGTTAACAATTGTCACATCTCATGGCAAAGCGGTTAAAAATTGTTACATCTTATGGCAAAGCGGTTAACAAGTGTTACATCTTGTGGCAAGGCGGTTAAAAATTGTTACATCTCATGGCAAAGCGGTTAAAAATTGTTACATCTCATGGCAAAGCGGTTAACAAGTGTTACATCTTGTGGCAAGGCGGTTAACAATTATTACATCTTATGGCAAACATATTTTTTTTTGTTGTGAATCCAGAGAAGGCAGCTGAATCAGAGCAGTCTTCTTCCATACAAAAGAAAGGTTTATAAATTTTGTATTAAAATATTCAGACTGAACGTATTTATCCTTGAAATTTGCACAAGTCTTAATAAGGCAATCGGTCTGTCATGTTAAGTGATGAACATAGGCTGAGGACGTTGATGAATACATTTGAAGCTAAGAGAGAGAAAGTAACAAGATAATGGACAAGACAGGCAATGTTCCTGTAAACCAAATATTGATACTCATTCACATAACTATTTTTACAGTGGAAAAACAAGGGACATTGCATATTCTGAGTGTGTGTCTATTGCCTTAGTTATCAACAATGCAAAACGCACACGCCGTATTAGGCCTACATCGCCATCTGTGGCCTCTCTGCCTCTCCAATACTTCTCCACGTTATGTCATAAAAGACATGATCTTCAAAAAAAAGCTATTGAACGTACAATGTGTGTTTTGATTGTCTCTGTAAATATTGTCTGGGATATTTGTATGTGTGTTTGGATTTTCTCTGCAAATGCTGTCTGAAACATTTCTCATTTTTACAAGAACTAAGTGAAATATTATCATAATTTTTCATACCTCTTCATGTAAAGTACACATCATTCTTGTCAAAATGTAACAAAACTTGAATATTCTGGACAGATTTCTGAAAAATACTCAATTTCATATTTCATAAAAATCCGTCCATTGGGAACGGAGTTGATCTTCCAGGCGGATAGACAGGCAGAGATGGTAAAGTTAATAGTCACTCTTCAAAGTTTTGCGAAAGCGCCTAAAACAACTGCATTACGAGGGGCTTAGCGTTTTACCGTACCCACCAAATGGCCTTAAGCTGATCAAATCAAGCAGGATGAGCTGGGCGAGGAATGGGATAATGCGGCACACAGCAGGTGAGAAGCGACACACGGGGCTGTGGTGGAGAAATCTGAAGAGAAGAGGCCACTTGGGAGGTCTAGGCGCAGAAGAGAGGATATTGTTAAAATGAATTTTAAATAAGCAGAATTGGACTGCGTGGACTGGATGCATCTACAGCAGGGTAGGAATAAGAAGCGGGTTCTCCTGAACCTTGCTAATTACACCTTCGAATTCCATGAAGAGCAGCAAATTTCCGGACTGGCCGAGACCATGTTATCTTTTCAGATATGATTCTTTCTTTCCGGAGTTATTGGTCGTTTATCAGTTTCTCTCCTAACGGTAGATAAAGGGACCCAACCTACAGCGCGTCCAAAAATTGGAACGGTTAGAAATTACTACAGGCGGATCATGTGAATAGAAATGTTACATAAATCTTCGCTTTGGATGTGTTCATTTTAATTAATGATTGCCTGTAGACTTCGTCTTGTCGAATGGGAAGTAGCATAACTGAAATCATTAGACATGCCATGAAGTGAGACATGAATGTGTGACGTGAATTGTAATAACTACCTAGCTAGCTAGTTAATTAATTAATTAAATCTATGGTGCAGGGTACGCTCTTAAATGCAAGTACTTCTCCAGAAATTCCTTGCTTTTAGGAACACGAAGTTTCATTATCGTATTCAAACCAGAACTCTAATATTTTGCGTAAAAATCCCACTAATGCACTGTGTATGTTAACACCACTCAATTCATACTCTTACACTCCTACATGTTTCGGTCCTTAAGAGGCCACCCTCAGGGAGTACAGATACATTTTGTGAGCAGGGAAAACAAAGTGCGTGTCCAGATGTAAATATCAGATTAAAGAGTAGCTTGATATGTGTAACGTAACATAACACACTGCTGTTTTATCTGATATTTATATCTGGACACGCATTTTATTGACCCTGCTCACAAAATGTATCTGTACTCCGTGAGGGTTACCTCTTGAGAGCTGAAATATGTAGGGGTGTAACAGTGTGAATAAAGTGGTGTTAACATATACAGTGCATTAGTGGGATTTTACGTAAAATATTGTCATCAGTGCACGGATATAATTCTTTTTATCAAGTTTTGTGTCTTAACCGTTATCCTGCTAAAGTGGAGAATATGGTGAGCTCCTAATAATGCCAGCAGATGGCAGATGGGATTTAACTCGGCGTTTAAATGGTTAAGTACCTTTATGTAAGACACTTCTAGATAGATTTTTTACTAGCCTGTAGAAACAACAAATGAACACAGGTTCCATAAATCCGTAAAGCATGTTATTTACGTCATTTGTTTTAGATAATTTCTTACCCCATCAGATTTTTTTAATAGCATTATGGAAATAAATCGCACATATATTTAATTAAAATACTCGCAGTATTCAACACTGCGTGCAAAGACAGAGATATTAATAGTATCCATATCTGTGCATTAATGACAGTTTAAGAGATAATACCAACAAATATCCAAGTATTGACATGCACACTTTTACATTTAAGGCGCTAATACTCCAAGGTATTTCCATCTTCTGCAGATTATCCTCAGGGATCTTACATCATAAAGATACTTGATAATTCAGGAATATTTTATATGTGCTTGTGTGACGTAAGCTCCCTGAGGATGATCTTAAAAGATGGAAACATGTTTGAATCTTAGAGGATTATATGTAAAATGTTGCATTTCAATATTTGTGCATTTGTTGGTATTGTCTATGAAACAGTGATATTATTCTGCAAGTATTTTGGATGTGTCGGAAGTCCAGTGGAGAGTACACTCGAATTTGGAGGGTGGGGATTCTTCTTTTTCGCAGTGCGTCCTCTTTGTTCCGGTGGAGAGGGCCCTTCGATACATACTGGATAGTAGACTGACGGGGCGGGCCCCAGGGATGATCTAGACGCCATGGCGCAGCTGGACTCCACAAACATTGATCCCATTCTTAGACAGTTTGCAGATTTATCCTAAGTCTCATTCCTCCGTTGTAAAGGCCGAAATATAATTCTCCGCACAACGTTTAATGAAAGCTCGTCTGTTACGAAGTGTAATCAAAACCCTTTCACTAGTTGCAGAGATTAGATTTTTCGACAGCTCCTCCCCGTGTTTATATTGGCTTCCTGTAGACCTATTGGTCCGAAGCAATGAGGAATTTCTTCCAGTTTCTGTCCTGAGGTGCTCCTCTTTGTTCACTTTACTACAAATCCATTGTATTCCTTGTATTACCATATAAAACCTGCTATAACTTGAAACGAACTGAAACTTTTGTCTCTCGAAATATACAGTGTCTGCCTTACACAAAACGATTTTGCAAAATTCCTTCCCTTTTCTGAATACCTTTACGAACAAATTCAGACGATATTCCGATGTATGTAACAAAGGCCGATGTTTCCAAGCCCCTTAGATTTATATGGGGGCCCCTAAATTTAGAAACGGTATAGATTTAATAGTCCATTTTCGCCAAGGAGACATTATATTCCCTTAATTGCTAGTCTGCTGTCAAATCCCTAGTGCCATCTCACACTTATTTGAAATGCATGGTGCTGCGTGAAGATGAGGTTGGAGCTGAATCTGTGTTGAAACATAATTGAACTGGCACCAGGATGAAATTAAGGCTCGTTCAAAAGCCACTGTCTGCACTGCTTTGTGGAACGTAAGGAATTTGAAATTACTGCATCACTTAGCGATGGCTAGACAAGCATTAGACAGAAAGAAGAACGCTTTTGTGTTTGAACGTATCACATTTTGCCTAGAGAGGGTCTAACGGTCTGCTGTATTTATAATCGTCATTATCATTTATAGTTCTTAACATTGTTTCAGACATTAGGAAACTGCAGTAGACAATCTAGCTGTAAAGACTCGAATATCTGTTATTCGCCCTGTTGGCTTATAATTTCCTTTGTTTTAGAAAATTTGAAGTTTTGTTGTCGTTTGACATGTTCTTTGCATTCTATAAATATACAATGACGTGTCAGTCAAACAAACAAAACTTTATTATGTTTATTAGTGTACTAGGGCAACATGTTTCGACTCTTATGGAATCATCTTCAGGCCTTTCTAAGTAAACAGATCCTTACTTAAAATGTTTTAAAATGCGCTGTGGGATCCCAAACGCTCACATGTGAGCGTTTGGGATCCCACAGCGTGTGTGTTGTGTTTGACTGACACATCATTGTATATTTATATATGTGTTAAACACTACGGGATGGCAGACATTAAAAACTCTGTACATTAATTAGACGCGTAAAATGTAGTAAAGGCCAACTCATTGCACTTTAATTGCATTGAAGTACTCTTATTGTATTATGGTTATTAAAGTGTTTCGGTGGTAAATATGTTCATCTTCAGAGTGATTTCATTGAGAACAAAAATACAGTTATAATTACAACGTGTCTGTAGCACTCCGTAATATTAAAAACATACAATTTGTGGTTGTAATTCAATGTCGAGTAATAAAATTAAATATGGATGACTACTTATTACTCAACAGTGAAATAATTACTGAGACGTATGACATACTCATACCTTCCAAAATTTAAGCTTGTCTGTCAAACATACACTAATTTTCCCATTTCTTCTCAGTTCTGACCAGAGGTTTGTTTCCAATTTTTATTTTATTAATTTGTCATTTTTCACATCTTCCTCCATGTTGCTTTATTTAATCCCGCTGATTTATACATTCTAAAATTATAAATGAGATGTCTTTCATTAAGTAATGCTTTATAAGTTATAAACAATCTCCGTTACTTACAGTTACTCTTCTCATTCTATTGTTCTACCCCCTGCTTTAATCAGTTCTGCCGGTATTTGGTTAATACCTGGCGATTCGTGACTTTGTAGCTTGTCAATAGCCAGCTCAACCTCAGAGGCACTTGGCTCAGGTACTAGTGGTTCTGCTGTGTGTATTTCTGCCTGCCCAAATCCTTAACCCCATGCACGTTGAATAGCTGGGAGAAATAGTTCCTCCACCTAGCCACAATACCGTGGGAGTCAATCCCGCTGATTTATACATTCTAAAATTATAAATTAGATGCCTTTTATTAAGTAACGCTTTATAAGTTATAAACAATCTCCGTTACTTACAGTTACTCTCCTCATTCCATTGTTCTTAAATATTTTCACGTAACGTTTCTTCGTCAGATAATTACCAGCGAACAAACCTACATCAAAATAAGTGAAGCTTTATGTTGAGATTAAATATAAAATGTGTCTCTGTATATAAGCACTAATTTGTATCCTATGAAAGGATGGCAGCAAAACTCCACGTATTCTGTGCCTTAAAACTAAATGTAAGTGAACCGTCAGCATTGCTGACAGAACCCTCTATTACTGGAGATAAAGTCCGTGGAGCTATTCCAGAAGTGATGACCCCTACTGGGAGCGACTCCGCTTGTCCGAAGTGATACTCGTTATTTTCTGACAAAAACCTCCTCTTTAACAAGATGGAAGGATATGCATGGCGTAAAATTTGTGACTTTCCGCCCTACCTCCAATTAAGCCTTAAGTATGAATTACAAATTTAGTATTCTTACAATAAGAACCAACTGGATACACTATTTACTTTCAATGTATTTCAATAATTAACCTCTGCATGTTTCGAGCAGGCTTACTGCTCCTCATCAGGCGGTACTACTCTGTATATTCAGAAATTCGTATATGCCATGCGTTGCCAACAGCCGGTCAACATAAATGCATGACATATACCAACTGCTGCATATACAGAGTAGTACCTCCCGATGATAAGAAGTAAGCCTGCTCGAAACATGTAGAGATTAGTCATTGAAATAAATTGAAAGTAAATAATACATCCTGTTGGTTCGTATTGTACGGATGTATCACGATGCATGGTCAAAAAACATTAAATTTAAAATTTAGTCTTAAGATATACATTAAGCTAGGTCAGTTATTATCGACAATTATGAGATTTTGTTTATTTTATTGTATTTTGGAAAGCTGTATTTTGTTTTCGAGCACACAAGTTTGAACAGTGTTTCTTTGTATGCTGCATTATCTATGTCGTTGCGGCTAGCCCCATGGAGGAGTCTGCTTCTTGCAAATTTGACAGTACTTTATACTGATATTTTGATGTACATCCGAGCATCGGTGTAGGAAAACTGAGTATATCTATGAGCTCCTTTAGTTTGGCATATATTCGATTCGTGTTTTTCCGCACTGAAATCCAGAGACTTACAGTTCACCGGAATTTTCAACAGGCACATCATCTAATTAGACATTCAGAAGACCGTGCATTGCGATATATTTTTATAATAAAACCAACGAGATACATTAATTTCTCAAATTTATTTTAGGAATAAAAATCTACATGTTTCGGACAGTTCCTCCGTCCATCATCATGAGTCTAATACTGTATACACAGCAATAGGTATATGTCATACAGGTTATGCTGAATGCCTGCTAGCAAGCAGTCACCATAATCTGTATGACCTATACCTATTGCCATGTATACAGTACTAGACTTCTGATGATGGGCAGAAAAACTCTCCGAAACATGTTGACCTCTATTCCTAAAATAAATTGGAGAAATTATTGCATCTCGTTGGTTTTATTATAAGAATACGTCATCTAATATTTGCAACAAAATGCTTTAGACCTTGAATTGTATCAAAAGACCTTTAATATTGCAGTAAGGTACCAAGCCCCTTGAAATGTATCATACGCAGTTTCTTGATTTTAATCGCAGACGAAGTGGTGGAGCAGAAGATTGCTTTAAATTTCTATAAGCCATCTCCCCTTTAAAGATTTCTCCTCTGCTTATGTTTAGGATCAGAATGTCGATCTGTCGATCATTGCGCATTTTCTATTACCTCTTCTCCGTGGTAGTGGCAGAAATTCTCCCTCCTTCTTATTTCTGCCATCAAGAGCGGAAAATATTGATTGCTCGATTCTGCTTTGACTCATCCCAAAGTAGAGGCTCCGATGCCACGGAAATTAACAGCACTCGGAAAATGGAAACAACAGAAGGGACACACTGACACTCTGACTTTTATTGTGTGTGACGCTTTGCGTTCGTCCTGCAATAATTTACATAAATTTCTATGCAGATATTAGAAAAGGCGTTAAAATAAATGGATTAAATAAATGCTTACTCTTCTGGAAATGATACAGAGAATTTGAAACAAGGTTTGAAAAATGTGTGACAGTGTGGTATGCACCTGACTGTAGGTTACTGAATTGCTGCAAAATTGAGAACTGCTGGGAAACGTTTATATAAAATAAGAGGTTAATGGTAGTAATGGAGGGGATGTATAGGGTCTTGGTGGGGAAACCGGAGAGAAAGAGACTACTGGGGAGACCTAGGCGTAGATGGGTGGATAATATTAGGATGGATCTCCAGGAGGTGGGATGTGGGTATATGGACTGGATTGGGCTGGCCCAGGATAGAGACAGGTGGCGGA
>Ga0123354_10011472_pt1 | contig 13699 bp, 11 predicted proteins | sample TergutLab28metaG_2_FD_97872 | JGI IMG/M metagenome (GOLD analysis project Ga0123354, IMG submission 97872) | Labiotermes labralis P4 segment gut microbial communities from Petit-Saut dam, French Guiana - Lab288 P4 | ecosystem: Host-associated > Arthropoda: Insects > Digestive system > Gut ... | reverse complement strand
TTGTGAGAGAGAGTGGTGAGGGGGCGGAGAAGGGAGAAGTGTTGTTTTCCCGGGTTTCGCGGCCGCTCTTCCCGTTTTTTCCTAGCCGGTGGGGGGGGGGGGGGGGGGGGGCATGGAAATGGGCAGGATTCAGAGGAACATGCCGCTTCATTTCCACTTCACATTTTGATTCCACCGACTTTTAGTTAGTTTTACGGATGAAAAAGAGAGAGAGAGAGAGAGAGAATATTTTATGTGGAGACCGTTTCTGTCCGTCCTCTGACGCAGTATCACCAGGTAACATGTTGGTCGTATTTTCGTGAGATACGGCGTAAGAGCTCTTTGCAGGAAGTGGAACATGCTTACCAAACTGCACGGCATCATATATCACAAGACATTTTAACACAATATCCAGTTACTCGCATGGAAATGGAGAAGGTAACCACGTAACTTTCTGTCATAGTGGCTGTCCAGTTGGCAAAGAGTCGTATAGCTTCCATTTGGAATGCCGGGTAGCTCAGTCGGTATAGCGACTGACTACGGGCTGGACGGTCTGGGATCGAATCCCAGTGGGGACGAGATTTTCCGCCCGTCCAGACCGGCCATGGGGCCCACCCAGCCTCCTGTACAATGGGTACCGAGTCTTTCCCGGTCTTAGAGGCGGCCGGGGCATGGGACTGACCCCCCCACCCCCATCTGTTGCCGAAGATCCTAGAAAAGAGTAGAGCTATACCTCTACTCACTCTAAAGGCCTGCGTGGCCCATAAGAAGGGTGAAAACCTACCTACTAGAATGCAGTCCGTTGCTGCAACAGAGTGACTGGTGCCTGGTCGAATATCGCTGCAACTACCTGGTAAATAAAGATAAATGTTAAAGATTAAATCGTGCTTGTTATATTAAATGGGTGTGAAACTTGGTCTTTTGCATTTAAAAGGGAGAACATGGACTGAGGGTTTTGGATAACAGGGTGCTGAGGAAGATATTTGAGTGTCAGAGGGAAGAAGTAACAGGGAACTGGAGAAAATTGCGTAATTATTACAGGATTATCATGTCAAGGAAGATGAGTTGGGTGGGCATGTTACTCATAAGTGGCGACGAAAATTTCTTATAGGGTTTAGGTAGGAAAGCATACTGAAAGAGACCGCTTGGAAGCCCTAGGCATAGATAGGGGGACAGCTATAAAATGGACCTTAAAACAGTAGGATGTAAGGGGGTGGGTTGGAATCGGCGGGTTCAGGATAGGTACTAGTAACGGGCTCTGGTACACTCGGTAAACAGCCTTAGGTTTTCATCAGATACAGAGAATTTTCTGACTTAACGAGGAATTGTTAGCTTCTCAAGAAGGACTCTGTTCCATGGAGTCAGATATGATTCTCGTCCTGCGTTTGAAGTACCGTAGATGCATACTTGTTACATGCCAGTTAGTAAGAAATGGGGAGGAGACAGTTTTAGCGTATTTGAGGTCATCCGTCTATATTCTATCTTTATTCGAGCATTAGCCTGGAGACAGCTATCCAGCACCTCAGTCTTTATACCGTTATTAGCCTGGAGACAGCTATCCAGCACCTTAGTGTTTATTCGAGTATTAGCCTGGAGGCAGCTATTCAGCACCTCAGTCTTTATTCGGGTATTAGCCTGGAGACAGCTATCCAACACCTTAGTCTTTATTCGAGTATTAGCCTGGAGACTGCTATCCAACACCCCAGTCATTATCCGAGTATTAGCCTGAAGATTGCTATCCAGCACCTCATTTTTTATCCCATTATTAGTCTGGAGACAGCTGTCCAGCACTTGTCATTTTAGTCGAGACAGGAACCCTGTACCTTCAGAATAGCCTTCGAGTTACCGGCTAATTTGACTTGAAGTTTCTGAGGATTCTGTTATCTCCAAGCCTTTGCCGAGTCAGGGCCTTGAAATAGGCCACGAGAGCACGTTTACAAATTACTCTGTAGTCGCGATTTTTAATTTCCCATATCACTGGACTTCTGAAGTTGAAATGGCGTCTTTAAATAATGTAAAAGTAAAGCAATATCCGTTATACCTGATGAATAGTCAGTTAAATGTATGCAAATTGGGAGATCGTACAACGTCCACATGCAGGACGTAGGTCAACCACCTTCTACTATGCATGGGGACTAAACTGTGTACATTGGCTCTATTCCCACCGAGATTGAGATTGCGGCCGTTAGGACAGGTCCTTCACCATACAGAGGCAATTTTTATCCCTAGACATTTCTTCATTTTATCGTCTTATGTTTTACCATTTGTATACAAGTCTGCACGGTGTCATAATTCATATTTCTGGAATCTTAATCAGTACTTGTGGGAGAACCCAAAATTTCTTATTTGTTTAATTACACACACAAACACATGCATATATATATATATATATATATATATATATATATATTATTTAAGAAGTCTAAAATTTACATTGAAACATTTAAAACGCTCCTACATGTTTCGATCACACGATTATCATAATTTAAAACATTCAGTGAATTATTTCATTATGTTAACTTTGGTGCTGTAGCAGCATGTCTGTAAGTACAAAATATGTTTATTAATCAGACTGTTAAAACAATGTAATAAGTAAGAATTTAATGTTATACTCGTACACAAAAAATAAACGTATTTTCTACTTACAGACATGCTGCCACAGCACCAAAATTAACATAACGAAGTAATTCATTGAATGTTTTAAATTATAGCTTTAGCAAGGAACAATATATGCTCCCTGAGGATGATCGTGTGATCGAAACATGTAGGAGCGTTTTAAATGTTTTAATGTAAATTTTAGACTTATTAAATAATATACAGGGTATACGCAAAAGAATGGTGCCTGTATCAATCGCATTTTGTACGGTTTAAAACATAGCCGCTTACTCAACACCCTCCACGCCGTCATTTTTGGCATGTCCAATTCCCTGCTTGCTCTAGCCACTGACTTGAGGGGATTTGGCAGAAACGCCTCACGCACTCTTTCAGTGTTGTCATCAGACACACGAGGTCGACCAGGACTCTTGCCTTTACACAAGCATCCAGTTTTCACAAACTGTCGGTATCACATAGTTATGTTAATCCTGCATGGTGCGTCTTTTCTAAACCGTGCACGAAACTCAGGTTGCACTGTAATCACAGATATGGATACCTCAAAACGGAGCACACAGGAAGCCTTTTCCTTCTGCGACGCCATCTTGGAAACTGGCCCCGCGGCCCCGCAGTAAGCATGAGAAGCGAACTGCTGGTAGCGTATGAGAAACTTCGACAGTTGCTGCTGATGACGGTGTACGTTGTGCCCGTGTGAGTTGAGAAATAAATTTCTTGTTAACTTCTGAAACCGCACCATTCTGTTATGTATACATTGTATATATATATATATATATATGTGTGTGTGTGTGTGTGTGTGTGTGTTTGTGTGTGTAATTAAACAAACTACAGAATGCACGGTGTAACGATAAAAGTTAAAAAAAATATTTATTTCTTGGTTTTGGCTTGGTATAAACACACTCGTACTTTTATCTAGACATTTTGAGAACGTTTATTGGTATAACTACCCTCGCGTACTCGGGGAAATTGCTGCAAATCTTGGCCCATGTAGAGTCTATTATGACTGTGGATTTCCCAGGTTTTTACTCATTTGCGGTATTGGACCTCCAGTTAGGCTACGATCGCTTCCTTCCACATACTTTTAAGTTGTTGATTAACTTTTCGACTTATTACTCGTATTTTACGATAAATAATTTGAGTTGCCGATAATGTCGTTGAATAGACATAAATAAATATTTATTTGTGTACGAGGTCCACCGATACAGTAACATTAAGTAAGAACGAATGCTAGAGAAGCATCATGTAAGAACAGAGAGTGGAATGGCTTCATGTAGGAGTGGAAGAGACGTTAACAGCATAGATTTATAACAACAAGCGATAGAGTAACATTAGGCAGAGCAAACTACCTATAACAGAAGTTCTTAGTTACACCATTGTAGTGCTGCAATGTCGTTTATAGGCGCTTGCGCAAAATTGCGAACAGCGACTATTAGCTTCATCATGCTGTCCGTCCGCCCGCGTGGAACAACTTGGCTCCTACTAGACGGATTTTTTAAAATAAAATTTAATATATCAGCGTTTTTAGGAAATCTGTCGAGAAAATCCGAAGTTCCATTAAAATCTGACAAGAATTACGTGTACTTTTTGTGAAGACCAGTACACATTTTTGATAATGTCTCCTTCGATTCTTCTTAGAATGAAAAACTTCAAAGACAAAAGTTGTAGAGAAACTCAAAATTCACATTTTTATGCTGAGTAAAGTTTTTTTTTTGGGGGGGGGGGACATTCGCCCCGTTCATGAGATAAAGTGGAAAAATTTGTGGAGCCGAACTTGCCACAAATGATAATATGGTGCATGCGCTTTGCGTGCTGGATACCCAAGGCTACAAACACACACTCAGAATATGTAATACCTATTGTTTTTCCAACGCAACATTGGTTACAAGAACGCGTCTGAATGTTACGTTATACATATACTGCCTCTCTTGTTACCGTTAAATTTTATGGTATATAAAATAACCATTACGGTGTCCACAGTTCACGTAATCGCCAGTTTCACACAAGGCATTGAACTGGCAATCGCAATGCGTTTCAGGCATGTAACCTCCGCGACTGGCGAGGGACTGCTAATGTTCTGTGCTCGAGAGAATGCAATTAACCTGCACAGCGTGGGTAGAGTCCATTAACACTCGCGACGGCAACCGGGGAAGATTTATAGATCCTTTCAAAGAAATGATTCTGTATCACTGCACGACCTGCTGTCCACTAGTCGTCATTTGTTAGGCGTTTTCCTATGTAACGAGTCTAAAGTCAAATTTATACACAGCTGTAACTGCATATAAAGACACAGAAAGTAACTGTCAGGTGACATCGCCATTTTGTCTTTTCATCAAACAAGTGCTCATTTTTTTACATTCCCAACATCAGCACTGTGTAGATGCTGTATACTGATTTTTATTTAGTACTACATGTTTCGGCTGTCTATTTCAGCCATCGTCAGGTAGGAAAAGGAAGGAGTAAACGGGGAGAGACTTCTCCCTACAAAAAGAGGGTATAAATTTGTTGTAAAATTTAAAATTATTAATCCGGAAATGGAATAATATGCGAAATTAAAATTAATAGCCGGAATACGGTGCTAGACTTCGCAGTACATTCCAATGTTTTGAAATAAAATATAAGCAGTGATATAATACAACGGGGTAAAATATGCAGTGGAATAGTTTTTGCAGGCTGTATTTATCAGCGTCCGGTCGTTCGTAGTATATATATATATATATATATATATATAATGTGTGTGTGTGTGCTCGTATAATTTACGTTCTGGCTTAGTATTTTTTTCGAATAGGATATATTTTTTTCGTCTTGCTTCTTAGACCCCCTGTGTTCTAGAGTAAAGGGCAATGACCTTCTGGTTATGTTGCCGTGTACAGGAATCGGTCAGGTAACCCATTGTTACTAGATTGCAAGACGGCTTTAAAAACTCTAATATTAATGGAATAATATGAGACTATAATTATTATGTTAATATGTGATGAGTATAAATTAAGCGTGTAAGTAATTGCTTATTTATGAATAGTAAATAGTTTACATTTGATATGTTAATTTTACGAGATTTAGCTTCCTAATGATGACCATTTTAGTACATGTTTATGCTAATGTATTATCTAATGTTACTTTTCGTGTATATGTATATGTATGTGAGTGTATATATACATACATATATACAGACAGACACATAACATACATACATACATACACACATACATACATACACACATACATACATAATACATACACACACACATAATACATACATACATACATACAATGTAAGGGACTGCATATATACCAAGGTGGTAGTTAACGTGTTTTGTGTTCAGCCTGAGACACTTCGAACAGTAATGCTAAGAATTGCATTCTTCTTGGTTATGACGGTACGTGACTGGGTAATTAGATCCTGATATTTCGAGGCAACGTGGTGCTGCCATCTTGAAGGTTCCAAATTTGCGAGACGGTACTACGTAGGCTCGAAATGTCTGAATCCGATTACTGACTCAGCCTCATATCACAATGTAACGGATTCCTCAGTTGCACCTCCGCGAAAATATCGGAATGGGAAACTTGCGGTGAACTTGCGGGTGCTGGGAGAGCATTGGGCAGGAATGGACGTGCTTTTTCTTGCCATTTAAGAGCCAATACAGTGTTATAATATCGCTGTTTTCGAACGAAAGACGGCAAACCCGTCCAGGTGAAAGACAAGAAATACAAGAAGAAGAAAAAAATAAAAGTTAGACGAACATCATTATTATGATAGGTGAAGAATGGATTGTCGAATTGTTAGACACACAAAGGTAGACACTGTTGAGCGGCAGATGTATTGTTGCATATGCTTAATGATATTCTGCGTAACAAAGAAGCTGTGGTGTCATTGTTGTCTCGGGAACAGAAATGTATTTTGAATTGCATAAGCATGTCTTTCCTTGTGTTTTATACCGTGAGAAGAAATCCCTTTCCCGTGCGCAGGAAATGTAATCACTCGTTGCTGATGTAGAGGGGGGGGGGGGGGGTTCAATCTTCTTAACAGCAGAACGTTATTCTGTCATGTTATTATATTTCTCTCTACAGCACTAAGAGGCTTAGACGAATGCACACGCTCGCGCGCGCGCACACACACACACACACACACACACACACACACATCACTGTATATAAGTCATATTAAAACTGGAACATGCAATATTATAATTTAGATGGAACACAAAATTCATAAAGGCAAGAAGACACTGTTTCACGGTAGGGGACCGACCAGCGGTCGACCACGCCATGACTCTTCTCAGGTCTGAAAGGAGTACTATATCCATAACTAGATTCTTTGAGATACGCACTGAAGGAAAATTTGTCCGTGTCCACGCCGTGAAAGGAATATTGAGATAAATAATGTGTAGCTTCTTTCTTGGGACTTTGTCCATCATATAACGTTTAATATAGCTCTGTGTACTTCCGTCTTCAGGTAAAGGAAAAAACCCTAAGCTTGTGGATCCCTCAGAGCTATTCTCAGTGGTCACGCCGGTGACTGACAATAGCTCCACATAATGGCTTCCTACTGAGAATCGAACCCCGGGTAATTCAGCCTTTAGCCTAGTTATTTGACTTAATCTGTTCGTGTATGTCTTATCTTCGGACGCTAACAGTGTCTTACACTGCCTATAGCGTCAAATGATGCGATGGTTGGTGGGGCGATAAGTTGGGCTGCTATCCCTGCATTTTTATTGGGGGGACAGACGAAAATGACGTAAAATGTCAGGGTAACTAATGTTTCGGCCGGGATCAGAAACCAGCAGCTGCAGAGTACAAGTCTGATATTCCTTTTCAAAATGTTAACTAAACAACATAAGAATCGCAGTTTTATACGGCGGGGGCTGTGAAAATTACCGTCTTCTGGGCAGTGACAACGTGTGGGTTGTTCACATAAAAAGGTAAAAAGGTAAAGTGATCCCGTTAGGGGCCCGGTGTGGCCCAGAGGGTGGGTACAGGTATAGCTCTACTCTTTCTTGAACACGGCACTAGAAGGGGGTGAGTGGTCAGCAGCACGCCCCGGGCGCACTTAACCCCCGGGAAAGACCCGGTACCCATTGTACAAGAGGCTGGGTGGGCCCCAGGGCCGGTCTGGACGGGCGTAAAATCTCGTCCGCGCCGGGATTCGATCCCGGACCGTCCAGCCCGTAGTCAGTTACTATACCGACTGAGCTACCAGGCCCATAGGTTGCTCAGATAGGTACCAAAATTTAAGAATAATCCACTGGCTCATTGTTTGGTTTCGTCGCTGACGTTTAAGGCGGAAATTTTCTCGGAAACGTTGATATTTTCTGTGAAACCAAGATCACGACGCTACCTAGGAAGTGTGTCATCCCCGTTGTGTGTGTGTGAAACTTGGAAAATTGCATGTAGTCAAACACAACTCTGTCACATGAGGTGTATTTAATGACTATATAATGGACAACTACATGTTATAGTAAGATCTTAAGTTCCCCTAAGACAACCTGAAGATGGCCAGTACAGGCCGAAACATGTAGTTGTCCATTTTATAGTCATTAAATACACCTCATGTGACACAGTTGTGTTTGACTACATACAATTTTCCAAGTTTCACGACGCTTCTCTTGCTTAAGGTAAACAAGCTCTTTTTGTTTACGATAATTACTACATGTTTCGGCGATTGACTTTGAAAGCAAAAACAGTTTTTGCCTTTGACACACCATTGTGCTGGTATGTATTACAAGACAGCTATCAATCACCATGTGCACAATTTTGTACTGTATCGTGTCAGGGGATTACAGTAAGTGGTCGTATTTAGGACATTAAAGTACATACAGCTGAAATTACAATTGCAAGTAAAGTTTGTGTGGTTTGATTGATGTCTGAATCTACCCATGCAGAAAATAATTTTGTTGTTGTTGTTGTTGTTGTTGTTGTTGTAACATTTTGGGTTATGACGCGGCAAAATATTGTGGGAAATATACGACGTTTCGGGATATAATTCGGTCCCGTCCTCATGCTTGATGAAACATACGCGGCGTAATATTGTGGGGAAGAGACGACGTTTCGGGATATAATTCGGTACCATCCTCAGGCTTGATGGAACAGACGCGGCGTAATATTGTGGGAAAGATACGACGTTTCGGGATATCTTTCGGTGCCATCCTCAGGCTTGATGAAACAGACGCGGCGTAATATTGTGGGAAAGATACGACGTTTCGGGATATCTTTCGGTCCCATACTCAGGATATCCCGAAACTTCGCATCTTTCCTACACTATTACGCCACGCCGAAACTCCAAAGAGCCACATCTTCAAGTTCATCGTAGCGAAAACGTTGGTTTACGTAAATAGTTGTGTTGGTCGTGAGTGATATCAACAGTTTGCCAGTTAGCAAGGGTTGTGTCGACAGAGTCACAAAGCTGTCTTATATCAAGCACAACGTGCTGCTAAACGCTAAGTTTAGTAGTTTCTGTCAGAAGCCAGTAGTACTGTATTCAAGTCTAGGAATGCAAGACGTCATATAACTCTAGTCAAGGCAAGTTCTGGAATACTTTTTTTTTTTTAAAAAAAAAAAAAGAAATACCGTATCAAAAGCGTAGAGCCTCAAAATCGCCATTTTAATAATCGTGTACTTCTTATCACTTTGCGACACGCAAATACGTTGTGTGTGTTTTTTTTTTTTTAGCGTTTGGTTTATAATATGTAGACTGAATAATGTATGTGTGTCCGGTACATTAGCATGTCTACCGACATCCCACGTCTTCGTATGTCCAACAACGCTGACGTGAAAGAGCGAATAATGTATGCTGCGTGATGGTGCACTGACACTTGCCCACGCCCATGGGTGTCCACTTTCTGTGTTAACGTCCTTTTGTGATAGAGTGTCAGATGTGTGAGACATTCTGCTCTCATATTAACTGGTATTGCAGCAGAGTGACGTGACAAGTCAAGGTTCTTGTGTTGAATTACTTACTTACTCCATGGAGCAGGGTACTTCTTGAGAAGCTAACCGGTTCTCAGCTAGTCAAGAAATTCGTCGCATTTTGGGGAAACCCAAGGTTCATTACCGCATTCACAAGTTCACGCCACCTGTCTCTAACCTGCGCCAGCTCGATCCAGTCCATACCCCCACATCCTACTACTTGAAAGTCCATCTTAATATTATCCTCCCATCTATGCCTGGGTCACCCAAGTGGTCTCTTTAATTCACGTCTCCCCACCAAAACCCTGTATATGCCTCTCATCTCCCCCATAGTGCTACATGCTCCGCCCAACCCATTCTTCTCGATTTGATCACCCGAACAATATTGGGTGAGGAGTACAGATCATTCAGCTCACCATTATGTAGTTTCCTCCACTCCCCCGTCACCTCGTCCTTCCTAGGTCCAAATATTCTCCTCAACACCATATTCTCAAACGACCTCAGCCTGCTTTCCTCCCTCAGTGTGAGCGACCAAGTTTCACACCCATACAAAACAACAGGCAATATTATAGTTCTTTATATCTTAATCTTTAAATTTTTGGATAGGAAACTAGAAGACAAAAGATTCTGCACCGATTGATAGCAAGCATTCGCTGACTTCAGTCTGTTCTTAATGTCTTCCTAAATAGAATTTTGATTTGTTACGGTTGTTCCCAAACATTTGAACTCTACCACCATTTCAAAAGAATCTAATATCTCTCTTCATACTGTGAGTTTGTCCTGCATTCTGGTCTCGAGACATGACCATGCACTTAGTTTCATCAGCATAGACTTCTAGTTCACTCTCCTTACTAGCCACTATCAAAACTTCTGTGTTTTCCTGCACAGTATGTACGCTACCTCCCAACATATTAACATCATAGACATAAACCCGAAGCTTTGTGTACAATTTAATTTCAAGCCATCATGGTTTACCTGAACCCTCCTAACAGCATACTCTAAAGCAAAATTAAAAGCAATGGCGATAAGCTTCTCGTTGTTTAAAACCATTCCTAATAGGAAACGTGTCAGACAAATTCTTTCCTACCCGGACTCTGCTATAGGTTTTATTAAGACACATTTATTAGCCTTGTGGGCCGGGTAGCTCAGTCGGTATAACGACTGACTACGGACTGGACGGCCCGGGATCGAATCCTGGTGGGGACGAGATTTTCCGCCCGTGCAGACCGGCCCTGGGGTCTTTCCCGGGGATAAAGTGCGGCCGGGGCGTGCTGCTGACCACTCACCCCCTTCTAGTGCCGCGGTCATGGAAGAGTAGAGCTATACCTTTACCCACCTTCTGGGCCACACCGGGCCTGTAACGGGATCACTTTATCTTTTTTACATCTATTAGCCTTACCAGTTTCATGGGGATATCAAACTCAATGAGAGTAATATACAAGACCTCCCTTCTAACTGAATCATAAACTTTCCTGAAGTCTATAAATAGCTGATGCACTACCTCATTGTATTCCCATTTTTTCTCAAGTATTTGACGAAGGATGAATTCCTGAGATATTTAATTATGTCTTTTTGACTGTTGGTAGACCACATGACGTCGAATGGTGGGGTGGTGTGAAGGGTGGGTTGGTGAGGTAGTGGAGAAAAAATTAGGGCTGTGGAGGTACTATTGTAGAATTTTGATGGAGAAACTGAGGAGAACCAAGGTACCTCTACCCGTCACAGTAGCCGGTTTCCAGATCCAAATTCGAACAGGAGACCTCGCTAATAGGAAACTGGAATATACAGCGTAGCGCCAAAACCTGTTGACGTTCTAATGTTGATTCTAGTGTCAATGGACTATTGAAGATGGAAACGATAGGTTGTCCCGAAACGTCGGTAAGGAATTGCCACTACTCGCTGCTTAATAACGCTGAAGAGTGTAGTTGTCGTCCCGGAGTTTGTCAGGCGTGATCGAAGAAACCCACGAAAACAGTAGGACTCTTTGAACCTGCAAAATCAGGAATGTTGCCCCTTGAGGCACACCGCTCTATAATTATGGGCTACAAGGGGCTGCAACGGGACACCTTACGTGTGTCAAGGATGTAACTCACCAGATAGGAGGTCAGTGCCATAAACACTGTAATTTGGAGGCTGGGTATTGTGTATTCCATAGAGAGGTGGTTCCCGAAGTGCGGTCCGCGGATTCCAAGGACTCCAGCGGGTACGTAGAAACATTTCTGTAATGGCTGCCTTCAAGTTTACTAATTTTTTTAATTAAATGAGAATGTTTTGTAAGAAAATAATCGCGGAACCTCTTGATTGGGCAATGTATTTATTTCGTACGACCGTTACAATATTTAATTAAGAACCCCTCCCCTGTACCCACGAAGCGAGCAACAGTCAGTGTCACACCATGCAACGCTGCTGGTGCGTGCTTGTATCTCTCCAAAATCAGTTCTGAGATATAAATATTTTGGTTTTTGGTTACCCATCATCCAGACACGTGAACAAGGATGTAAGGATCCATGGTTATTTTTCGAAACCAAAAAAAAAGGGTCCGCGAGGAAAGAATTTTGGAAGACCGTGCCGTGGAGCATGGACATCGATATAGAGTGTAATTTTGGGGGTTAGATTATTAGGGGGTTTTAATCGGTGACAAAGAGATCGCAGTTTAGGAGACGAACATCCATCTTGTTTCACCAAAGCAAATGTCTTCCATGACTCAATTTCGGGTAATCTGTCATTGCGTTAGTTCTTTGTGCATGTAACCGGTCGCTTCAACCTGCAGCTTCGAGATTAAAACTCGGGAGAGCGTTATCGACCTGCGAATGGATGACTGTATTTGATATGAGTCACTGATTGAAGCTTCTCCTTTGACTACAGTTAACTGTATATCCTCTCGAGTCCCCTGAAGCACGAAATTCATCTAAATTACTCGCATATTGAGTAGGTCATTTCATAATTTACAGACGAATGACGTCATTACCAATGCTAGTCGGTTAGTGTTGTATAAGAAGAGAATACGGGGACGGGCACAGTGGTTAAGGTGCTGTGCTACAAGCCGGAAAGTCTCTGGTTCGATCCCAGCTGGTGTCACTGGAATTTTTCACTGACATAAAATCCTTCCGATCGCACTATGGCCCTAGGGTCGACTCAGCCTCTATCAGAAATGAGTACCAGGAGTATTTCCTGGGGGTAAAGGTGGCCGGTGCGTAAGGCTGACAACCTTACCACCGTCCTGTGCCGTTGTCATGAAATCTGGAAACCTTAACTTCCTGGAACCCTCTGGGCCACTCCAGGCTTGTAACGGGACTGCTTTACCTTTACCTTTACCTTTTACGGAGAGAATAAGGATTTATTAGAAGCGCGGTCGGTATAGCGACTGGCTACGGCCTGAACGGTCCGGGGATCGAATCCTGGTGGGGACGAGATTTTAAGCACCCGTCCAGACCGACCCTGGGCCCACCCAGCCTCCTATACAGTGGGTACCGGGTCTTCCCGGGGGTAACTGGGCTGGGGCGTGACGTTGACTACCCACCCTTATTTAGCGTCTATGTTAAAGAAAGAGTAGAGCTGTACCCCTACTTCCCTCTGGGCCTACGTGGCCTGTTATAGGGTGAAATTTGCCTTTACCTTTACCTTATTAGAAAAATAATACGTAATACGGAAATAAACTTTAGGGAAGATGCATATTTTGTCAGTGTTAGTACAGGTGGTTCATATATGTACCATTGTACTCCGAAGAGTTAACCAGAGTTACAGTAAGAATTTGCAGTAAATTTCGCGAATTGCTACCCGAACGTATTTCAGGTAACCCTATATAAACACACACTGTCCGAACATCTACTGAATAAAACAGGGGTGACTACAGAGTGGCTTACCACGCAACTGATGCGGCTGGCGGAAGTTACATGCGAAAAGACAATGCTCATTCACGTTACGTGCACGCGATGCTCCCTGCGAAAGGCGTTTTGAAAGATTTTATATACAAAGGAGAATCATACGTGACAGTAATGGCGCTATTGTGGTTGAACGGAAATAGGACGTAATCCAATAAGGAAAGAATTTTTCAGTTCTTGTAATAAAACCAACTAGATGCACTAAATTCTCAAATTTATTTTTGGAATAAAACTCTACATGTTTCGGACAGTTCCTCTGTCCATCATCAGGAGTTTTTCACTGTACACACAGCAATGGTATATGTCATACAGGTTTGCTGACAGCTTGT
>Ga0123354_10011471_pt1 | contig 13699 bp, 10 predicted proteins | sample TergutLab28metaG_2_FD_97872 | JGI IMG/M metagenome (GOLD analysis project Ga0123354, IMG submission 97872) | Labiotermes labralis P4 segment gut microbial communities from Petit-Saut dam, French Guiana - Lab288 P4 | ecosystem: Host-associated > Arthropoda: Insects > Digestive system > Gut ... | reverse complement strand
TGGGTATTGCACTACAGCCCATACAGCCAGTGACAAGTTTGAGTATTGCACTACAGCCCATACAGCCAGCGGCAAGTATGGGTATTGCACTACAGCCCATACAGCCAGTGACAAGTTTGAGTATTGCACTACAGCCCGTACAGCCAGCGGCAAGTATGGGTATAGCACTACAGCCCACAGAGTTTAAAATATTTTAACAGTAACTTGTATAATTTATCTCGTCAGCAACCATATTTCCTTCATTGAATATGAATTATTTCGCTACTCTATTCGTGGAAGCATTCTATTCTGAAAGATAAGCAACAGCATTAAAATGTTTTATAATTGCTCCAGAAGTCCACAAATCCCGAACGCCAGGTCTTCCGAGCAACCAACGTTCGCACAGTGGCGCCTATTATTTGTTGGTTCATGTCACCGTCGTGGCGCCTAGAATTTTGAAGTGCCTCCTAGATTTTTGGAAAATTTAGCATCCCTAACTTACCCACCTTCTTCAAGAATGTTACGTGGCAAATATGATATCAAATGAGTAGTCTGTAGCCATTTACTCCTTCCGCTCATGTAGAAGGAAACATTTTTTTTTATGGCGCAACAACCCCTAGTGGGTCAGGGCCTCCTTACTGTCGAGGCCTTACGATCACAGACACTCCATACTCTGTAGGAATCCTCTGAACAAGTGCTCACCTCGACGCAGAAACCTCTACCTGACGACACACAACACTCACAAGAGACAAATATGATTCGAACCCACAATCTCAGCCAGGCAGTGGCCGTAGTTCCATGCCTTAGGCTGCGCGGCCACTGGGATCGGCGTTGTAGGAGAAATACTGGGGTAAATTAAAAATGATTTACACATCGTGTCAGTCCGGAAAATAAAGACGGCCAGAATATAGAAAGGTGGTAAATAAATTTGGTAGAGTCCGTCCCGTTGTGGTACAGCTTATTAAAAATTTATAAGAGGTTTAAATGTATCAATTTTGAGTAAGTAAATATCTTATAAATAACTTTTTCTGATCTTAGTCCTCCCGAGTTCTGAACGCCTCAACGATTCAACAAGAAAAGCCATTCTTTGCGACAACAGTTGAAGAAAGAGCGAATCCATGTTAAATGAATGCAAGTAATGAAATATTTTAAAACAAGTACACAATGCCACTGCGTGAACTTTGGTGACCCGCTAGCTTTCTTTCACAGGAGACTTTTGTCTTTTAACTTAGTTCACAATTTTGCCCTTTAACAGAAGAGTTAAAATCTTAATTCTTAGCGCACGCCTCTTGTCGGGCGTCGAAGGGGAATTTTTGTAGTTGAATTTGCCCTGACCGCTCTTTCGTGCTGTTTAAGGGTACAACCAAATTCCAGATGGTTGCAAGACGGGAAACGTTTTGCGTCTGGTAATTTAATGCAGAACTCTTGGAAATTCCGCATTTTTTCATCGTAATAGACATATTGGACCTTCAAAATGGGACCGGCATGCTGATTTGAAACGTAGGTAAGCAACTATCCAGTACTGCCGCGTAACATCCCGGAAGATCAAAGAGACCGCAGCTACACCGCGGCGAAAGACTTAAAGAGTCTCGCATGCACGTAATGTATTATTGTTGCAGCTGTGGCAAAGCAACGTCAGGAATGTTGTTTGGTTTGCGATTTCCATTTGTTACAGAATGAGATCACAGAATGCCACGGCTACGTTCTGGCTAACCGAAGTAATTTACAGTTTGTTATTGGACTCATTTCTTCACCGGTAGCAATGCTATAGCGCATAACAAAGAAAACTTCATGACAGTTCTGTAGTTCGTGTAGGTCTTGTTTAACGATCGGTGTTTGTTCAGCGTTTTCAACTTGCTTATATTAAGCTGTTGGGTGCGCTTCGTTTTTTCATTGCACGAAACTGCCTGTCAAAGCCACGCAATAGTGACCGCTAGAACTGAAACTAAAAACGACATCTTAGAGGCATTTCTGTTTTAAAGAAATATTCGGCATCGAAAATTCTTGAAATTAGTCCATGCATTATTAAATTTGTTCCATGGAAAGTCCCCTAAAATAATATTTTCTTATCCCGAGGATCCACTAAATGTGAAGATGAAAGCAAGACAAAAAAAGTAGTTTTATCGCCCGGAGATTACTGCAGAATTAGCAATTTGCAGACAAGTAATCCACGATATTTGACGGCCTGTTTGTATTTTTGTGGCATTTCATTACTTTTATTTGTTTATTTCACAATTTATTGCCCCGTTTCTGACAATGTTCTGCCGAACCGTGGCTGGGAAACACTTGCTTAGATATTACTCACCAGGCATCTAGAAAGTTGTACTTGTAATAGGACCAAAATCGTATTTAGATATCTAGGTTGTTGTTCAGTGTGTGAAACCGAACAGTGTAGCGGCTATCGTAGGCGAATAAGCTTGTGCTTCTGGGACAACCAGTGTCTGTGAGTGCGGTCACAGTGCGGTCACTGTAACCCTGGCGGTATGAAGCCTTTAATGACACCGCCACAAATGAATGCACTATGGCGCCATCTACTTACGAGTCGAAAGGCCGCCCCCTTCGGAAGCTCGCCCCCGAAAATTCACGCCCTCCACAAAGACTGATCTGAACGCGTAGGAAATAAAATGAATTGTGAGTGGTGTACACTGCTGCCATAAACTCATACAATAGATTGTGTACATTTTATTGCATAGATGACAGTTGATCCTACCGGACGATAACGACTGTACGTGCCTCTTTATTGCACCCAGACTCTTGTTAGCATGGCTTTCCCTCTACCTCCGGAAGTTTAGTTTCTATGCAACCTTCTACGCTGCACTGCCACTGTATGCTGCTGCATTTCTCTAATACTGCGGTAATACCACCTTTTCTAGACAATTCATTTATAGCCATAGTAAATCCTTACCTTGAAGAACGGTGAAGTCGGTATTTAGTTTATATTAATAAGTTCCATCTGCCGTGCATTAACCAGATCCAAAAATATATAAATAATCAATAAATGCACTTTAGTATTCTATGATGTATATTATTTACAGTATTCTCATCAACATGTTTCGGATGGTGTTCCGGCTATCTTCAGGGTGATATTCTTATTACAAGAATACAATTGTGGTTAACTATGTACAACAAAATTGTTTAATTTTTATTATTGTGGAGTGATGGTGACACATTTAACCACAATTGTATTCTTGTAATAAGAATATCACCCTGTAGATGGCCGGAACACCGGCCGAAACATGTTGGTGAGACTACTGTGAATAATATACCTCATAGAATATTGAAGAACATTTTGTTCGTTATATATTTTTGGATCAGTATCCAGTATTGTCACTGTGACCATACTGCATTACACGTCACTAGTTCATCTGAACTGGATTCGTGTAATAACAGGTTTTGAACAGTCATTATTTTATGTCATGTGGTTTTTGAGCACTTAGTCTTCTGAGTTTAGGGGTTCTGGGTTCGTGTTACACAAACACGTCCACACACACACACACACACACACACACACACACATCACATAAAATTGCTACGCTTGGAGACTACTCTTTCAGCAGTCCACCTAACTGGGTCTTATTTGCCTAGTTATAACAAATGATTCGAGTCTTCGACGAAAATGAGCAGACTATCAAGCTGTGACTAGCAACATTGCAAGATTTTTGAAATGCGTACTGCGGTCACTGTAACGATTATTTTGTCTCAGAACATACTCTTGCAGTCAAGTACAAATTTAGAAAGATTTCGATGGGAATTAGTGCCTCCATCTTCAGGTTACTACAGCTAATTTTATCCTGTAGTTGTGACAGTGCGTTCCTCTTAAAAGTCAGCAAATTTCTACCGGCCTACGCCGCTCTCTTTTTAAGACACTATAATATTCACAGGCTACTCTCAGTCTACCAGAAAGAGTCAAAGCAACGTGGGGATCAAAGGACTAATTTATTTATTATTACCGAGTTCGGTCAAAGGGAGCTGAGATTGAAGGGACATAGCGCGAATGTGGACGGCGGTAATGCTAAACTGTTGCCAGAAAACAGGAATTGCAAAGGATCCTTGAAACAACTAAACACAGATGGAAGATATTTAAGCGGATCTGGAAGAGGACAGATCCTTGGAGATATTTCTTTCCTAAAACCAAGTAGTTTCTCGTTATGCCCTCAGACGTGACAAAAATGAAGTGCAGCAAATAAGAAATTTGAATTGCGGATTCTAACCATCAAACGTCAATTCATGCGAAATCTTCTTGTGAAGTGCAGTATATAATCCGACGTTTTGTCTGTGTAAAATCAAGTAACAAGTTGCGCCGTGTTCAGGAGTCTGACGTCGGCAGATACGTCGTAAAGCCTGTTTATGTCTTGTTACTTTGTAGCGACCGGAACAGGCGGCTGATTGATTTACAGTCTGCAGGAGATGTTTGGTGTATGAGGCAGCTGCGCGCGCAGAATAATGACGATTTTGAACGCTAAATAGCGTAATACTCATTTATGTGTCAGTTCTAATCTTAAACAAATTATTTCGTATTCAGACGGTCAGTATTAACATGGCCTATGATTTAACTCGTCTGTTGTCACAACGTGTTTTGTGTTCTAAAGAAAAGACACAATGTAGGAAATATAAAGGGTAACAAGACAGGCAATGCATATATAGCATAACACTGAGGAGCGTTCGTGCATCCATTGTTGTTGCGGAAAACAATGAGTGTTACACAACCGGATGGTGTGCATTTGTAGCCTTTGGTTTCCATCAAGCACTGCACATGCGCCGTATATTCATCCGTGGCTTGACCCGCTCTACAATATTTTTCCACATTTTCTCATAAACGGCACAATTTTCGAAAAAAAAAATACTGAACCTAAAATGTGCGTTTTGATTTTCTCTACAACGTTTATTGGAAACATTTCTCATTCTAAGAGGAAATGAGCGAGATGTGATTAAAAATGTGCATTGGCCGTCATGTACAGTGGCAGTTATGCTTGTCATGTTTTAATTAAACTTGAATTTTTGACAGCTTTTCGAAAAATCCTCCAATATTAGATTTCATGAAAATCCGTCCAGTGGGAGCCCAGTTGTTCCTTGCTTACACGGACGGATAGACGGACAGACATGACGAAACAAAAAGTCGATTTTCGCAATTTTGCGAATGCGCCTAAAATAATAAATAAAAATGAACATAATATAAAGAAAGTGGCGATGCCAGTTGGCAGACCCAGGCGTGGATGACAGGGGCGTATGAAAATGGATCTAGAAGAAATATGGCCTGGAATGTGCACTGTATCCAGCAGAGTCAGTAAGGGGGTTCAACGGCAGGCTTGTGCTAATGAAATGAAGAAAACTGTTGTTTTATGAAAGGCAGAGATATATCAAACGAATGAGCGACTAGCAGCTTCAAGAAGTAGGTTGCACCATTAAGTAGTAAGTAAAGAAAGGAAATTGAAGGAGAAAAGAGTAACAGAGAGAACGGAAGTAAAGACGGAAGTAAAAGAAAAGAGAAAGAACTAAATAAACAAAGGAAAAGTCAATATCAATGGAAAACAAGGAAGAAAATAAAGAAACAAATAAGTTTTATAGCTAAAAAGTGGGATAAGTAACTGCAGCAGAACAAGAGCCGCAGATACAAATACAAGAATCTTACTAAAGCGAAAAAAAGAGTTGTCGAAACGGAAACCTGAAACATATGAACGAAAGTGGATGATGATGATGATGATGATGATGATAATAATAATAATAATAATAATAAGACGCGAAAGACGCTGAATAGAGGAAGTGAGAAAAGGGAAGAGAAGAGGGGTCTCAAAGACTCCGAGAAAATTTTGGAAATAATCCTGAAATTATTTGCTGAATTTCGCAGGAATTTTCCTTATGTTGCTGATTAGGTCATTGTGACACATAAGGTGCCAGCCCTATGTAAACGTTTGTTAAAGCCATGAGAGATAAACGTGTCGTTCCATTAAGGCAGTAATTATCTGTATCTCATCTATAATCTTCCACTTGCATTCAAGATGTCCAGTACACCAGATGGCCGCCCGTCTGGTAGTGTGTCTACGGGTGACATCCTAGGTTGACAGATCAGATGGCTGGTTATCGTCCCACGTAGTTTGATAACTCTTGATTAATTTATAGTCCTCTGGGTGACAGTGCCATAAGAGGATTGAGAAGTTCGTCATCATTGATCAAGCCTGTCTTTCCGAATGCAAGGCACACTGTTCGGCTGTTATGAGTAATTCACAACACTGAACAGGTGCATGAAGGCCATGCTAGAGACATGTCTTAACTTGCATCAAGAATTTTGTAATCTAGTAATATCGCCGAATTTTAATTCGAGGCGATGATTCGTGTCATTCACGGACCATTTATTGGCGCTCCCATTTAAAAAAGGAATAATTTACCACCGTTATTTAGTCAGAGTGCATAGCAGTAAGCTTATTAACCTCGCGATACAGAATTTAGGAATGGCCGGCTCCTTCATCTTACACGTTATTTTTCGTTATATGTGATAACGCATACTGTTTTTGCACGTTGAGCGGGCCAGACGCTTCCCTAAGCACCGTTCTTAGAATAAGTACTTTTTTCTGTCGCTGTTGTAAAATGAAAAACTTGCAGTTTGTCCGTTCTGAATAATTTTATGAGATCTTAAGCTTCTAGACACTAATTTTCTCCCTCTTAACTGCAGCTAGATGAGATATAAATCTGCCAGTTTATTAATCCCTATAAACTTCAATTTTAGCAGAATGAGGCCGTCTTGCTGTTTCACGTAACAGGCAACACGTTTGAAAGATTCAGCCATTTGCATCAATAAGAATTCATAAGCAGAGCTCTGCATTTGCTGCGCTTTAGAAGATAATTTACTGTCTTTAAATCTTTTCGTCTTTCTACGAGCAGAATGTTCAGCAGTATGTTGGAATACTTTATTTTGGGCAGAAAAAGGTCGTGAATACCTGTCAGAAAGTTTTTGCGATATTTGTAGCACACAGAAGACCGAGTTATCACTTTTTGTGTTCTGTGCACGATTATTTAAACTTTACTGGACAAAAAAAAAAAGCAGGGAGACAGTTGCTGGTACGTAGCTGCCGGTGGTAGTAAAATCATCACTTCAGATTACATACTTTCGCTCGCGAGGAAAAAGTGTTTTTTAAACAACGCTGTTAATTTTATGCGTATTGGACGGTGCATCATCTTGATATTTGAATAAAGGTTGACCAACTAGATGACACTTGCTTTATTATATATTGCTCAACATGTTTCGGACGTTAATACGTCCATCTTCAGGAGCTAGCGAGTACTTGTGTGTTGTGTAGGCTGACTTGAGGCGTGCTGGTGTTATGTAGCGGGATTGTCTGTTGGCGATGTGGTATCCGAGTGTAGGCTGAACCACTACGTCCGAAACATGTTGAGCAATATATAATAAAGCAAGTGTCATCTAGTTAGTCAACCTTTATTCAAACAAACGCTGTTAATTGTTAACATTACGTAAGTTCAAAGGTAGATGAAAGAAAGATGAGTATGCTACATTAGCGGGAGAATAATTACAGGGAAAACAACAGTACTTGGGGAAAACATATGTCGGAATTTGACGTCGTCCACCACAAATCCCACAAGGATTAGCCCAAAATCGAAACCTGGCCTTTGCGAGGGTGGGACTGCGAATATCCACCCGAGCCTTTGATTGGTAGGTCCACTATAAATTATGACAGTCCGCGTTCCAAGAAAGCAAATAAAACAGTAGACCTGTTTATTAAAATTTTTCCTGTTTCACTAAAATATGAAGCCGTAAGAAATGATGTTTGTGTTTTTAATTTATGTGGTGGTTAAGAATATGATTTAGACAAGAATGACTCGCAGGTTCTGAAGAGATGTATGTGCTTGTGTTTCTTAGTATTAGTAACTGTATTGCGATACGGTCACAATACACATCTGGCTTAGTTGACAATAGCGGGTGGGGGCCAATCCCTACATGATACCTTTTCTCATCGGACGCCTCTTTCATCTTTGCGAATATTTGTTTAAATCTTCTTCAAATTAATTCTTTCTGAGGTACCGGAAAAGTAACCTCATGACTTGTTTCAGAAGAACATTCTCCATTCCCGTGTCACACGTCTGAACACTTCTCGACAAATCAACCGCAGAGCCTTTCAGATTTATGAAGCTGCCTTTGAAATGCTCTGTTTTTCGAGTTTCTAAGCAGACGGATCCTGAAATTACGCAAAAGGGGCGTATTTTTTTCATGTACGAAACCTGTGGTTCCGGAGTAAACGAACCTGAAATGGCATGCACTATTCCTCCACACACACTCACACACACACACACACACACACAAACACACACACACACTCACGCGCGCGCGCGCGCGCAAAATTGAGAACCGGAAGAGGAATTGTCACAAATAGCGTATTTAGAACTTTCACCACGGACGTTCCAGTTTCTTCTTCATACGTACTGCTAAATGCGCATAGGTAAGTCTCTAAGGGGAAGTGTCAGCTGTCTCTGTCTGCTGTATCGTGATGCCCATGCACGGACGCAAAGAGAATGCTCGTGTGGCCTTAGACAACAAGTTATTTCTATGCACCGCGGGTGATATGGAGGCTTGTTGTTGCCACTTTGATCAGTAGGATTTTCCTTGAAGTTTTTGAGCTTCAAGCCATTCTTCCGGTTTATTGAAAAGTTCAGGCTACCAATTTTAATTGAATGTCACAGGACACTGTGCCTGTGGATGTGATGATTCCTGGTGGGTTCAATTATGACTAACAAATTTCACATACCGAGCTTAGAATGCCTGTAGTTAAGTCAGGGGACATAGATATAATAATAATAATAATAATAATAATTTAAGTGCTTCCTACCGATTAACACTGGATTGTCATGGTTGCAGCTCATCATCATTTGGTGTTTATGATGTCTATTGATATTTTTGTTGTTTTATTAAGACGTTTGTAATAAAATACATTGTTACACAATAGAACACAACGTTTTTATTATATTAGTGGCTACCAGTTTCGGTAGTTACGACCATCATCAGGCCAATGTTATACAAAACTTAAAAAAGGCTGGTACCTACATGTAGTGCATACAGTACCAAGTTGTACTGGATCCCATTTACATCAATGTCAATATTTATCAGCCTAAACCTTCTGCCACCTTATGATATGAAATATAGGGATCATTATTGTAGAACGCTGTAAGTAAGTTTAAAATACAAAAATTGTCACATTGGTATGCTGTGTTAGGACAGGTTAAAATTAAGTGAAAGCTATCTCGAGTCACAGCCCGTCACAAACCGCCACACTAGCTGCACGCACGTAAGAGCTGAGCTGTTATAATGCTACGCAAACTTGTGCTTGCTGTTTTAACAGACAGTCTACACTCTGTACTGTACATCTCCATCATCACCATACAATACGACGTGGAATATTCTACCTGCACCACCCAGCTCTCAGCTTACATGAAAAAAAAATTGAATAGCAATAATCCAAGTTCGTGCACAGTCGCTAATTTTACGGGTTGTGACTCGAGACAGCTTTTATTTAATTTTAATCTGTCCTAACACAGCATACCAATGTGACAATTTTATATATTTTAAATTTACTTAGAGCTTTCTACCATAATAATCCGTATGTATCATACCATATCATATCATGTCATATCATATCATATCATATCATATAATTTCATACCATATCATATCATATCATATCATATATGGTGGCAGAAGTTTTAGGCTGATAACAAATATTGACACTGATGTAAATGGGATCCCATACAACTTGGTACTGTATACACTACATGTAACCAACCTTTTTAAATTTTGTATACCATTGGCCGGTTGATGGTCGTAACTACCGAAACTGGTAGCCACTAACACCGGGTGATTAAAGAAGACGGACTCAATTGAAGAGTAAACGGCGCCTCAACACACGCCAGACTGTTGGTTGCGGTGTTCCAAGTTCTCTGCTCGCCCTAAGGGTTAACTTGCGTGGGCTACGCTCAAAACTCTCTTGAATTCGTCCCACGTTCTCCTCTGATACACGTGGTCGCCCGGAACTTTTGCCTTAACACAGACAGCCTATTTGCTCAAATTGGCGATTCCAAGGACAAATGCTCTTCCTCGTTGGAGGTTGAATGTTGAAACGAAGACGAAACGCACGCTGCACAGCAGTCGCCGGCTCAGTTTTAATGAACTCACGGAAGCAAAAAATCTTGTGCTCTATAGTAACCATTTTGTTGACGCTGCTGCACGGCTGTGCGCTAAACAAGAGACATGAGCTCTAGCGATGGAATTTAAAAACTTAGGATCTCCTCTTTCGAATATTATGTAGATCATTCACATAGGGTCTATAGTTCAGGAACTATAGATGTACAAAATTGAGTCCATCGTTTTGAATCACGCTGTATAATAAAAACATTGTTGTGTTCTGTTGTGTACAAATGTATTTTTTTTTTGTTATTCTATTTCGGACTCAACGGGATGTTGTCTATTAAAATCAAAACATTTATATTTTACTCAGGGGACATGAGGCAATTAGGATTTTATAACATAACATTGTATCTTCGAATAAAAAAACAGATATTTCCTTCATTTTAGTCAAAGGCAAGAATAAAACACAAAACTGGAGTCTTTAGATTTCGGAAGCGTTAGATTCGATCTGTAGAATGATCCATAAAATGATGGGGTACTGTGAGTTGCCTCAGTTGTTCATTTTCATAAAAAAATACATAGGCACATACACAATAAATATCTTAAATTTTTTAACCTAATCAACTATGGCTCTAAAGAATAAACTTTGAGAATAAAAATCAGAACTCCACGTACGGCGGCAGTAAAATAATCGGAAATTATCTGCCTTTTAGAAAATTATTTGCCTTTTTAAAAATATCAATCCTAATCCAGATGAATAGAATCTACTTACCATTTTTTCTTAAGGTCCCTTTTAATATCATCCTTTCAGCTGGGCTTAGATTATCTAGGGAGGTCCTTCCTTTAAGTTTTCCTACCGGAATATTGTATGGATTTGTGTAAAACATGTCCTGAATTTTTAGAAGCCTTCTGCTTGAAATTTCATAACACTTCGCAGTTACTCGCAGGATTGCTTTTTGACAGCTGTTAGTTTTGGTCCTATCACAAAACCTAGGGCATAGTTCATGCTGAGGCAGTTCAAATTTATAACTTAAAATATTACGTCAGAACAACATCCGATGTCATATTATTATCAAAACGTTGTGACAATCGACCAGCGCTTTAAATATTTTGGTGACAGGAATACAACGACACTTAGCTAGCACACTCATCTCTCCAAACCACTCTGACACGTGTTCGTTGTAAGAAGCGTCTGCTGCAGAGGGTGTATGAAGCCTGTTAAACACGCACCGCTGAACGTACTGCATAGTGTAATGAACTTACTTAATCCCATCCTCTGTAATCGAAATTATTCAGCACGGAACTTGAGGAGCAAGAGATTTCTCTCACCTCAGCATCGCGTTCTGCAGGTGCCTGGCTTTAAACAATGGAGATTAAGGCGCCACCAGGCTTTCCTTCTCCCATCTAAATATCACTAGAAGAGTACAGATATTTAGCTGTCTTTGTTTACACCTTCTAAACACAACCATTTTCTTGTCTTTCTCCATTTCTTACGATTCCTTCTGTCTGCCCCTCTTATTCCATTCCATTAGGTTACTGTATATTGTATATTCCTTCATTCCAGTACATTTCACTCAGTGGTGAGGATATTCCATTTCATTAGTGTAATAAACCTGTACTACTACTATATCTGTTTTATGCTGCGAAAAAAAATTGTCATGATGCCGCAAGAAAATACATGACAAACATTTCACACATTTCTCCAATGTTGTTACCCTTTGCTATAAGACAGTATAAGTTTTGCTTCAAAGCGACAAAGTGTCGTAAGTCCGGACGAAGAAACAGAGGTTGGATGTGGCGTATTACAACATTTTATCGAGACGTGTTATGCAAGAGTGTAAAAGCTGCAATCAATCAAATATCGTACTAAACTCTGCTTACAGTGCCATATGCAGCCATATAAAACTCGCGAAGATTATCGTTCTGCAGCTGCCAACAGTTGGCTGGAAACTCCAAACACTCCCAGTTGTATGATTGATTACCGCTATTAAAATGGGAATGCTGTATTATAAGAAGAATATATTTCATGCACATATCACATATCTTTTTTCCTTAAGTTAGGTAAGCTGCCACAGTAGTCTCGCAACTAATCACTTCCCTAGCGAATGCAGTGTATCGGCAGACGCTGTATACATACAATGTATCGGCAGACGCTGCATACATACAGTGTATCAGCAGACGCTGTATACATACAGTGTATCGGCAGACGCTGTATACATACAGTGTATCACTAGACGCTGTATACATACAGTGTATCACTAGACGCTGTAAACATACAGTGTATCAGCAGACGCTGTATACATACAATGTATCAGCAGACGCTGTACACATACAGTGTATCAGCAGAAGCTCTATACGTACAGTGTAACAGCAGACGCACTATACATACAGTGTATCAGCAGACGCTGTATATATACAGTGTATCAACAGACGCTGTATACATAGAGTGTATCAGCAGACGCTGTATACATACAGTGTACCAGCAGACGCTGTATAGTACAATGTATCAGCAGACGCTGTATACATACAGTGTATCAGCAGACGCTGTATACATACAGTGTATCAGCAGAAGCTGTATATGTACATTGTACCAGCAGACGCTGTATACATACAGTGCATCAGCAGACGCTGTATATATACAGTGTACCAGCAGACGCTGTATACATACAGTGTATCAGCAGACGCTGTATACATACAGTGTACCAGCAGACGCTGTATACGTACAGTGTATCAGCAGACGCTGTATACATACAGTGTATCAGCAGACGCTGTATACATACAGTGTATCAGCAGAAGCTGTATATGTACATTGTACCAGCAGACGCTGTATACATACAGTGTATCAGCAGACGCTGTATATATACAGTGTATCAGCAGACGCTGTATGCATACACTTTATCAGCAGACGCTGTATACATACAGTGTATCAGCAGACGCTGTATACATACAGTGTATCAGCAGACGCTTTATATGTACAATGTACCAGCAGACGCTGTATACATACAGTGTATCAGCAGACGCTGTACACATACAGTGTACCAGCAGACGCTCTATACATACAGTGTATCAGCAGACACTGTATACATACATTGTATCAGCAGACGCTGTAATCATACAGTGTTTCACCAGACGCTGTATACATACAATTCCTGTGGCCACGTTCGCAAAATCAAACTCAGGGTGGCGGCATTCAATTTTGAGTAATGCTGTAATATTTATGTTAATATTTGCAACATGAAATTATTCGTAAAAAATATGCTCTGAAGTAATTGTTTCGTTGGTGTGTGAGTATGTATATATGTATATATGTATGTTTGCATGTATGTATGTATGTATGTGTGTATGTATGTGTTTATGTGCAATGTATGTATGTATTATATATGTATATATGTATATATGTATGTGTGTATGTATGTATATATGTATATATGTATATATGTATGTTTGCATGTATGTATGTATGTATGTATGTATGTATGTGTGTATGTGCAATGTATGTATGTATTATATATGTATAAATGTGTTTATGTATATACGTGTGTATGCATTATGTATTCTACGTATGTATGTATGTATGTGTGTGTGTGTGTGTGT
>Ga0123354_10011469_pt1 | contig 13700 bp, 3 predicted proteins | sample TergutLab28metaG_2_FD_97872 | JGI IMG/M metagenome (GOLD analysis project Ga0123354, IMG submission 97872) | Labiotermes labralis P4 segment gut microbial communities from Petit-Saut dam, French Guiana - Lab288 P4 | ecosystem: Host-associated > Arthropoda: Insects > Digestive system > Gut ... | reverse complement strand
GGTGCTTTATACCACAAGCTGTAAACACAGTCTAGTGCTCCTGAGGATGGGCGAAATTATCGCCCGAAACATGTTGAGCTGATTGATATTATTAATAAAATTATTATTGTTGCATCTAGTTGGATGTTTATATTATTGTATATTGCTCTTCATATGAAGTATCGTTGTTCTTCTCATTGTTTACTGATAGTTGCATTTTCGCGACAAATTTTCGATAAATACTCAAATATCAAATTTCATGAAAATCCGTGCAGTTGGAGCCGAGTTTGTTCCCTGCGGACAGACGGATGGGCAGACCGACAGATATGATGAAATAGTCACTGTTACGCAATTTTGCGAAGGCGCCTGAAAAATGACATTCTGGGTTCCATAATGGACGAAGCTTTCATTAAAGTATTCAAGAATTACTGTGCTTCATGGAGACAGGTCATTCAATCAGCCTGTGTGCGAATGAGTCAGTCAGTCAGTCTGTCTGTCTGTCTGTGAGGCAGTCAGCCATAGTATTTTGAGAGAAAGCTACTGGAGTTCAAACTGCCGGCAGAGCGACTGCCACGTTCACGCACTAGCCTACGGTTTTGCGTAACATCGCAACATATAATAACATACACAACTGAATCAGCCCTTGTATTTCGCCATTCAAAAATCCACATCTACAAATTTACGCCATGAACGGCACGGCTGTAAGCCCCTAAAATTTTACGAGTGACTTAAAGACTCAATTCTTTTGAGATGTTACGCCGCGTCGACTGGTTGATGGTTGCCGACCTTTTGGAAACACCTTCTAAACGCCGGCAACTATTCAGCAACCAAAACGATGATAATTCCCAGAAGACTTCATTCAACCTTCAACAAGCACCACTGTCAAAACTCACTCATATCTCAGCAATTGGCCTCTCACCACAACGTGCTATAATCCTACGTGTGGATGTAAGTGACGTAATTAGGTGTCGGACAACACAACAGCACCTCGCCCCAAAATTACTCATTACCTGCAGCTCACTACTTTACATTTCTGAGAGCCCATTAACACGCAGCCTTCGCAAGTCACAGAAACAAGTCCACGTTACAGCACTAAGCACTGCGCATGAGCAAGTTCTGAATTAAACTCTGCTTCCTTTCTTGTTTTCCATTTCCACATTAAGCAAGCCTTTTAACGCCTGCCCTGTACGATGCACACATGACGAACTTGATGGCTGACTGCATGACGACTACGACAAAGACACGCTTTATAACTAACTGCTAAGCATAACTATTAACACAAGCGGCTTTACATGCAGTGTCTCCCAACAACTGCACGAAGCAGAGATCTTTTCCTTGTTCAGTCACTACAAACACTTCGCCAACAGTACATTCCACTGGCGCATTCAGTGCCTTTTTCGCGGGATCCTGTCATACGTCCCACCTCACAGCCATTAAATTCACTTCACACTCTGTGACAATAAAACCAACAAGTGTATATTAAAATACATAAATTCATTACATTGTAATCGTGTTTCGTTAACGAAACACGTCATACAGCTCGACACACACAGAGACTCAGAACATAAAGGGCCAGCACGACAGTAGTATCAATAGAAATGTGAGGACCATCAGTAAATATACTTGACATATCCGCGATATAACATTTATACATCCATATAACGAAGTGCATATTTATTACAGATTGTACATACGGCCAACACATACACTGATTTCATGAGAACTGTAGCAACAAAAAGATTTTAGCCCATTTTATTGTAAAATGGGACAATATTAATGTTTTAATTATTTTATAATATTGAGGTTTCAACGATTATAATATGAGAACTTGGATAAAGCCTATGTGAAACATCGTAATTATAAATTGTATTACCAACAGCTGCATTTGAAATACTTGTGTAACTTGGCAAGGCATTGATCACAAGCTCCCTAAGGATGATACGATAGTGTCGAAACATGTACCAGTGTGATAATTCGTGAGATAATTGTGCATTTGTTGGTCGTTAAAAGCAAGTGAACGTAAATTTAATCAAATTTTAAATGACTAGGACAGACCTTCCTGACAACTACCACTTCTGCTTTGTACTCAGGTCGTTTCAAGTTCAAGTATTGGCACAGAGAAATACTGACTAGTACGACGTTTTACTTAGTCTCTCAGGCAATGCGGGGACAGTACTTCAAATGAAGCCACAATCCCTTCCTACAAAGTGCTTCATATTTCACAATCCCTCTTTATGATATCATTCAAAGTATAAGAAGGTAAAGCAGTCCCGTTACAGGTCCGAGGTACCCACAAGGTTCCAGGAAGTACAGGCTCCAAGATTACGTGACATTGACCCAGGATGGTGGTAAGGTTGTCAGCCTTACGCACCGGCCGCTTTTTACCCCCAGGAAATACTCCTGATACTCAGTTCTGTTAGAGGCTGAGTGCGATCGTAAGGATAATGTCAATAAAAATTCCAATGACACCATCTGGAATCGAACCAGCGACCTTCCGATTTGTAGCACAGCACCTTAACCACTGTGCCACCGCGGTCCCCATCATTCAAACTATAAGTTAATCTAAAGAAAACACTGTCAAAATAAAGTCGAAACATTTAAATTCTGTCATTATTCTGTCCCCATATACCAAATCATTCTTACAGTTCATAATACGTATGACGGGAGGCAGTAACTGCTTAAAATAATGTCCTTTTGAGGCAGCTGTGATATACCTATGCTGCGGTCGGAAAAGCAGCGTCGAACCGTACTGATTAAGCGTCTTCTTCAGATAGTACCAGCGATTCTTCCAATAAGCTGTCTACTAAAACTTTCTGAGTTCATGACTTGTGAGTTCAGTGAAACTGAGACGTCTGTGAAGCGTTACAATATGTGGGCTTCAGGAAGAGAAAGGGTTAGGACTATCTTTTGAATTAACAGCTAAGGGTGGGAACTGTCAAAATGTCATGTATAAATTTCAAAACTATTCATAGTGATCTATAGATAAAAGGCCAGGTTTTCCCCGTCTGTTGTTATGTAAATTACGCTCAGTACGTATGTTATTAGGGGACCGCGGTGGCACAGTGGTTAAGGTGCTGTGCTACAAATCGGAAGGTCGCTGGTTCGATTCCAGGTGGTGTCACTGGAATTTTTTATTGACATAATCCTTCCGATCGCACTATGGCCCTGGGGTCGACTCAGCCTCTAACAGAAATGAGTACCAGGAGTATTTCCTGGGGCAAAGGCGGCCGGTGCGCAAGGCTGACAACCTTACCACCATCCTGTACCGTTGTCACGTAATCTGGGAACGTAAACTTCCTGGAACCCTCTGTGCCACTCCAGGCCTGTAACGGGATTGCTTTATCTTTTACGTATGTTATTAAGCAGTTATTATGAGAAACAGTAGACGTCAAACGTGGAAGTTACTCATAAACCTGCAGTACCGTGATTACTTTTGCCCGAAAATTTTTCTCTAGGCAGAATTTCCATCTACGTTGCCGGTTAGTTAGCAATGTTATTTTGAAATTGTACAATGTATTAAAATTCAGCATTTTGATTACGTTTGTTTTTAATAATTTCCACCCAAATTTCTAAATGCTTTTTATTACTAAATAAATATACCAGCTGAAAAAAGGAAGTCTTACAGCGGCTTGTATAGCTGTTAACTTTTCAGGGTTCAGAATTCGGACGTTACCTCGTGTTCAAAATAAGTTGCTCGAGACAGAATATGTCTGATACCTTTTAATAGGTCACAACCGCCTATGCCGAAACCTGGTCCTACTCAGTACCAATAAATGTGTTATTTGACGCATACCCAACTTTAGTTAACGTGCAAAACATTCACGTTTTTCACGGAGGTATATGGATTTTAAGACCAGGACTTTGTCGCAAGTGGCCCCGTGTAATTTGTTGTATAGCTGCCGAGTTGTTACCTTCATCTTCGGTGTATAAGAGAGAAACCCCAGACGTCGTCGCATTCCACAAGTCTGTAATCTTCATATGCGTATTTCTATAGAACGAACTCCCTGTAAATCCATTATAATACGCACACAGACTTCTAGCGAACTTCGAACCGCTACCACATTTGAATGCATCCCTGAATTCTCAAGTAGTTTCATTCAACAAACAAGTTCTGCCGATTTCTGGTGACACGAATGAAAGTGACATGAAAAAATATTCGCTGGGAAGTTTTATGAAACTAATATCTAAAAAAATATGACATTGCGTGAAACTGCAGCTTCACTTACGCAGCTTATAGTAGGAGACAAATTACGCTAAGTGTGTGTAAGAAGTTGTGCGTAAATCCAGGACGAATAAAATGACTTGTCATAGCACCGAAACATACAGATGAACGGTTAATGAATCTATCACTTAACTATTTTACTACAAACGAAGAGGTCGAGATTTGAGGTTCTCATGGCGGTAATAAGATTACAGTATTCTGGGCTATGAGATCGTGTACTTTGATTGATACCACCATTTCGTAAAAAACCTGTCGTCTAAGGAAAATAAATTGGTAATATCAGTGCCTGGGCATTCAAACATATTTTGGAAAAAAAAATGCATTAATTTCATGTGACTTTACATTCGAACACGTAGGAATTCTAAATATGTGGTATGTGTGAGATATTTCAAAGCACTGTCATTCCACAGTGAGAATTTTATGTAGGCCTGCTGAAAATGTACGGCAATGCAGATCGCCAGTTACTAGACCCATCGCTGTCAAGTAGCACCCAGACGTGATTTAACATGTAACAGTTCTGGCGTCTCACTCATAACTCAATCGTCGTCCACCTCACGTACAGTTACGTGTCGTCTTACTAACGCTACAGACTACTGTGCACAAATCTGCAGTATTCTAAACAGTGTACACAGTGCGAAATCGGATACAGAAAATGTCAATGCTTGTTATTCTACTAATACATACCTAATTAAGTAATTATTAATACGTGCAGACGATGGTACCAATAAACTTTAGCCAAAATGTGAGCCAGTACTGCAGCATACATCTTTGCCGAAACAATTGCAAAGCGTAATTCCATATAGCAGCACTGCTTAGTACGTATGGTTAGCGTATCCAACATGATAACCATACAACTGTTCGAGGTCAAAGTATGAACGTTTGCAGGAACACCGTCATTTCAAAGTATCCCTTAGGGGTTGAAATGCGCAAAAGTGGTTCACAGTAAAATAAGTACAGTGTTACCTACTGTAACGTTGACCACGGTCCAATACGGTGGGTAGCTGCAAATATATTGAATAAGCAGTCGCGGACAGCCGACAGGGGATGTTCCTCCAGCTTGGGCGTTAGGCGAGGTGCTAACAACTCCTCACCGTAAAAACGTATCCTGTTACATTATGTTTACAGTGTTGACCATGGTCACTCCCCTTCTTGGTCAGTTGAATTTATTCTATGCCTGATTTATTCAACGGAGTTTTAATAACTTCAATCAGGATCAGTATACAACATCGACTAGGAAAGTTATCGGTGATAAAACAACTGGAAAAATATTGTAGATGGCAGTTGTAAAGGCCAAATCTCTACCAGTATCACGGAATTTTCCTACAGGGACTGGCAAACAGAAGCCCGAACAGGTAGTATTCTGACCAAAATGTCAATGACAGCTCTCCCACTATAAAAAAGAAGTGTTAGTACTCCAACACGACATTCTGTGTCACTCAAAATGCCACACTACAATCTGAAGAATAATGTCATGCACTGCCGTATTCTACATGGAAAGCCACAGCCACACAACACGGAGACATCTGAAGATTAAATAATATTACGCCTTTGTATAAATAACGCATTAAATCCACTACTTACTCACACAGAACAGAGAGAGAGTGCATTACAAAGACGAACAATTTAATTCTGCGCAAGGCCAGTAATCTCTACTAATTCTGCGACTCGTAACAAACACGCACATACACTGCGTGGCAAAATGCATAACGTCGTAACGTTACTACATTTGGAACACTTACTTACCACGGAATTTAACCGGTTAAGGACAATACCAGCTTCATATGTCAGTATATAACACTCTACTGTAGTTTCTTTATCTATACAAATGGCATTATAAATATGTTTATAAACGAGTCGAACAATACATTTTTGAAGACTGTAGGCCCAAATGCAACGCAAAGAACAGAAACAATTAATTTTATATTCATGGGTCCGTGCATCGTGAATCAAATTTAATAACTGTCCAACAAGACGCGACTGTATTCAGTTTACTGTATTTCTGTAGGCAGCTCTACATGTTTCAGGTGTTGACACCCATCATCAGGAGCTCGTGCAACTGTAATTACAGCTTCTGACACTGGTCAACCGGGTCTGCTACAATCCGCTCTCGTTGTTGAGTTCCAACTCAACAACGAGAGCGGATGGTGCTAGATCCGGGTATGTAAAGACTATTCTTTTCATCTCAACGATGTTATTCCTTAAGTATTTTATAATAACTATATCAGGTATGCACACAATAGTATTAACTGACTTTGTTTATTGCATATTCCGATAGAACTTCAACATAACCTAAATTATGTATATATATATTTTTTTTGTTATATATTTTATATTTTGTTGCACATAATTTAAAATTACTGCTTTTAACTATCCACCAATATTTTATATATCATATTCGTCAAGGTTTAGTAACATTCAATATGGCAAATCTAGAATTTTAAATTACATATTAGTATTGATAGCAGCGTATTTTACTCATTGCAGTTAATGAATACCAGAAGCTGTAATTACAGTTGTACGAGCTGCTGATGATGGGTGTCAGCACCCGAAACATGTAGAGCTGCCTACAGAAATATAACAAACTGAATACAGTCGCATCTTGTTGGACAATTATTAAATTTGAACAGAAACGCGTTTCGCGCGTTATTTACACGCATTTCACGGGAATAAGTTCAAACGCACTTGTAAATATGATTCTTCTCCCTGCATTACAGTTACACGTCCGACAGACCTAATATGCGATGAGTTAAAATCGTGGCGGTATTCTGTCCCCATGTAACAATCATTGTGACAGTTCCAAATACTTACTCCAGGTGGTAGCGACTGCCGAAAGAAAACAGTCATCATATAGCAGTCTAGCTTTACTTGTGCTTCTGCTGGTACTGCACCTTCCACTTTCACCGTTGTGAAGTGACATCTAGATATAGCACCGCTTAAAGTATCAAGCTGCCGTCGCCAAGTCCCTGGCGGGAAATTTCGGCGAAACTGTCATTTCACGCTAGCCGTCAAAGGTCAAAACGCATGCCAGTGACTCAACGGCAAGTCGTTTGTGCAAGCCAAAGAGAAGGTTGGAAATCGTCAAATATTCCGCTTGAAATACCAGCAGACTTAGCATTAGACTACACAAAGTGTCCCATTAAAACCTATTCGCCCATTTCTTTACAGAAGTATGCTCCAAATAAACGTGTTTAATCTCAGCACCGGTCCGGTGGATTGCTGCAATATTACATACAGAACTTAATCACCACTATGCTTCACATTACGTGGTAAATACACAAGGATCATTCACAGACGTCATATCTCGATGTGACAAATATTAACTGGTGACGGTGTATTTGAATAACGGACAACAGGAAACATTGTGCAAGTTTTCAGACTTTCACAGCAAGTGTACATGAAATCGATGTTCTCTGTGTTATCAAACAGTGTAGGGTAAGAAGTCTGCTCTGGAGTTTCGGAAGGTTGCACCGTCGCCGTCTTCAGGGTAACTGAAGGTTCTTCAGGTGTAATAACCCAAAAACCATAATTTGAAATGGCTTTTATTTATCAGTGCCTGTATACACCGGCTACATTGAGTCCTTCAGAAACTAGCAGTAGCTCAGCTAGTCCAAATTCCCCGTTTATGAAACCAAAGGATTTACCACTGGTACACAAGAGTCCGCCACTGGTAAGTAGTCTGCCGGACATGACAGCAATCTAAACCGTACCCTCTGCGTATTTTATATTAATTTTTATCCCCTATGTTAAGCCTAGACCTTCCAAGTGATCCCAAGTCGTGTCATGACCCAGGCGGTTAACCGCCAGCATCTCAATTCAGAGGCCCGGTTTCGTTCCCGGACAGGGTCGTGTTTGATTTGTGGCGGACAAAGCGACACCTGGACAAGCTGTGTTTCTTCTGGGCTTCGGTTTTGCTTGTCAGGGTCATTTCACCAATACTCTATTTCCACACTTCACTCACCTACCATCGACGCTGTATAATCTGAGCGACCGGAAGCATCCTTAACCGTGGCAGTGAAAATTATTCTTGTGAAATCCAGCAGTCTGGTCAAAATTTAAAATAACGTGTCGATTTGAGCTACAAACTGGACCTGGTACTGCAGAGTTTAATTCCACACTGGACCGACAAGGTTTAAACAATTTCTCTCTGTTTCTACCACCTTCCCCCAGCGGGCCTCTTGCCCACATGTTTTTTTAACAAAAGATATGTACGCATTTATAATTTCTTCCGTGAATTTATTTGCCGGATCATTCCTCTGGTATGCGAATTCTCACCCGAAAAGATGAATACTAAAAGTAGCTCATTTTGAACTTCTGCACAGACATGTGGCACTAACGATAATTACGTATGGTAGTCGCAATACTGACAACCCTTAACACCTCACTCAGGGATTATTTCGTTTATTTATTTCCTCTCACCAGGCTCTTCAAAAACAGGCTCAACAACTGTCTTCTTCTTCTTCTTCTTCTTCTTCTTCTTCTCCTCCTTCATCATCATCATCATTATCATCATCATCGTCGTCGTCGTCATCGTCGTCATCATAATCATAATCATCTTCTTCTTCTTCTCCTCCTTCATCTTCTCCTCCTTTTTCTTCTTCATCATCATCATCATCATCATCATCATCTTCTTCTTCTTCTTCTTCTTCTTCTTCTTCTTCAGTATTTCCACTATCCAAGAAGGACAAGCGCCTCCCCACTTGCTCTGCTCCATCCATCCCCATCCTGCGCTACTTTTTTCCAACTAACAACTCCCATCTTTCTTATTTCATTCTCTCCTTCATTTTTCCACCCATCCTTCGGTTTCCCCTTAGCTCTATTTTGGAGTAGGTTGACTTGGTACACTCCTTTTTCTTCGTGTTTCTTGCATCATCCATCCGCCGTAGAGGTCCCCTCCACCAATTTATCGTTTAGCAAATTAATTCTTCAGGGAGCTGCCACGTCATATAAAATCATACAGTCATACATGGCTCTATTAGATACGAATAGCTTTAATGTAGTTATTCGATCCACGGTTCTACAAGACTCAATCAATAACCCTTCCTTCTATGTAACCAGACAATACTGGAGTTTTATTAACAATGGTAATTCAATTATCTGCAAATTTGAATAAGACTTTTGTAAACGAAAACATCTTGTATTTGCCCAACGTTTCTCCAGAGCTATAACATACAAACTCATAATATGTACAAAGTTCTCCTTGCGAAAGCACAGCTCTCAGCTCTGAAGCACCCGCTGAGGCTTCGTCTAACGTAAATATCAAATATATTGTTGTTGTATTTTCTTTCCTATTCAAAACGTAAAAATGTTTACTCTAGTTCCGATCACAATGTACGCGAAACGGAAGCACCTAAAATGTCTTTGGAGGCGTAAAGAAGAAAGGACTGCTAAAAATCATACGTATACAGTCGCCATGAGCACAATGGTCTCTATACGGCACGCTTATATCTCTAACTGAAATCAAACAAACATACTTCTTATTATTTCAAATCTAATATCGCTTTATAGGCAACCTCCAGGAAATGGAAAATTAAAACGTGCATAAACTAAAACGCTTTCCATTTTCCAAGAACTGCATGACCCTTGAAGTTGCGACCGATAGGTTTTTCCGAAACGTCGGTAAGAAACTACCATTCTACGCTGCGTAAACTCCCCCTTCCCCTCAAAAAAACAAAAGTACAGATCTGCTGTGCACGTATTCGTTCCCTGTGCCCTAGTACCTTGCCGGAATGTTACGACGTTCCGTCTGGCACATGTCGATGCCGTCCGTACGATGAATACTGCTTGACCTTGAATACAAGTATATACGTACAATTCCTGTAACTTCAGACAATGACTATTTAAAAATAGTGACATACCTGCATTTATGGACAGTTTGACTGATAATAACGACAAACGCAAGAGTATTAAAATGTACACCTGCACTTACAATCCACCTACACACCGACATGTTTCGATCTTCTTAGATCATCTTCAGGGAGTCTTATATCAAACAAGCTTATAAAACTCAGACGAATTATCAAACACATTACAATTTTAGTCCTTAAATTTTGGGATATCACATAATTCGTAGCATATGTGCAAAACTGATCCATATAATGTCAGTATCGTGCTAGCTATCAACATACACTTGCCGCTCCCTTGCTATGAGAACATATATAATTCTATAACACTATGATATTGTTACTACATGGACCTATTCTGCACCCCTACTACCAATTTTATGATATCCACAATCATTAAGGACCAACATTTTAATCTGTTTAATAATTCATCTGTTTTATATGCTTGACTGATATAAGGCCCCCTGAAGATTATCTAAGAAGAACGAAAAACGTTAGAGTACATGCAAGTGCATATTTTAATGAGTGTGAATTTGTTGATATTATCTATTAAACTATTTACTATTCGACATAACATCGGACAAGACAAAAATGTTCAGTTTGGTTTTGTTGGTGCGTGCGTAGTATAAAATAGAACACTTTCTTTTTTATGAGTACCCTGAAGAAATCGGATCTCGGCATGACCTACAAAAATCGATCTCCCGTCGAAGGTGCTTTTGCGTGTACACTGTAAACTTTAGAGCCTTGTAAAAATAAGCAGTCCTCCGTTTAATAGACACAATATCAACACAATCCTAGAATAATGTAAACACAAAATTCGGTTTCTTCATTTCTTAGTGCAAACTTAGTCACGTTATCAGCTTTTATGGGCTGGGCTAGGACACTAAGTGGAGGATGAATATGAATGAATTATTCTGCAGTGGCGCTTACGAACCAAAGCTGTAGAGCGCCCTTTGTGTCCCAAAGCGCTTTACATTCCCAAACTACCATTATCAGAATGCTACCAATATACAAATATTTTGCTCTGAAGATGGATATATCACATCCGCCGTACCTTCAGTAAGCCCACTACGTCACGTAAAACACGATTCTAATCTGATTTTTATAAACGTTAGAAATCAGCTGGGGGCAAGCAATGTTACAAATCATTAAAACAGATAGGCGGTATCGGTCAGAATCAACTACATCCGCCTCTTAACGGAGATTATCTCATGAATACACGAGGTAATTATTTTCTTATCTAATTTGGTTGAAAACGAAGCCACCGAACACATTTCGAGTGCAATAGGACGTACCAGCACAAAATTTATTTACGTGGATATTTTAAATAACTTACTTAACTTGATATCACAAAACATACAAATATGATTCAAATACTTTATATGTTGCATAGCCGTGCATTAAGGTATATTTACACTTATGTCAACAATTTTTAAATATTTCTTAATACACGGACATGGAACAGATAAAGTTCATTTAGTCCCAACATGCAAAATCTATACAACAATACAAAAGAAGAACTACTCAGAACTAATGCTGCTATCTGGTTCCAAAAAATGTGTAGATTTGCCGCTCAACTCCGAAACACACACACACACACATATATCAGTGGTAATAATCCAAGGAATATTAACACCAACTAATAGTTGTAACCTACAGAGCAAATCAAGAATTGAATTTTCAATACCTGATAATGCTAAAACTTACGAACAATGTATTACATACACCTACAATACGCGCAACAATGGTCAGAGTACATCTGTTGGTTTACTAAATAAGTGTGAATAATTCAAAAACACTTATTCCAATAAAAATCAAAATACTGATAAAAGTTAACCCATTCGTGGCCGTATTGTAGCAGTTAAACAACCGAAGAGCCGATCCCAGTCTAAGGCGTGGGTCTGCTGCCGCTCTTTTGAGGGGATTGCGGGTTCGAATCCTGCCGGGGGCATGGATGTGTCTCTTGTTATTGTTGGGTGTTGTCAGGTAGAGGTCTCTGCGACGGGCCGATCGCTCGTCCAGAGGAATCCTACCGAGTGTCGTATGTGTGAGTGCAATCAAGGAACCTCACAGATGAGGCCAGGACATACAAGGACTGTCAAGACATGAAAAAAAAAGCAACTATAGGCGGTACCGTACATCGCGTGAAATGAGGGGTGAAGAAAATCGGCGTTTACATGAGATTGATTTAAAAAAGATACTGTCGTAAAATGAATATTTCAATTGCCATTTGCCTCAAAGGATTACAGGAAATTAAAAGAAACTGAACATTAATTTTTATTTTCATTGTTACACCGTGCATGTTGTCGAGTTACTCAATTATTACACCAACCACTGCACATGTATAAAATTTACACATTAAAACCTTAAAAACGCTCCGACATGTTTCGGTCCTAAGACCATCATCAGGGAGCTATATATTCCTTGCTAAAAAGTCACACTAGAAATAGTCACACATTAATTTCTTTGTACAAGTTGGGTGTTGTGGCAGCATGCCGTGTTGTGTAATGTTATGCTGTGAAGAGTGCTCTGTTACGGATGTGCATTCTGTGCTTCGTTGCGTGATACAGAGTATCACGCAACGAAGCACAGAATGCACATCCGTAGCAGGGCACTCCTCGCAACATAACATTACACAACACGGCATGCTGCCACAACACCCAACTTGTACAAAGAAATTAACATGCGACTATTTCTAGTTTGACTTTAGCAAGGAATATATAGCTCCCGGATGATGGTCTTAGGACCGAAACATGTCGGAGCGTTTTTAATGTTTTAATGTGTAAATTTTATAAATTTTATATATGTGCAGTGGTTGGTGTAATAATTGAGTAACTGAACATTAATATTCTGGTTAAGTTTAAAAACGCAAACTGCTAATTTAAATTTAAAAAAACACGAATTATACTGAGCTAATATGTTCGATTCGGAATCAGTAATCATTATCAATTTATTAGCTCCACCTGAATCGCCATGAGGAACTAATGATGTCAATTTCTGCTCCTTCTCGTGGCACATGGTACACTCCCCTGTATTGCATATCCCCTATAACAATGACAGAACACTGTAATTTAGAGTATGCCAAGGTACTCGGATTCAGGTTCCAATAACGAGGCAAACTGTAACTGTTACGGAGGGAATCACCCAGTTCAATAGATGATAGCGCAGTACCCTGTACTTTTTGAAATATACAGTACTGAAATGAAGCAATTACAGTGTCCGGCATGTATCAGTTACATAAACGAAAATCCACTGACTTGTTTTACATTCATTGTTCCGTGCATCATTGTAATTGTTTAAAAAATAACCAACACGATGTCACTTGTGGACTATCCTTTATTTTCATGGGTAGTCGTCATTCATTCTCTACAAGTTTCGAGCTTTCGGGAAGCTCATCATCAGGAGATCATTTTTCCTGTACAGTCAGCCTTTGGTATAGTGTATAATCTTTGCTGTAGCCCTCCCGTTCTACTACGTGAACACGTGAACACGTAGGAGAACGGGAGGGCTACAGCAAAGATTATACACTATACCAAAGGCTGACTGTACAGGAAAAATGATCTCCTGATGATGAGCTTCCCGAAAGCTCGAAACATGTAGAGAATGAATGACGACTACCCATGAAAATAAAGGATAGTCCACAAGTGACATCGTGTTGG
>Ga0123354_10011468_pt1 | contig 13700 bp, 9 predicted proteins | sample TergutLab28metaG_2_FD_97872 | JGI IMG/M metagenome (GOLD analysis project Ga0123354, IMG submission 97872) | Labiotermes labralis P4 segment gut microbial communities from Petit-Saut dam, French Guiana - Lab288 P4 | ecosystem: Host-associated > Arthropoda: Insects > Digestive system > Gut ... | reverse complement strand
TAGGCGTAGATGGGTGGATAATATTAGGATGGATCTCCAGGAGGTGGGATGTGGGTATATGGACTGGATTGGGCTGGCCCAGGATAGGGACAGGTGGCGGACGCTTGTGAGTGCGGTAATGAATCTTCGGGTTCCGTGAAATGTGGGGAATTTCTTGACTAGCTGCAAACCGGTTAGCTTCTCAAGAAGGACTCTGCACCATGGAGTAAGTAAGTATTTGAGATTTTACTCTACGTTAGAATAATGTCGCAAATCGCGACATCTCGTCAGTTTACAACAGTCGCAGTACTGAAGCACTACTTATTGTATATTGTGTGTATTTTTTTTTTGTTTAAACCACTTTTCATTTTTCTATAATTGTTAACATTTTTTTTAGGGAAACTGCTTTCCTTAATTCTTTATCCCTTTTTAACGTCTTTCTTTCTTAGTCTGACCTCCTCTAGCTGTAGCTGTAGAGGGTCATTGTTGCATCTAATCTCACTCAATGACCCACACGTACTTGTTAGGACTCCTCTGGATGGGAGATTGGCCCGTAGCAGGGGCCTCTACCTGAAAAAAAATATAACCCTCAAAGAGACAAATATCTATGCCACCGGCGGGATTCAAACCCACAGTTCCAGCAAGCGAGCGGCAGCAGACCCGCACCTTAGACCGCGCGTCTACCGGGATCAGCTTCCGTAAGTTGGTAAGACAAAAACCTGTGTCACACTTAGTCAGTACTTTTGGCGAACTGCGACATTTCAATTTACTTAATTACCATCCTACGTACGGCTTTGAATTGAAGAATCCGACTACAGTTCTTACAGCTAACTTCCAAGTAAGCGGCGAATTAAAAATATCGTTTATATTGACTTGAGTTCTGCGCCCTCTTTTACTGAAATTACCCGCAGTTGGCTTTGATTACATTCGGGTTCTTCTTGCCTGCCGCCAGTTCCTGTCTTTGACCTGCAAATATTCCACACGCTGATCTACATTGTAATGCAGCCAATAGAAGGACACGACTTGGGTCCATCCAAGATGGCCGCCAGCCGCAGCGTTGACGTCACAAAAAATAAAATTAGAGTGGCGGTTCCTTCCACCCACCCCCCTCCCACTCCCCTCGGTTGTGTAGAAGGTTTTAACATATACGATCTGTGGTTTTAACATAAGTTTTAGGGCGATTGCCGGCCATCTCGGATAGCCGGCAATCGCCCTAAAACTTAGGTTAAAACCTTCTACACAACCGAGGTGACGGGTCGGGGGATGGGGGGAAGGAACCTCCACTATAAGTTTATTTTTTATGACATCAACTTTGGGCCTGGCGGCCATCTTGGATGGGCCCAAGTCGTGTCCTTCTACTGCAGCTTTATGCGTCCATTTGCAATTTATTCTCTGCACGTCTTTCATCGAATCCACACCGAAACCCGAAGCCATGTTTGTGTATTTGCAACAAAATATTTATTATTTTCTGGCCTTCTCTGACAAACCCATCCATTTTTCTTCAACCCGGCTTGCCATTTATTCGTACTACGGTTTCCCAAATGGACTCATGTACGTACCTTCCGATATCAAAAATAAGGAATACGTCATTTCGAAAACCGGTTCTGTCTCCATTTTCAGGCAACAGAGTGTGTAAAATTCAGTTCTGGTATACTGGATAAAGCGAACCTTGTTCACACTGCGGCTGGTCGTCAGCTTTATCTACGTGAGTTGTTATTTTGTCTGAAGAAAGCAGGCAGAACCTGTAACTGCAGTGTCCTCATTCTGAAGTATTGCAATTTTGATCCTGCAGAGATCAAAGTCAGCTCATAACAGGGACAGGTGACGAGCTCTTGTGACTGAGGTAATGAACTGCCGGTTTCCATAAAATGCCGGGAATTTCCTGACCAGATGAGGACCTTTTGTTTTCCCTGGAAGGACTCTGCTGTATGGAATAAGCTGGTGATCAAAGTCTAGTCGAATTTCGGTTATAGTAGTAGCAGTAGTAATAGCAGCAACAGTAGTAGTAGTAGTAGTAGTAGTAGTAGTAGTAGTATTAGTAGTGGTAGTAGTATTAGTAGTAATAGCAGTAGTAGTGGTAGCAGTAGTAATAGCAGCAACAGTAGCAGTAGTAGTGGTAGTAGTAGTAATAGAAGTAGTAGTGGTAGTAGTAGTAGCAGTAGTAGTAGTAGTAGTAATAGCAGTAGTAGTAGTAGTAGTAGTAGTAGTAGTAGTAATAGCAGTAGTAGTAGTAGTAGTAGTAGTAGTAATAGCAGTAGTGGTAGTAGTAGTAGTAGTAGTAGTAGTAATAGCAGTAGTAGTGGTAGTAGTAGTAGTAGTAGCAGTCGTAGTAGCAGTAGTAATAGTAGTAGCAGTCGTAGTAGCAGTAGTAATAGCAGTCGTAGTAGCAGTAGTAATAGCAGTAGTAGCAGTAGCAGTAGCAGTAGCAGTAGCAGTAGCAGTAGCAGTAGTAGTGGTAGCAGTAGCAGTAGCAGTAGCAGCAGTATATATATATGTTGCCGCAAGCCACTACTCCTAATGTCACTGTACAAACTGAAATGCCATGTGTCTCCCCTTTACAGTCCTTTGTTTTTGACCCAGATTTCTCTTGCCGTATTATCTGCGTAAATTTCTTATTTTGTGTTCTTGCTTGTTTTATTTCTTCAATTTCCTCCTATATCACGCCATTTACTTGTAAATTATGTTTGCTTTCTACCGTTCTATCAACTGTCTCTCCACATACTCTCCCCCCTTATTAGGACATTTTTTCCTCCAATATTTTCCTTCCACATGTTTCTCTTCATGTTTATTTTCTTCCATTATCATTCTCTTTGTCTTCTGTTACTTTCTCTCTCCCATATTTCCCTATTTTTTATTCACGTCCTGTTTTCCTTTTTTCATTTTACGTTTTCCATTATCATTCCGCTTTCCGTTATTTTTCTGTCCAGTTGCTAGATGATACTGGAGAAAAGGGGAATAAACATTGCCATTTGGTCGTGTCCCAAATCCACTGGGGGTGGTGGGGATTAAGTTTTTTAAAACTGGGTGTTCAGAAACTGTGGAAAGCTGTACAGTAAACTATAATTCTTTTGTTTCGAGCATTATAACAATACCCCTCAAGTAGTACAATAAATTTGGGGCTTATAGGATCATGTCTGATGAGGTCAATCCTCTGTCACATGTCATAGCTAAGAATTCCTTACCATTCATTTCCCTAAAAATGTCAGCCATTTGTGACACAACTGGGTAGCTGTTCACAGCTATGTTGATACTTCTGTTCAGAAATAGGCTGATATTTCTGCCCCAAAATAGACTGATGGTTCTGCTGGTAATTATTTTGATCTTTCTGTCCAGAAGTAGTTTGATTGTGCTTTCTATTACTAGGTTAATGCTGTTCAGAACTAGGTTGATAATTTTTTCCAGAAATATATTCATGGTTCTGTATGTGTTATCAGTCTTCCGCCGCCATGTAGGTCTCAGGTTCACGATTCTCTCCGTAGAACTAGTTTGATGTTTTGCGGAACTAGGTTGATATTTCTGCCCAAAAATAGACTGATGGTTCTACCGGTAATTAATTTGATCTTTCCGTCCAGAAGTAGTTTGATTGTGCTTTCTATTACTAGGTTAATGCTGTTCAGAACTAGGTTGATAATTTTTTCCAGAAATATATTCATGGTTCTGTATGTGATATCAGTCTTCCGCCGCCATGTATGTCTCAGGTTCATGATTCTCTCCGTAGAACTAGTTTGATGTTTTGCGGAACTATGTTGATATTTTGCGGAACTATGTTGATATTTTGCGGAACTAGGTTGATATTTTGCGGGACTAGGTTGATATTTCTGCCGAAAAATAGATTCATTGCTCTCTCCGTAGAACTAGTTTCATGCTCTTCAGAACTAGGTTGATATGTTTGTCCGGAAGCAGGTTCAAGTTTGCATTCAGAAATAGTTTGATATTTATGCCCCAAAATACATGTATGGTTCGGTTGAGAGCTGTGTTAATACTGTTAATACTGTTAATACTGTTAATACTGTTCAGAACTGCGTTGGTATATCTGCCCAGAAATGGAAAGATGGTTAGATGATATTCATAGCTAGGCTGATGTTCCTGACTAGAAATGGGTCGATTGTTATGTTCAGAACTAATTTAATGCTATTCAGAACTAGTTTGATTTTCCTGACCAGAAATATTTCAAACGTTCTTCGCAGAGCGAGGTTGATGCTGTTCAGAATTAAGTTGATACTTATGCCCAGAAATAAGTCGATGGTTTTGTTCGTAAGTAGGTTTATGCTTCAGTTCAGTGCTACTTAGACGGTCCGCTTCGGAATTAGGCTGGTTCTTCAGTTCGGAACTATATTGAAGTTCCACATTAGCTGATAGTTCCAAGTGAGTAACGAACAGTGTTACGCATAAAGTTCCAACAATATTACTGTAACACATGTTTGGGAACTCCTTTCTGTGTGTATCGGTTTTCAGAACAATATGTCGTCTAAGCAATTAGAAATGCTATCGAAGAAAAGCGTTCTGAATATAAGCGAACAGCTACATCACCTGTTTTCAGCCCTGGTTGTGCTTTATATTGACTGATTTACCGTACATGTCTTCACCTAGAAGACAGGCGTTCAGGCAACAGAAACGTTGTACAGTTTAAGAGGGTAGACTTCAAGTAAGTTAACCGTGGCGGTCGCCAGACACAATTAAGTCCCTATAGCAAGCTTGTCTGCAGCGAACTGTACCCTGGGATGTCCGCATTATGTGTCTGTGAAGGCAGGCCAAATTAGTGCATCGATTGATTGTCAGATGTGAAATTGGCAAACTGCGCCACACAAGCCTTCTGTGGTCCCAAATGTATCGTCAGTGTCAAAACGACTAGCTAAGCAAACATTGACGAAGCTAATTGGAGGTTACTGTGCTTCGAGAGCATGCGTGATCGGTGGAATTAATCTTCTGAATGTTTGCGTTGTACACTCACCAACAAATGCACTATTTATTACACAGTACTCTCTTGCTTGGGTGTTTTTAACTTTGGTACATGTTCTAAAATTCTAATTTGTCTCGTGTGTATTGTAGCTAGATTTAAGTTGTCCTGTGTGTAATTGTTGTTGGTTGGCCGTGTGTATTGTTGAAGTTATCTTACGAGTATTTATTGTACTGTTTGTGTATTACTGTTTTTACTTCAGATGCCGGACTGCTGGCTAGTAGTCAGTATCCGGAAGGTCCTGCGACCGGCCATCTCGACACAGGGATTTTTTGTTTCCTTGTATCTATAAGCAAATGCTGAGATGGTTCCCAAGACTCCCAGTTGCCACTACATGCTTCTTATGTAGCCCTCCAGACTTAAATCTAGTTGTAACCAATTTCATGTTTTGTATACATGTAAAATAACCACTGCCACCGGGTGACAACCCAATTGCAGCAAATAAATATATTATATATTACATTAACTTGGTTAAAAGTATTAAACTTACATTAAAATACACAGTAATATCGCTCCTACATGTTTCGGTCTTTAATGTCCATCATCGGGGAGCTTTATCTGTGTTTTAACATAAATATAACTTTAGTTACTGGGTAGCTCAGTCGGTATAGCGACTGAATAAGGACTGGACGGTCCGTGATCGAATCCCGGTGTGGACGAGATTTTCCGCCCGTCCAGACCGGCCCTGGGCCCCATCTAGCCTCCTGTGAAATGGGTACCGGGTCTTTCCCGGGGGTAAAGTGCGGCCGGGGCGTGCTGCTGACCTCTCACCCCCCTTCTAGTGCCGCGGTCATAGAAGAGTAGAGCTATACCTCTACCCACCCTCTGGGACACACCGGGCCTGCAACGGGATCACTTTACTTTACCTCTTATAACTTTCGTTAAACACAGATAAAGTTCCCTGATGATGGTCATTGAAGACCGAAACATGTAGGAGCGATATTATTGTGTATTTTAATGTAAATATAAAACTTTTAACCAAGTTAATAAATATTGCATTTGTTGGTGAGTGAACTGGGTAGATTTCAAAATGCACGTTAAAAAAATATAGATTCTGAGTGTTCGTTTATAACAGAATCATTTCGTTATGACACGTATCTTCTGTGTCAGAGGCTGGGTCATTCAGTTCCAGGCCGGAGTTCTGCACCTTGAATTTTACGTAAGGGACTGCTGTAAAATGGATTTCGTTGTGTTGCAGGTTCAGTCCGTGTCCTATAGACCGGTGTAGTCTAAGGCTAATATCAGAGTATAATTAGGATAGTAGAATATACGTGTATATAATTTTAGAGTCTAACGTAACACTTATAATGTAAATACGAATAAAATAGAATTAAAAAATTATACCAGCGACATGATTCGAACATTTTTTTTCATATAGCAATCTTCAGACTTTTGACCCCAACAGATTTTTATGTATAATTTACGAAAATCTTCGTGTTTGCACCGTGCATCAGTGATAATTAAACACTTCATTATCCAACTAATGCACAACATATAATATGTAGATAGAGTTAAAATTATAAAATATTTAAAAGTGCTCCAACGTGTTTCGGATCACAGACGATCCATCATCAGGGAGCCTTGTACAATGCTTGGCTAAAAACTACAAGAATGATCCTTGTATTCTTGTTGCTGCAGTGTACATATCGTCGCATTATTTAATTAGTATACAAACTGTTGCACATAAATATAACTTTTTCACATTAAAACACTAAAATTGCTCCTGCCACAGAGCCAGGATTATATAACGAACGCGATCAGTAAATAGTTTTTAAAAGTGACATTAACAAGGAAAGTGTAGCTTTCTGAGGATGATCCTTGGATCGAAATATGTCGGAGCAATTTTAGTGTTTTAACGTGAAAAAGTTTCATGTATGTGCATCAGTTGGTATATTATTAAATAATGATTCTTGTAATTATTAGCCAAGCACTGTACAAGGCTCCCTAATGATGGATCCTTTGTGATCCGAAACATGTTGGAGCACTTTTAAATATTTTATAATTTTAATTGTATGTACATATTATATATTGTGCATTAGTTGGATAATGAAGTGTTTCACAATTGACGAAAATTTATGGATCACAGCCTGAAAATGGCTTCTTGAAAAAACCGAAACATGTCGCTGTTATAATTACTTAATTGCCTCTTAATTGTATGTATATAATAAAGGTTGTGTTAGACTGTAATATATGTATATGTATATATATATATATATACACATACATACACACACCCACACACACACACACATATACTCTATTGACAATTGAAAACATAACGGGGATGATCCATCTGAAAACCATAAGAGCAGGGATTTTGTGATGTAGGCATACTGTGAGATTCTAAAGATGGATAATACTGTATTTTGGGTTGTGACGTCATAGCGTGTGTTAGAAATTTACCAAATTTTCGGAGGAATATAGTGCCTCCTTCTTCAGGGTACTTGGAGGAAGAATTCTTTAAAGATGAAGAAGGATATAGCGGGCTGTTTAGAAACTTCTGTAAATTATATCAGTTCCTGGAACCAAATTTCAGGTACTCTTATTTAGATAGCGCGTTCACTCACAGTCTGCACACACAGTACCTGAATCTTGAACCCATGCCTCATTTCAATTGAAGAATTGTCAGTGACCCAGAAGTCTTGACAAAGCATCTGACAAAATGCCTAATTGAAATACTTCTATATTATGTCTAAACATAAACTGATATTAAGGACTTTAATACCTTAATTTTAGTTTCTCAAGAAGGGCTCAGAAACAACCAATTTTCCTTTTAAAATGTTTGACCTAAAATCAGTGTCTATAGTGAAGTTGGCTACCTTAAAAGGCGAAGCAAAATAAATAAGAACGGAAATGGTACAGCTATTTTAATCTATTTTGGCCAAAAGAGGGAAGTACCGGCAAGATTGATAGAACTCCATAATATAAAATTTTTATGAAAATGTATTTAGCGGGTAAGAATTCTTTTCATTTATACAGACGCAGAGTTTTCACAGGATCAATTCAGGGTTCCGAAGGAGTCTAAACAGACAGTTGAATGACAATGCGATTAGTCAATATATATTATTGGGTACAGTGTGAAGTTCGTTGGTATACGAGATACGAGGTGTACGCATAGCGTAACAATGAGACGCGTTCGTGGAAATAGTGTTGACCGTGGGGAAGTAATTTGAATTACACATTCTGAGTGTGTGTCTGTAGCCTTAGGTATCCAGCGTGCAAAACGCATGCGTCATATCGTCATCTGTGACCTGTCCGGCTGTACAATATTTCCCCCCACATTAAATCATAAACGGCATGATTTTAGGATAAATGTTTTTTTAACATAAAATGTGTGTTTTGATTTTCTGTACAAATTTTTTTTTTTTAATTTTTGTTCTAAGAACAACTGAAGGAGATTTGACCAAAAATGTGTATTGGTCTTCATGTAAAGTGATCGTTATTTCGTGTCAGATTTTAATGAATCTTGAATTTCAGAAAATATTTTGCAAAAAAATTCTGAAATATCAAATTTCAGGAAAAAATCCATCCATTGGGAGCCAAGTTATTCCGTGCGGACGGACGGACGGACGGAAAGATATACAGACAGACGCGACGAAGCTAATAGCCGTTCTTCTCAACTTTGCGAAACGCTTCTAAAAAAAAACATCAGCCAGGCCGTACCAATGAGAGCCGCAAAGAGCATGTCCGTGCCGAGCCGGTTGGTAGCAGCCAGATAGAAGTGCTGAATCGATGTGTCTGGCGTTGCTCCTGCCTCACTGGCTAGGATATGGACCCCCAGCATCTGAAAGGAGGTGTGACTGCAGTATCGCTCTGTCCGCAGCACTAAAATCGGCTTATACGAAAGTAATATCGAAATGTCCATTAAAAAGAGTGAGGCAAATCGCAATGATTCGAACTAGAGGCTAGCTTGCTCGACACATCACACCGATGTTCACACAGACACTACTACGTCTTATGAATTCGTTTGACGTTGAAAAGATACTTCAGGGAAGAACATATATCGAACTACAACTCCAGTGACTCAATTCAGGTAAGTAATTCAAATGATTTAATCGTTCTTTGCTCCATTACCACAGATGTAATTACGTTACAGTATTTTGACATCAAATGAAAGAAGAAGAAAAAGCATGACCTATAAAATCGAAAGTAGGAGGATGTAATTAAACTAAAAGATATATATATATAAAACATATATAATATTATAAAGCATTTTTTTTATTATTATACCGTGCAAGTTGTCGAGTTACTCAATTATTACACCAACTAATGCACATATATAAAAGTTATAAACTTTAAACATTAAAATATTAAAAACGCTCCGACATGTTTCGGTCCTAAGACCATCATCAGGGAGCTATATATTCCTTGCTAAAGTCACACTAGAAATAGTCACACATAAATTTCGTTGTACAAGTTGGGTGTTGTGGCAGCATGCTGCCACAACACCCAACTTTATGTGTGACTATTTCTAGTGTGACTTTAGCAAGGAATATATAGCTCCCTGATGATGGTCTTAGGACCGAAACATGTCGGAGCGTTTTTAATGTTTTAATGTGTAAATTTTATATATGTGCAGTAGTTGGTGTAATAATTGGGTAATTATAAAGCGAGTTCTGTGTAAATTGGGCGCAAGAGGGGCATGCAGTATGTTGCAGACCCACATCAATACATGCGATACGATTTTAATGTAAGGTTTTTATGGGGAATCTATTTCGATATTTGTCAGAGTAAGCTCTGTCGTCTGTATTTGTCAAGTAGATCCTCCCTTGTCTCGTAGTTCGGAAGGTATTTTTTATGCTTCATCGAAAATTATTTTCAAGCGAAAACAGTAGCATGGAAAATATGAATATTTTGAAAGAATGTTAATTTTATTGGCATTATTTTAATTAAACAAGGGTTAAATTCAATGTAACGTGACGTCATCATAGTTGCTGGGGTTTAGAATAAATGTAAACTTTTATATCATACAATCAATTAACCATTTAAAGACTACCAGGTTAGTATTAAAGTGTTCTACGTTCTGCCCACACAATGTGTTTGTGTGTTTTGTGTGGATCTCAGAACAAACAGCGATTATTTCCCTATACAGCATTAACTGACCGGTTATTATAACCGAGACGGAGTGTGTTTACTGCGCGGTACGGACTGGAGCTTTATATAAAATTCAGATCTCTTTAAAGCCCATTGGTCACTATATGTACCACCAGTTTAACATTCACAAATTCTACGTTCTGCCCACACAGTGTATTTATGTGTTTTTTATAGATCTGAGAACAAACTGCGATTATTTCCTATACAACATTAACTGTCTGGTTTTTATAACCGAGACAGAGAGTGTTTACTGCGAGGTACGGACCGGATATTTATGTAAAATTCATGTTATTCTTAGCCCTATAAGTGTGAATTGAACGTCTAAGAGGTGTCGTAACGTCAAGTATTACAAATTTTTTTTTTCCATGTAACTGTGCCATGTGTATCGGAGACAATTTAACTGCAATATTCACATAAACAGATTTTCTTCCTTTTCTATAAGTTTTATCAGCTGTCACTTCACATGCCTCCTTTATTCCTTAGCTCTCAGTTGGAAATGAACTTGCGCAGTTGATGTGACGCAGGTAGTGCGTAATAAATAATGGATACTTATAAATTTTAACGACACTGAACCTCGTCGATGAAAACAAAAATTTTCCTTATGAGTTTACAAGCTTTAGATTTTAACAACTAACATTAATTTCGCCAAATATGGCTGTAATGTTAACCCTTACTCTGCTAACATGGAGAATATGTTGAGCTCCTAATAATGCCAGAAAATGGGAGAAGGGATTTAACCCGGCGTTTAAAGGGTTAACAACGATTTATGTAAGTTAAGACTTTTAAAAATTTGTATCCTGTGAAGATGCTTCCAAAAGCGAGAGAACGTAGACTAGCCCAAGGCTGACGTGGGATGCACGTAACGTCATGAGATGAAAATCTTATAGAAGACTTAAAGCGACTTACAGATAGGATGACATCACAAAACAAGAGTTGTTTTTTTGGTTTGAAATTAGTATAATTGGCTTTTGTTTATCGTTGCAACGTGCATTTTGAAATCTACGCAGTTCACTCACCAACAAATGCGCTATTTATTAACCTGGTTAAAAGTTTTACATTTACATTAAAATACACAATAATATCGCTGCTACATGTTTCGGTCTTTAATGACCATCATCAGGGAGTTTTATCTGTAGCTAACTAAAGTTAGCTACAGATAAAGGGACCTCATGATTAGTAGCCAGAGACTCTGACCACTAGACCACGAGTCTGGACACAAACTTTATATACAAGTTTTGTAAATATATTGTGTTGTTATAATAGATAATATATTTGAGACTTTAGGTTTCTGTGACCGTGCATCGTGAGCAAATTGTGAAGTGAGAGAGAAAACCAACAAGATGCAATAGTTAGATGTTTATTTTCAACAATTTCTCAACATGTTTCGGGCGTCATTATGCCCGAAACATGTTGAGAAATTGTTGAAAATAAACATCTAACTGTTGCATCTTGTTGGTTTTCTCTCTCACTTCACATACTTGATACCTTCACTCTTCTGGGATGTTACGCAGGGTGTATTGGTAGTTAGCAACCGACGTTTCGGAACAACGCTGCTTAATATTCACACCGCGGCAGGGGCCTGAAACCCCGCAACGTCAAAATGGTTTCCTAAGCAATTTATATTATGTGGAGCCGAAACATGTAGCTTTGTTTGAATTTATTCTAATTAACTAGTGAACAGTTGTGTTCTGTGTAAGGTTTGAGGTTCTTATACAGGAGGTGCTGATAAGTCCTTAGCCCGACCAGGTACGAAACAAGTTAATGCTTCTGTCAGAATGGTGTGAATTTCCTCAGGCGCCTTGCCTTGCAGGGGAAAATCTTGATGACACCTCGCGTCTTGATGTTGTTGAAATCGCGCACGTCCATGAAATGCTTCCGAGCTTGTTTCCTTCCCGGTCGGGCTAAAGATTTATCAGCACACCGGTAAGGGTGCTGATGGGGATTTGTGTCTTCTGGGATGTTACCCTGTGTTATTGGGAGAGATTCTTCACTGGTTTTGGTTGAATATTTGAGGTAGTCTGGCCAGGCACAGTGACGGAGGACAGAAGAGGTAGGACTGTCCTGAGCCGATGGGAAAACAGATGTCCGAGAAAGTACCAGAAAAGTGAATTTTGTCTGCTTCCTGTCTGTGGTTAAGATACGTTGGTCATTATTAGCATTTAGCTTGGTGACCATTTTTAGGCGCATTCCCGTAAACAGAGAAAAGCGACTATTAGCTTCTTCATGTCTGTCCTCCCGTCTGTCAGCACGAATAAAGCGCGTCTCCCTCTGGACGGATTTCCATGAAATTTTGAGATATTGCAAATTCTTTTTTTTTTTTAATCTGTTGCGAAACTCCAAATTTGGTTGAAATCGGGCAACAATCCCGGACACTTTAAGTGAAGACCTAGGTAACTTTCATATTGTTGACGTCAGTGCGGAATGTTTTGTGTATTTTCAGCAGTGCATTTCCATGGCTACGATCAGAGGACGTGTAGGTCAACAATAATACAAAAAAAACATTGTCGAGTTTCAATTTCAAGAACTGTTACCCGAACGCACCACAGTGTTACGGTCTGTTACACTGACTATCTTGTTTCCTTTGCCATGTGTCGGTGCATTTGGTGCGTTTTATTTTGGGGGGAGGGGGGGTGGTATTCTGTCGCATTCTTTATTTAGATAAAACATTTGGTCTTGCAAGATCTGTTAACCAGTTCGTTATTCCGAAACGTCGGAATATGTGACGATTACTGGGCGCAGGAGCCTTAAAAACAGCAAAAGCCGAAATATTAACCCTTATTCTGCTAATGTGGAGAATATGGTGAGCTCCTAATAAGGCCAGCAAATGGATAGATGGGATTTTATTCGGCGTTTATTGGGTTAAACAGGCGTCTGTCAGTGTGTCAAAGACAGATGCTAGGCGACCTGTTCGGACGGCAGACTCCGAAACTAACATTTCATCACAAAATTACGTTAAGGTTTCGGAAGAGGTCCTAGATACACATTTTGCCAGTCAGCAGTGAAAAGTATGTAGGTTTTTCACCCTTTTATAAGCCACAAAGGCCCTTAGGGTGTATAGGGGTATAGCTGTACACTTTCCAGTTTCTCGGCACTCTAGATGGGGGTGAGTGGTCAGCCCCACGCTCGGGCCGCCTCTAACCTCCGGGAAAGACCCCAGGGCGTGTCTGGACAGGTGCGAAATATCTCGCCTTCACCGGGATTCGACCCCAGGACCGACCAGCCCGTAGCTCAGTCGCTATACCGACTGAGCTACCGAGCCCACAGTAGTGAAATGTAAGGTACAATGAAACATGAAAAACGGTACTTTTACAACAGACATAACTTCTTTCACTATGTAAGCCTTTCTAGAATATCTTCCTTCAGAATCGATATTTTGTATTCGTATGTGATTTCTCGTGTTTACTGAGCAGAAAGCTGCTTCTTGTAGCGAAGACAAATATTGGGACAGTCGAAGGACCACTCTAGAAGGAATTACAGATCATGCTACACGCAGAGCCGTTTGAAAGTGACTCTCGACACGGGTTTTTCTTGGTTTCCCTGTGTCTAAAAGCAAATGCTGAGACGGTTCCCAACATTCCAAGTTGCCACTACATGCTTCTTATGTAGCCCTCCCGACTTAAATCTAGTAGTAACCAATTTCATATTTTGTATACATGTAAAATAACCACTG
>Ga0123354_10011466_pt1 | contig 13700 bp, 5 predicted proteins | sample TergutLab28metaG_2_FD_97872 | JGI IMG/M metagenome (GOLD analysis project Ga0123354, IMG submission 97872) | Labiotermes labralis P4 segment gut microbial communities from Petit-Saut dam, French Guiana - Lab288 P4 | ecosystem: Host-associated > Arthropoda: Insects > Digestive system > Gut ... | reverse complement strand
AGAGAAAACATGCACACTGATAGATGTGACAATACCCGCAGACAGAAATGTTGTGCAAAAGGAAGCGGAAAAGAAGTTAAAATACAAGAGTTTGTGTATAGAGATACAACGAATGTGGAACCTGAAATGTAAGATTGTAGCAGTAATAATTGGAGCCACTGGAAGAGTAACGAGAAGCTTAAAGAAAAATTTGGAAACTATACCAGGAAACCACTCGATAGATTCACTACAAAAGACAGCTATAATTGGAACATCACACATAATACGGAAAGTACTGCAATGTGAAGCTTGAAGCCTGAGCGGTGGGAATACCGCTGGTTCAGGGGAAGTACCAGGAAGAAATTATTATTATTATTATTATTATTATTGTCACTGTTATTTTACGTGCCGCAAAGCTGCTAACTGCTTTAAGTGGGACTGACCGGATTCCCACGTCAACTTTAGCTTATCATGTTTTGTTCTACTTACGTTGGACTCTTTTTTCCGAGGGCGTCGAACAAACGCATAACGGAGCCCTCGCCTCTGCCCATTGCACGCGTGTACTTCATCATTGAAGTTACTGGATGGATTTCAGTTAAATTTGATGGCAGGGCCTACATTGAAAGTAGTTGGGGAAATTTCGTTATGGTTTATATTGGTCTGCGTTTGTAGGAAGCTTGGTTGAAGTTAATTGATTTTATCTCAGAAATCAACCACGTCATACAGAAATTGGTACACGACATACAATGTATACCTGTGTGAAACCTACAACATATATTAGAAACATTTTAAGTTATGATCAGTTTTTAATGAAGTACAAGAACAAACAATTTCGGGCTCGGTGCAGTACAGTGAGATTAGCTCTGCAACGGTTGTATCAACAGTGTGTGTCTGCAGTAAATGATTCAGAACAATAAGATGTGCTAAATAGCAAATACGCATATGGAAATTTTGAACGCCATCCGAGTGTACGTGTATCGTTCTACACTTGGTGTTACTGCCAGACTAAATTTGCTCTAGCAGCGTAGTGACTTTGTTCACGTGCCTACGCGGAAGCAACAGGAAATTTCTAGATCGTACACAGACGGCCATGTAACGTTCAGTTGCCGTCACTAAAATGTACCATTGTCACCAGTGCGCAGATGCATGGCGCCATTCTTCTCTGTGTATGAGTTCCTTGCAGACGTAGCAACGCTACTCAGGCTGCTGCATACTCGTTTTGTCGTGTTCAACCCAGACCGAAGGTGTGACGTGTCCCTCATGAGCGAAAGGTTGTCTGCCTACAAGCTTTGTGTTCGCTCATGTAGAAAACGAACAGATGCACAATGATAAACTATGCGTTTATCATATACTCGAATTGACGTACATGTTCGGTCGCTTTTGCAACCACCCTCGACCATCATCAGTGTGCTTTGCCATGGTGATGGTCGCGGATGGTTGCAAAAGCGACCAATCATGTAGATGAATGTTAAATCTGATAAATCGTATTTTATCATTGTGCATTTTTTGGTTGACTGCATAACTGTAAATATTTCTTAATACGGGGGAATGGAACATATTAAGTTAATTAATACGAGAGCTCAGTTATGACCTTATACGACAGCCTTGTCCGCCCCCTTAGGAGGTCCAAACACTCCTTGACTTACACGGTGGTTGAACATTTCGGAAGGTCCGGGAAAAGTCGAATTTTGCGCATGTCGCAGTGGAGTGTACGGATGGTTAACTTTGTTACATCAAAGGCAGTCCAGTTGAAATATAAACTCCAGCACACTGGAACTTGATTGGCCGCAGCATGGCCGCTGCTTGTGGTACAGTGATACCTCGGCTAACGAGTGACCCTGCTAACGAATTTTTCGGCTAACGAAGATTTTTTCGCTGTTTTTCGGACTCGGCTAACGAATATAGATTCGGCTAACGAATGTTTTAGTGGATGCGCGCGCTAACATAAAACAGCAAACATGAACGGTCGGGCCATTCCAGGAGCTTATCTTTTCCGTCTGTATGTGTGTTTCGGCTAACGAATGTGATTCCGGAACGAATTATCTTCGTTAGCCGAGGTATCACTGTATATCCCTGTAGTTTTTTCCGCCACCTCCTCATCGAGCTTTCATTACCCACAGCAAAAATTCGGCACGCGTTTCACAAATGTTGTGACATGTATTTCAGATTTGTTACTTGGTAAAGAAATTATGTAGGTTTGAAATTGCTTACATCGAGGAGTGTCAGTATGTATGGGATGCCGATGTCCAAATTCGATTGTCATGTACCAGAAGAATGAAATCCTCAGCTACACCGCTGCCACGGTCCAAAATTCGTAATATTGTGGTAACGTATAATTTACACCGAACCTAAAAAAAAACACTGTAACTTAAGAACCGGCAGGAGAAGTTTTTCGATCTTATCTGAAAGCGGAATGTGACCTGCTTACCACGGGAAGTATCGGGTAAAATTTGCGTTTGCAATATACACAAGCTAGCGAACAGCGAAGCAGGACGCTATTGTTGCAGCTGCGTCTGGAATACAAGACAACAGATTCTTGTTTTGCAATGCACACGCGCACTCATTAATGACATTATTTCTACGAATTAATGGTTTGCAAGAAGAAAAGTAATTCTTGGAATTCCCATTTGGCGTGGGAGTGAGCACAGTAGCGACCTCATACATGGCGACAAAGTAACGCGTGACGACGGTGAAGCAGTTAGCCGGTTAGTTTTGCTTCGGCATGTTTACAAGTGAGATCCTGACGTTACAGCCTGTTGCTGGCATGTCTAATGACCGTCTTCGGAGTCAGTTTGCTTCTAAGTGGAAACATAGAGCGAGAGATCATGACCTTACAGCCTTTTTGTGGCATGTATTGTGGCCATCATCGAGGTCAAGTTCGACAGAGGCCTCGACATTTCTGGCCTATATCAAGATTGTTCTGGGATTGATGCGATTTAGTCGGGTAGTTTTTTTTTGAGGTGCGTCATCCCCATTGTGTTGGGCAATGACAAAGATTTTTTTTTTTTGTGTATTACACATACAGGCGGGCCACCGCCAAAAAGCCCGCCTCAGCTAAAGCAGCACGCCCAGTGGAAACACTGCTCTGTTATAACATTGCTTAGCCTGTAGGAACAAGTTTTGATGTAAAATAACACACGAAAATACTGACTGACACTGAAGTGACACTGTGATATTATTGCTAGAGTTTTATGAACTATAACATTATAGCATGCTAGTTTTAAGTATATTGACACCAATATTAATAATGATACTGTTTGTAACATGTCATTAGCATAAGAATAGTAACCTACTTTGACATATGTACATGAACAACTAATGACGATTCATTCATAACAGCCCTAGGTCATGGTACCCACTAATGAAACAACGAGATCTCGTTCCCCCTCACCCAACCCCCAATATCATAAAAGAACACCCCACACATCTTGTATAGCTGCTCTGTAAGTTAAATCACAACCTGAAGATGGCCAACATATGGGGCCGAAACATGTAGTTGTACATCTACTGTACTACCAGGTGAAATAGAGTTGTGTTCGACTGTATGTATAATACGCAAAAAATCTTTGTTTGGTAGATCTGTCAATCAAACGTAATGAAGTCACAAGGATGCAATCTAGCTATTACCATGATAGGCCTAACGTAAAAGTTGACATGTGCTTCTGTATGGTTTTAGCTGGACACGTGTTTGGTACGCTATGTACAGGAGCAATCTTTTATCCGACAATTGTCGATAGTTACTGCCCATCGACACGTTTAACTTACACAACTTCGTCATTCAATGAACAAAGTATGTCTTTGATGTGACGCGCATCTGCGAGCCCGAAAGAAAATATTTGTACCGTCTTCTTGAAATATGGTGAATGAACTGCAGTACATTAAACTAAAACGTGTGGACTCCCAGCTCACGGCAAAGTGCAGTAACGGCGAACGCTGCGCCACCTGCCGTCACGCGAGGCGGACTGAGTGAAGAGTGGTGAGACTTACTGGATACAATTATTTCCATCAGTATAACCGAACTCATCCGTTCCCCAAGTTCAAAACGTATTTATCTCAATTCCATTCTAATATTACCGTCTTGGTTAATTAATTAATTAATTAAACTGCCGTTTTCGTGCATTCTTTGGCTTCTCTCTTGTGGCTGCAGCAATTAACAACTTTGGCCTTCTGAAGGGCGCTGCTGGATGAGTTAGCTTGTTTGTACCCGTATTGGTATAGTGACTAGACCGTCCGTAATTACTGTAGTAAACTCTGAACTGAAAATAAAACAGACCCAAGGACATGTACATATTTTCCGTTACGTGCTGATTTCCGTTTAACACTGGTAGGTCAAGTTCTAGATACAGCACCTGCCCTTTGTAACAAAACAGACTTGTGTTCTACTCTGCACGTGTCAAATGCTGCATGTTTTTTTGCTCTACCTTTTTCATTTAACTCATTATTTGTTCTCTTTATTAGTCCATTACAGAGTGTTACGCACGTACTTTATCTGCAGTTCAGTTTAATTCTCTTCTGGTTTTTCTCATGTGACTCAACAGGAAATTGTACTACTAAAGAACTGCAAATACTTTACATCATTGTTTCTGAATCGTTGTTGTTCGCAGAAATCTTTTGGCGGCTTCGAAAAATAACCACGGATCCTCACATCCTTGCCACTTAAATATAGTGCCCGGGAAATAGGTATCAAAAATTAAAAATTTATATATCGGAACCGATTTTAGGTAGCCACGAATACGTACCAGTAGCATATGTAACAGTTTATTGCATGATTTGACCTTAATTAAAATGATTGTTGCTCGCTTCGTGGGTACAGGGAGTTTCTTTAGTAGATATTCTAACGGTCATACTTAATAAATATGTCGCAAGTTAAAGAAGTTCCGCATTATTTTTAGCAAAACATTATTCCGTAAATTAAAAAAGTAAATAAACTTGAAAGTAGTCTTTACAGAAATGCATCCACGGATGCCCTGAGAACTGTTCGCGGATCCCTTGAGATGCGCGGAGCATGCTTAGGGGAACCACTGTTCAACAGTGTATTCTGTTTTACATTTTCCTTCTCCATTGCATGGTCGTAGATTCTTTCTGGAATGCTGCACTAGTTGTCACTCTGCGTGTGTGGGACGAGAGGCAATATCTGATGAATACAAGTTTCCTTTTTAATTCAGGTTTAATTCAGGGTTTTACTGTACGGAACTTGGTTTCGATACAACTGAAGAGTCTCGACGTTCTGAGCACAAAACCGGCGGGTTTCAAAATGTGCCTACTCCGAAGGTAAGTATGCCTGTATAGTGTGTCGTAGTGATGTCATTTGATATCGTAGAAGGTATTTTACATCGGTATATATTTGGGATGTCCATCTCGCGCGTAGTTTCTTGGTATCCTCTGCAGAGTATTGTAACCAAAATAATCGTGTTTTATGTTTAGTGAAATACTCAGTTACCTAGGTAAATTACTTAACTGGTTAGATTCACATTGATTGACATATTATGCCTAGTATATGAACCCTCCTTTTCCTGAAGGTCTGTGAAACCTGTCTTTGCGGTCCTGTCCATGTCATGTAACATCCACAAACAATGACGCCACTAATCGGATGTTGGTTCCGACCTTTCCCCCGACTGTTATATCGATTTGCCTTCGCTTAAGTATGAAACGAATAAAAGGTGATAAAACTGGTATCAGGTTTATCTAAAGTTTAATCTAAAGCTTTATCAGTTGTTATCAGCTTCTAATCTTTCGTCACTTTCGCAGTATCAAGATTAATCAAGAATATTGAACGATGAACTATTCGAAGTGTTGGACCTGTAGAGGTTAATTTGTGTGAAATATTCCATAAGTTTCATCTACTGATTTAAAAACTAGAAACGTTAACCATAAAAATATAACGAAACCCAATTTCTTTACAAATGACTGGATTGGTGCTGTCGAACTGTAGGTACCCACACCGAATATCGAAGGGCTTATTGTTTCTCCTGATATTTGTCGGCATTTTTATTTAATTTTCTCACGTGAAGGCCGAGGTTGACCGTTTATTTAGAATATCGATTTCAGAGTGGTTTATAGTGATGTTAAATTACCAACCGAACAGGCTGCCTCACCGTTTCTGGAATGAGTTGCGGAATTCAGTACTTTCCGATAATTAAGAGTAATTTTAATGTTCCAAGAAAATGAGCGACTTATAATTATGTGATAATTTGATCTTAATCATATTGCGCATAATCTGTAGCGGCATCAAATATATAAGGATATTATATTATCCGATAACTCGCATCATTCTTCACTCAGACGTATTCGCGTGACGGCAGCCAGCGCAGTGCTCGCCGCTGTTCCCATTGGCTTTGAGCCGGGGTCCATGCGTTTCAGTCACTGTATTGCAGCTAGTATTGGACTTTTACTTGCCATGTTTTAAAGGTGGTGACGGAAATGTCTCTCTTTTGCTCGCAGAAACGTGGCACGTCTAAGAAACACGTTTGCACGTCAGAGTTTTGCAAGCCGATGGCAAGTGAAAAGCGACAATTTTCAGACGGCCCTACGCTTTCCCGATAGCGTGTTCTATGTATTTATTTGTGTTTGGCTTATTTAAAGACACTTTAAATAGCTCATATTATATAGCGTCCATTTGAATGGAATTAGTCATTAACGAATGTGAACGTTGAAAGAAACGGTTGTGACGTTTTTTGAAGTACTAATTATGATAATTTCCCGAGACTGAGAGAACCACTTAAAGCCTTAGCAACGATAGTCTGTCTCTGGGCGAATTTTGACCCCGGGATATTCAGAGTAACTTCCACATGCTTACCAGTTTATCACACATGATGGCCTTCCCATCTCATAAGATTCTGTGTTATCTGTACAATGAAATCGTTGGCCTGCAGGCATGCCACAACGATTGCGATCTATCTTACCTTAGTGACAAAATTCAGTGTTCCCTTATGAAGTCGGTTTCCTTGAGTGGAGCAAGGATATCACGTAGAATGGTTCTTTGAAAGGGTTCATTTTTGGCCCCGGAAGGCAGACTCATGCAGTAAACTGTGGTTTGGAAAATAAGTGGCGAGAGGGGCGCAACTGGGCGGCACACTGTAATATGAGCACTCATTTTGGACAGTTGGTTGCAGTCCGGGTGTCATTCATGGAGGACAAAATCAGCAGGACCAGATCTGTCTCATCTAAATAGATTTTTTCAGTCATCTCTTTAGAAGTCACTGCATGTCTTGTGTATTGCGATTTTTGTTGTCACCTGGGTGACATAAGGAAAATTTCGAGTCGTGTTACGATCAGACCACTTTTCATGGTGACAGATCGATTTATTGGTTCCGGAATTTGATCGTAGAGGAAAGGAACACAAGCACGCCTGGTGGTACCATGCAACAGCATGCATTTCTTTACGGAACTAGGAAACCGAAAAATGAAATTAATTTTTATGATGAAATTAAGAGAATATTATGTTCGTAAAACACTTGCTCCCATTTAGTTTAAGATGCTTTTTTTAAATTTATTTTCCTGTCTACAGTTGAACTCCCAGTGGGCAAAATACATGCATATTCAGAACTGGTTTTGTAATGACGTGAAACTGCGTGTTTCTGTTTAAGGCAGCAGTTCTGAAGTGCAGATAGAGCTTTTTTTATGACCAATAAAACGTTTTGTGTAAAACAAATTTCTTGCATTCTGGAGAAGAGTCTTTTATTTATATTTTATGAAGTTTTTGGGTCTTTTGACAGGACGGGAAGGGGGGAGGGGCCGTGGCTGTGTGCAACACGGCTGCTACGCTTCGTCGTGGGTGTGCCTGATGCGTAGGTTAGCAGTTTCAGAACGCCCGGAAAACAAGTTCCCATTTAGTTAACTACTGTAAACAAGGTTTTCTCACGCATTTTAAAAATCGCATGCATATATTAATAATTGTCTTATTTGTGTGAAATATTTTACACGTAAAATTTGTATGTGTTACGTTATGTGGCCACGAAAGTTGCTTCTGGTTTCTGTATTCGGCCAAGGAAAATTTTTCTTGAGAGATACTGGCTTTAGGGATGAACATGGGCTTTCATTGACAGCCGTAGTACAGCTGACAGGGCGCTCCGTATTGGCATGGGGTCCTGGGTATTGGAACGAGGCTTTTCGAAACATTTTTTTTTGGGGGGGGGACTCGGTTCAAAAGAGGGCAGACCCTTTCGTGAACACCTGGAGGATGAATTGAGTTCGAAGTGCTGAGATCATTTGGACCTACGAAGGAGTAACAAGAGCCTGGCGGCCCTTTCCATCACTCAGGTGGTCGTCCGTCTCTCACCACTGATATCCGGATTCTATTCCAGGCCGGTCCACGTGCAACTTGTGGTGAACGGAGTGGCATTGGGGCTTGCGTTTATACGAGTACTTAGGATCTCCTCTGTCAGTATTATTCCATTAATGCTCCATACTCATTTATTCGTCACCGACATTTTTTAAAAATTCCTTAAAACACCCCGTACCGGTTTCCTTCCACATTCCCTCAGTTTCATTATTCACCAACATTCACCCAGCCGACGTAAAAGCCACGACACAAACTTTCTTTTTCGATGATGGTTCTTTAGCATTCCTCCTGTATGAATCCGTTCGTAATTGTTTTCAGCTTCAAGGATCATGCAGTAACACTGTTACATTCGGTTCATATCTCACTCAGGTACAAAAGTGATAAGGCGTTATCATTTGCCAAGGATAAGATATGTGCTTCGTTGTATATATAACGTGTAGACAAACAGTGCGCCTCTCTATTCTATAGCGATCCCGATTCGGAACGTTGCTTTGCGGTCTTGATATTTCCCGTACCCGGTGAAAGGTTACAGAATTCCCCGTGTAACGTGAATTACGCAAGTCTTTCAATCAACGTAAAGGTAAGTAGTAGCACGTAGTGCATTTTGAAGTCTCGAACTCCTTTCTAACAATATCGAAGTTTTTTTTCACAAACTTTTCACATCGCAATGGAAACGTTGTAAGGATTACTTCGAATTGTTCAAAACAGACGTATAATATTAAATTATTATCCAGACCAACAAATGCACCACATATATACGTTAATAATACTGTATATATCGTAAGTACTTCTGCATGTTTCATTGTATCTGCATCATATTCAGGGAGTCTTAACCTCGTACTTTGCTAAAGTTACAAAATTATTGCAATTGCAACTAAATAAAATTAGTAGATTAAAATGTTCACTTTGATAGTAAGAGTTCAGTAACTGTTACTCGGCTACCTCCGTCAGCAGCTGGTAATTTCTACAGGAGAAGGGGTTGTTACGCTAGACGTCAGCTAAATGGGGCGGTTTTTGCGGTCATGTCAATCACGCAGTAATGAATGTATTGTTACCGACAGTTCGGAGAGGTGCTCCTAGCTTTGTTATTGTCTCCCGGAGAAGTATTTTTTAATCGTTAAAAAAAATCAGTCTTTAATGATTATACGTTACATTAGTAGATGGGATAATATTTTCTGACACCTGATCAGTGCCGAGTGTTCACAAGGGAGCTAGGCACAGAACAGTGGGGCTAATGAGCTCGCCAAGCTTTATAAGGCTAGGATCGCTTTTACACCAGTGCCGTCGGTTTGCGACCCGCTCAGATAACAGGTGCTTGATCAGGTTTTGTTGTGTTCCATGGTGTAGGGGTACTTGTGATAGTCTCCTGCTTGATCCAGGGAGTCTTACAGCGTATTTTAACAACGGAAAGGGAGATGGCCAAGGCTTGAATTAGGATTTGTTGTCGAGAATGACGAACATTGCGATAAACGTGAAGGAAGGGAATAGAATGACAGCAAGAAATGTAGTTAGATTCGTGAGGAGAGGAAGAAAGGATTCAAAAAGAGTGATGGACTAGAAGACTCATACATTGTTATAAGCTGTTTCTACAGTGGTTTATGTAATCCACGCACATGTGTAGTTCCATTTATCACGCAGCCCATGCAATCTTATCGGAGCTCTTTATCTAAACAAATAATTAATATTTGTTAAAGCTTATCTGTCTCCCGTAAAGATGCACACGTCTGCAGGTGCGATGTGCTTTCAATATAGGATACTTTTCAGTTCGTGAATCATGAATTGTGCAACTATCTTTATACTTACGAGCGAAGGCCACATCTTATACAGCGCGCGAAGCTTCACCTACGATGAAGTGATTTGAGTGCACAGCGCATCTTCTCTTATGGCAAATGAATGCATTTAAGAAATGGTGAGTAGTGGGTTCTTGTGCGGCTAATTTCGCTATTTCTTATTGCTCCTGCTAGTAATGTTAGTAGTGCAGGGAGTTTAGTTGAAAACTGAACCCAAAGACACTTCAGTCTTAACGGCCATACATTTTCGCATATATGTGTAATATATGTAATGATCGTCACGCGTTAGAATAGTCACGGAAATGAGTTCCTTCAACCCTCAGACGAGCATGAGTTCGAAGGAACTGAAACACCGGAAAATCGTGTTCTGAAGTTCCGAGGACACTTTCCATAGATCTTTGTCATGTATGTATAGGTTTCCATAATGAGAATCCTCCCTTTAAACTGTACTTAATACCGACGAACAGAATACGTTTACGATACATTGTGCTCCATACGTCTTGCCACAGAGCGGAATAACGGGACCATGTGGCATAACTGATTCTGTGTGACCGAACGTACGACGGCAGGAGGTTAAAGGAACCGATTATGAGATTGTTTCCTAATATGAGACACCCAAGTTGTGGCCAAAGTAAGTGCTGAAATCACGTGGTAACCACGTGAACTGCTTCATTCAGACCTTGAACGTTATCAGTGAGCAACCGGAAGCTGTGTGTTGCAAGAGAGAGTTCACAGAAGAACGTATCACATTTTTCAGTTCTCGAGTTTTTTACGGAGCTTCATATACATCAGTTTTTCTATATGAAGATAAAAACAGAGCTTCAATACAATATATTTGCACACATTTACTTTCATGTAGTTAGCTATAGCACACGCTAGTCACCTGTCTTTTCAATAATTATTAACAAGATGGCGGCGAGTCCCTAATATGAGACAGTGTCATGCACCGTAATACGCTACAGTATCTCATATTTGGTTACCAGTATCTAATGTTTGGAGACCGCTGTCATAAAAGTCTTGAATTGCTTTACTTCAAACAGTTTTACCGTCAACAATGCCTTCTTTTTAAAAGCGTTCTTCTACAATTCCCCTAGCACAAAGCGAAAGAATTGGAGTAAGGAGGCAATGTGTCGTGCCGTAAGAGTTGTAAGAAGTGGAGAAAGGGGTTATTTCAGAGCTTCGAAATACTTTGTCTGTGCTGAGAGGAACTCTGGATAAGTGTGTGAAGGATACAGCCCGTTCTCCAGAGGAGCTAGTAAATGTGCATTTGGGAAGAAGAACTGTTCTACGTAGTGAGCTTGAGAATAAACTTGTGGAGTACAGCATAATCGTGAGACGTCAGGACATAGAACGCATGGCTTTTCAGTTGGCAATAATAAGTGGTTTGAAACAACCATTTAACCAAGGAAAATCAGTAGCGGGGAAGAAATGTTTTCGATCCTTTTTAAAAGGCATCCGGTATTATTTACGAGAACTCCTGAAGGCATTTCTGCAGCTCGGATGAAAGGCTTTCCGTAAGAAAAGTAGTAAGATTTTTTTTTGACATCTATGAATCTGAACTAAGAAAGTTTAATCATCCAGCCCACAGGATATTCATTGTTGATGAAACAGGGATTACACCAGTGCAACACAGGCACGGTAAAGTTGTCTGCATGAGGGGAAAGAAAGAAGTGGCCTCCCTAACATCGGCAGAAAGAGAACATTTAATCACTGTTGTCACCTGTTGGCATACCATTGGAACAAGCGTTCCACCATTAATCGTGCTCCCGAGAAAGAAATATGAAAGAGGAGCTTATGGATGGAGCACCGGCGGGCTCAGTTTCGTCTTGCCATCCAAGTGGTTGGATTCAGATTGATATATTTTCTAAATGGCTTGATCATTTTTTTCACTTCTTTAAGCCTTCGGCAGATGATCCTGTGTTGCTGATTGTTGATGCTCATTATTCACACATCGGAAATTTAGATGTTATGGATAAAGCCAGGAAACACGGTGTCGCCAATGTCAGTCTCCCACTACATTCTACACACAAAATACAGCCACATGATGTTGGTTTAATGAAGCCGTTAAAAACATATTATGTACAAGAAATTAAAACGTGGCTAGGCAACAATCCTGGTCGTGTTGTTACGCCTTTTGTAGTGTGCAAGTTGTCCGGGCCTGTGTATAGAGGAGCAGCAACAATAGAAGGTTCAGTAAACTCATTTATAAAAACTGGACTCTTTCCCTTTAACAGACACTTATTCCGAGATCATGAATTCGCATGCCATGGAATGGATGAACTCAAGATAAATGTACTGATGGAGCTGGCAATGAAATTTCAAAAGAGGGAACATCAAACGTTTCTTTCCACAACGCCAGTCGTAGGAAATTTATCAGTCCGGCAGACGTCCGACCCATTCCTCATCTAACAGCAGAATGTTCTGCTCCTATAGATCCAGCAAAACAATCAGCGTGTTGTGCAAAGCTATTAACAGATTCTCCTTACAGGAAGCAGTTACGGGAGTGTCAGGAAAAGAAAAGGCTTCCTTTGCTTGACACTCCCGTAACTGCTGTCAAAGAAACCAGCAATAATAAGCCTATTTGGAACAAGAAGTAAAAGGTCTTCAACGAATGGTAAAGTACGCATACAGGAGTAATCTAGTGAATCATGTATGAAAATTGTATTTCAAATTGTTGACATAAGCGATGGAGATGCAGGGTGCTTTTTCTGCACAGAGCTTTTCTCGCATGACATATGGCGAAAAATGGGCTCAATGTGTGAAGTGTTATCGTTGGGCGCATGAAGACTTCGGGGTTGAGGAAGACTACTTTGTGTGCCCCATCTGCAGAAAAAGTGTAAAATTGTAAGTTACATCATGAAATACCTACTGTGTCATATTCGGGCACCATTTGTGCGAGGGGGTGCTGATAAGTCCTTAGTCCGACCAGGAAGGAAACAAGCTACAGCGACCAAACTCGGGATTTATTCAACATACTCTCTTTGAAGCTCATTACAATTCTTAGCCCGTTGCTCTAACTTTTGGAAGCCACTCAAAAAAGAAATTCAGAAGATTATCCGTCCAACCAGGTCTCCCCGGCAGCAATGACCTCCGCGTCGGACGAAAAATGGCGACCTTTCAATTGTTTTTTCAGTCCAGGGAACAGGTGGTAGTCCGACGGGGCCAAATCCGGAGAATAAGGTGGATGATCAAGAAAATGGAAGCCCAAGTAGGCCAGTTTCTTCTGGGTTGCATGTGCCCGGTGAGCCGGGGCATTGTCGTGCAAGAAGAAGACTACCTTGGTGACCTTCCGGCTTCGTTTTTACTTTAAAATGTCCTTCAGTTGCACCAGCAGAGATGAGTAATACTCGGCGTTGATAGTTTGGCCCTTTGGAAGATAATCAATGAGAAGGATGCCGTCTTGATTTTAAAAAAACGAGGCGAGATCGTTTCCAGCGGATTTTTGCACTCGGAATTTTTTTGGGGTGGGGTGAGCCGCTATGCCGCCACTCCATTGATTGTAGCTTTGTCTCCGGGTCATAGTGATATAACCAGGTTTCGTCCGTGGTCACCAATCGCGACAGGAAATCATTTGGATCGCGCCGAAAAAATTCCAAAAGTTGCTCAGACGACTGGCACCGTTGACGTTTTTGATCCGCGTTCAGGCATTT
>Ga0123354_10011465_pt1 | contig 13701 bp, 4 predicted proteins | sample TergutLab28metaG_2_FD_97872 | JGI IMG/M metagenome (GOLD analysis project Ga0123354, IMG submission 97872) | Labiotermes labralis P4 segment gut microbial communities from Petit-Saut dam, French Guiana - Lab288 P4 | ecosystem: Host-associated > Arthropoda: Insects > Digestive system > Gut ... | reverse complement strand
TTCCAGGAAGTTAAGGTTCCCAGATTACATGACAACGGCACAGGATGGTGGTAAGGTTGTCAGCCCTACGCACCGGCCGCCTTTACCCCCAGGAAATGCTCCTGGTACTCATTTCTGTTAGAGACTGAGTCGACCCAAGGGTCATATTGAGATCGGAAGGATTTTATATCAATAAAAATTCCAATGACACCATCTGGAATCGAACCAGCGACCTTCTGATTTGTAGCACAGCACCTTAACCACTGTGCTACCGCGGTCCCCAATGGAGCTATGATTGTACCTAAATTACAAACAAACGCCAATTAGCATATTTAATCCCCAAGGATTAATCATATTTTTCAAAAAATTATTTACGTTAAAAAAAATATACCAAATTTGGTGCTTGAAGTAAGACAGAAATGAGTTTGCTGCAAGAACAATTGGCGGTGGGTTCGAGGGAATCTTTCGATGTCCCTTAGTGCGAATTCACTGTCGCAATGGCGGGCAGTGTGTTCGTTAATTAAGAAAAAACGACCTACTGATTACGGATTTGGAAAAACAGACACAGGACCGAGCAGAGTTTGAAGCACTAATGAAATTACCAGTGTCCTGCACTGCTGCCTCACTTGTGTTACAGTCTGTGATGGTCACGAGGCTGAACATTTCACAGGTCTGATTAATCCCTGCAGGGTTTCCCTATTACAACAAATTTAGGTTTCAGCACATCTGACGTAAATACATTTTTCTTCATTTTCTTTCCCACTGGGACCGTCGCAGGAAAAATATGATCCTTTTGAAATATGTTCTTCATACTTCAGTGAATTATGTTTTTGTAACAAGTTTTTTACAATACATTCTATACGTCATATAAAACACAACTATTGTGACCTTCTATTATCTGCAGTTAACAGCAACATGTTTCGAAATATGCGATCATTTTCGGTTGCAGCAATGTGCAAGAAATCACAATTCTTCACTCTATATTCCAGAAAAATTCAGTTAAATATAACAGTAGTTGCCGCAACCCCTGCTATTCATTAACATATAAGTTACTATTGTGTTATTACGTAATTTTACGTTAAAAAATTTTAAATTTAATTTACTGTGTCACCACTATTCTGCTTATCTTTCAATGCTGTCATAATGGCAAAAGGAATATCCAATTTTAGATAAAAGAAAGTCAGATGTAAACATTATCATCTCCATGCTTGAAGGACATACAATTAACACAACATAGCAAAAATAAAATATGAACTTTAAAATAAATGCTTGAAAGCAAAAGAAAGTAATAAAATACATTTTACTCTATAATCTCCAACGAAAGCACCTATAAACCTATTCTTTCTGTAACCTCAGCGCTCTGTGTGGGTGAGTGGTCAACGCCACGTCCTGGCCGCTGTACCCCAGGGAACACCCCTTACATTTTGCACAGGAGGTTGGTTTAACTTCAAGGCCGGACTCGACTATTTAAAAGTAAAGGTAAATGTAAAGATGAAGGTGCTTAATCAGTTCAGCTCCATTCCAAGAATGATGAAAGAGGTGGTGCAGTTACATTTGGAGCCTCTCGTAACCTCTGGCAGTGGACGGATATGAGTAGTCATTTCCCTTCCAGTAGAAAGAGTCCCAGTACCCACAGTACTGGAGGTCGTATCGAACACAAAGCCACTCCGAACACGGCGGCAAAGGAAATATCTTCCTCGCCGTTAATCGAAACTCATTCCTCCGATCAACCAAACCCTAGCCAAGTTATCACACTGACTGAGTTATGCGAATTCCCAGATATAAACACAAATTTGAAAATTAAGAGGAATTTCAACAAATTTTAGGATCGCTTATGACTTAAACAGTTCCTAGAAGGGCGTCTGCGTTTATATTGCATTCTTCTTGTTGTTTATTATTTCCCCCTCCACCCCAGCAACTTTTCTCGTTGGACAATAGAAAAGATGAAATAAAATGATACCACAGAAAAGAAGAAAATATCTGGAGGGTCGAGAAGCAACCGCAGAAGGAACTGAGTCCGTTTTTAATTCTCAATCAGGGCGTCAAGTTCGCTCCTTCAGCAGACAATATGTAAGCGTCAGGCGCAGAATGTTGGACACGACATCTAATTTCGAGAAACTCGTTAAATCGCTAGAAAAGATTCACTCAGACGTACAACATGATATAAGCCGCCCTGTCGATATTAGATTCTAAAGGAATGGACCGGAGACAAAAGTACTATTCACGGGATATAAAAATTTGGAATCGAGAAACTTCTCACTCTGTACATTTCGCAGAAATGATTTTTTAAAAACATACTGTCTTACGAAATAATACTTTTGAATTTTTGTAATAAAAAGGCAAAACAGTCCCATTACAGGCTTGGACAGTTCCAGAGGGTTCCAGGAAGTTAAGGTTCCTAGATTTCGTGACGTAGGCACAGAATGGTGGTAGATTGTCAGCCTTACGCACCGGCCGCCTTTACCCCAGGAAATACTCCTGGTACTCATTTCTGTTAGAGGCTGAGTCGACCCCAGAGCCATAGTGCGATCGGAAGGATTTTATGTCAATGAAAAATCCACTGACACCATGAATTGGATTTGAATTGCACAGTTTCCACCCCGCTGTGTACATGTAAAAAAATTTTATTAAACTGAACCGTCTTTACACAACATACAAATAACAGTTGCAGATCTACAACTGGTTAATTAAGCGACATGTTTCGGCCTTGTTTGGCCATTATCCGGCTTACAGAAAGATGGTGTTAATTAAGGTACATACGAATGTACCTTAATTAACACCATTTTTTAAGTCTGATGATGGCCGAACAAGGCCGAAACATGTCGCTTAATTAACCAGTTGTAGATTTGCAACTGTTATTTGTATGTTGTGTAAAGACGGTTCAATTTAATAAAAATTTTCCACTGACACCAGCTGGGATGGAACCAGCGACCTTCCGATTTGTAGCACAGCACCTTAACCACTGTGCTACCGCGGTCCTCATTTTTGTAATAACATGTGATATTTCAGGAATAATAATAATAATAATAATAATAATAGGGATATTAATATTTTGTTCAGACCATATACATATTTTTAAGAACTAACTAACTAACTGCACGGAACACAAACCTTCCTTGCAGAAACTGTTGCTCAACTAGACTGAAGGCCCCCTATATGTATGTGGGGCAAAAGTTAATTTCTGATTTAAAAATAAACAGACAACGGACCCCAACCTGAACCTGCACTAATCAATCCACTCCCGAAAACCTAACCTGAAGTTCCCTTCTAACACTATGTTCCCTTTCACGTCTGCGTCATTTAAGCAGTCTCTTGCTGTCACAACTCCTGTTCAAAAACTGCTTTAATTTCACATTGTTCCAATGCGCGCTAAAAGTTCCGCCTAATTCCCCTATTGGATTATTCTAAAAATACTAGGTAAAATTTTTAAATAATTCGGCTCCTAATTTTGCATTCTACCACCACCACATTCATTTCTCTGTACGACATTCAAATATTTGCTTTAGTGCTCTATTCTAAACACTGTCCTTTTGTATTCTTCCCGTAAGATCAGAAACTGTTTCATATGTAGGCGTGGATAAAACAGAATTATAACTCTGTAACTTGGAAAATGGTATGCAGTCAAACACAACTTTGTCACATGAGGTGTATTTAATGACTATATAATGAACAACTACATGTTTCGGCCTGTAGTGACCATCTTCAGGTTGTCTTAGGGGAACTTAAGATCTTACTTAAGTGAAGATGGACAGTGCAGGTCGAAACATGTGGTAATTCATTATATAGTCATTAAATACACCTCATGTGACACAGTTGTGTTTGGCTACATACCATTTTCCAAGTTTCACACACACATCGGGGATGACACACTTTCTAGATAACTCTGTAAATTTTTACATATGACGTGAAATACATTTCAGGACGTAAGAAGGGAAGAAGGATTTAAACATCCCCAATGCTGCATCCAAACCTGGATTCTTTTTTCTCAAGAACGTCATGTGTTTATGTGCGTGAAACAGGACGTTTGAATCTTATAGTCAATTTCCGATTGCAGCCTTCCCGGTTTCAATGCTGGATGCGAAGTCGATTCTGTGGTCGATGAATAAAGAGCTGGGGTGAAGTAAAGGGGGCTGGATGTGTATCAAGAAGTTCTGCTTACTGTTTAGCCATTCGCCTGACAACCAACAGCCACTGGAAATCCGAAGGACGGAAGACAATTTATCCGAAGATATGCAGACTAATAATAACAGCTACTTATTAAATAAACCAATATGATAATTCCGTGCACAAATGATGTATCGTAGAAAAATAAAGAAAGAATTACTGGTAGATAAGCTAGATGGGACAGGTTGTGTGGGTCACTGCACGCAGAGTTGTAGTTCGCATCCCTGTAAATATTCTCTTGAAGTCACCATTTAAGGCACTTATTGGACTTTTGGCCATATTTCTCACTAACCGCTGCACCCACTCTCGTTTTCTTCTACACATTACACAGTAACTTTCCAAACTTCTCAAGTAAGAAACCCAAGGAGCTAGACTTGTGACGTCATTATTATGGCCGTTTGAATCACAAGAGACCAGTTTCACATCAACTGAACACCCACCATGCATTTGTAAAGGAGAGAGACTTTACTGTAATAGCGGATGTAGTGCAAACAACGTGTTGCTTAGAAGCAGACTGCATCAAGGATATCGGCCTCTGCGGCAAAATAAGCGTTTTATGATATCTTGATGCTCTTCTAGCAGAATGTTTCTTCGCAAAAGCCTCAAAAACACCCGAAATGATTATTAGAAACCTAGCGAATCTCTTCTCTGATCTCACTTTCTTGAGAACAAACTGTACTAAGTCGAAGCGCTTGTTTCACAACCGTTCCTTAATGCTTGCCGCTATACTCATATGATAGGTCAAGTGTTCTGTGCAGTGTTCCTTACCCTTGCTACTATACGCTTATATGATACTCCTGTATTGTGGGAAGTGACGCCTTGTGCTTGGATAAATATTGACCGACAGTTTATGAAACTAACTGCCCCAATATTTAGGATTGTAATCTTATTAGTGTAGCAGGTTCCTTCCAAATGTTGCGAAATTCTGGCGAATTGCACTGCACTGCCCTCAGAACTCCACACGCCACAGTCCTCTATACCACATGTGCATGCAATTTTAGGCGCGTAGGCAAATTTCGAAAAGAGCGTTTTTGTTTCCTTGTGTCTGACTGTCTGTCAAAGAATGACCAACGAATTTATTTTTATCTTCCTTATAAACAGATATGGCTCTAAAAGGAACATTATTTCGAAACTTGTACGTACTGTACCTCACACGTTGTGACGTAAACCTACCCTTACACCATATATAACATAAATATGTTGCTCCCCAAAAGTATCAACATTTGATGTAGTAATTCGCAGTAACATAAGCGGGCTTAGTAAGAGTGTGTTATCAAACACTCAGTAAACACTTTTCTGCCCTCTTTTTTTGTACTTTTATACCTGATTGTTTGCAAGGAAACTATAGAGTAACGTCCTAATACTCGTACCGACAACTGCCCAGTACTTACAACAAAGGATCAGAAAAGCTACCCTTAGAAGAGCGCCTTTATCGCGTACGGGTATACTTTAAGCAGAAGTTCAGAATTTTATTTGGACTGTGTTAAATTTCATATATGATCTGCACGAAGTAAATCGAGACATAAAAAATTTACTTACTTGCCCGAAACGCATTTGTTTGCAAATATCTCATAATCCTATCCCAGTAAATGAGTGACGTATTTAAGTAAATGTAACTCGAAAAACTATACGTAGACCATGTTAATGCGAGGGTTAGATTAACGTAGATAGCTATCAAGGCCTGATGGCTCCAGCTAATTAACCAAATGACAAAAACAGAAATGTTAAGATAAAGTGAGGCGATGTATCGTGTAGTTGCAAGAAGCTCTGGGCTGCTACCAAAAGGAATTGTGTCCGGGTGAGCGAACCGAATATGGTAAATGAGAGGGCAGATATCTGCGGAATAATGGGAGAAACGAGATGGAACAAAGAAAAATAGGACGAAACAGTGTTACGAAAGGAATAGGGGTTGCGGTGGCCAATGCTAGGGTGGGGGTTGCTAATGGAGGGTTAGTTTGCCGTGTAACGTGATGTCTGTACGATTATTCGATCGATGGAGGGCTGTGATGACGCCAGTGATATGAACTCACGCAGCCCAGCTTGCCACTGATCGTTCCGTATGGGCAGCATTGTTCTGTGTTACGAACTTGCTCCCGCAGCCCGATGTGTCGCTGGTCATTCCCGATGCCCAACACTGTCCTGTGTCACTGTCCTCTGTCACTCGGAATTAAGTGCGCGTGAAAGCCATATTTCCCTTGCTTTTCACCTATCGGAAACAAAGTTGTAAACTGTAGACCGTGGGGCGTGTGAATTCTGGTTTTTATAGAAGGTAAAATATTGAAGTAAAAAAGTGAAACTTGTTTTGATGTTTTGCTGACCGCGCATCTCAGTATAATCATAGTAACTGACCAACTTAATACACAAATTCTTGTTTTATAATAAATTTATTATAAAAAAAGGAATTTGTGCATTAAGTTGGTTAATTACTAAGATTAAGAGAAACATAGTCTTTAGTTGTTTACTTGTATGAAAACTGGTAACTTACATTAAGAGAAAAAGTGTTTGAGATTTGAGTGCCAAAAAAATCTTTGGAATTGGAAGTAACAGGAGGATGGAAAAATTACGCGGTGAGGAACTCCATGAATAACATTCATCACCCAACTTTGGGGCAATCAAATGAGCGGGACATATAGCACTCGTGGAATAACAGCGAAATTTGCAGAATACTTCGAGACACGACTTCAATCGGATTACTGCATGCACTTACAACTCCCAGACCTAAACAGCTCATCATTTTGAAATGAATCTCATGAAAATTTTGTATAAGGATGCTGACTGGATGCTTGTGGCTGAGGTCAGAGACCGGTGACGGTTATTGGGAGGAGTGTAATGGACTTTTTCAACAAAAACATAACATGAATTTATTTGAAAGATACAGCTACACAATAAGTTATTTTTCCATGGAATTAGAGTAAGAAGTAAGAGTCGAAGGAATTCTATTTATTCTCTCTATATATCTAATATAGAATCACGTGATAAAGTACACAAAGCGACAGGGTTCGATAAACCAATAGGAACTCATCCGTAGAAGAAAGAATCAGTCACGTGGTTAAGACACACTAGCCAGGAACTTTTTCATATTTTATATAACTTGAAATTTCACTTAAGAACAATTACGACATCGGAACAACGTTGCAGGATTTCCAAGTGTTTTTATCCTCTTCTTCTCCGATTTACTCGATGAAGTGAAAAATATCGATATCCAGACTGATGGAGGGTAGGGCGCCCAATCCACAGTATGTGCATATGACAGCCTATTGGATTCCGGTATTTATAGACGGTGAGGATGGCGGGCTGTATGTTAAACTAGTCTCCTGCGGCAGATCAACAAGATGTAGAGCAGGCTATATAGTATGAACGTAACATATTCGATAAATGTAACAGGTAGACCCGTCTCTCAAATCCTTGGCCCTATAATCGCCGATAACGAAATCTTGTGGGTGATCATGCGTAAGAAACGATGGAGATTATACTACATTTTCTTTCCGTGTCACCTCCCTCTGGTTACGTAAAAACGGTGTTTTAATTATTGTTATCACTTCTTAGAAGGCAGGGTACGAATTTCTCTAAGTTGTTTTACGATAAAAAGTGTGTATTTTTGTAGTTGTGTGTATTGTCGTAGTTGTCTTGTGTGTATTGTTGTCATCTTATGTGTATTTGTTGTACTGTGTGTGTGTGCATTGATTTTTTTTTTTACTTTAGATACCGGACTGTTGGCTAGAAGTCAGTATTCGGAAGGTCCTGCCCCCGGCCACCTCGACACAGGTTTTTCTTGGTTTCCCTGTGCCTAAAAGCAAATGCTGAGATGGTTCCCAAGATTCCAAGTTGCCACTACATGCTTCTCATGTAGCCCTCCCGACTTAAATTTAGTACTAAATAATTTCATGTTTTGTATACATGTAAAGTAGCCACTGTCACCGGGTAACAACCCAACTGCAGTAAATAATAATAATAATTATTATTATTATTATTTATAGAAAAAACAACTCCTAGTCGCTTTGAGCAAAGACTTATGTCACCTGAATAAAAATGAGCAGGCATAAGAATGAAGTGGTGGGAAGTGGAGAAAGCTTGCACTCTACAATGCATTTATTGTTTATGAAATAAACTTCAAATGACAGATACGAATCAAATGATCCAATACTTAAACCAAATTTGTGTCACTGTCAATGAGTTTTATCCCTGTTGTGCTACATTTGCTGCCAGTTTCACTCTCCTCGATTTGATAAAATTGCTAAAGTTTAAAATTATTTTATTTTATTGCTATATTCGGTATACGCACAGCGGTCGTTACGTTGCTCAGAATGTTAAGTGCATATAACCAACTTGTTTTCAGATCATTTACATTTTCTTGAATTGTATTAATTCTGAGTAGGAAGTAAGGGAATATCGCAGGGACAGATTGTGCACAGACGCCATCATTGTCAGCACCTGCCCAGGGTGTTAACACACGCCAACTTGAATTTTCACCTCGTAAATGATGGAGGGACAGAGACATCCAGTGCGCGGTTCTGTCTCCTCTACTCGACTAATTAACAAACTAGCATGCCGCACTTCCGTTTCCTGTGTACAGCAGGCATCACTGAAATGAATACCCTTGGAAAGACCGTCATATGCCATGAAGCCAATTACGCTCGCTTTGGAACTGCTGCCACTAGTGTGTTTGGGAAACCTACCCTTTTGGGTAATTAGGAGAAAGAAGTTGTCAGTTTTTACACATTAAATCGATTGAAGTATGTAAGAATTAAAGCAAATTTAACGTGTGTAAGGTAAAATTCATTAAACAGAAGTAAGAAAGTGAAGCGGGAGAAGAAAGCATAAATATGAGATGAGAAGTTTCTAAAAAATTCTGATTCAAATACAAAACAGGAAGTTAAGCAGGCTAACAGGCACTTCGAGGTAAAAATGATAGGAATATCTTTAGAAAGACCTTGCCTAAAGGCTATGCGACTGAGTTGAGTGGACTGAACCGGCTAGTGGTGTGATCCGTTTTTGAGCCCTTGTGAACAATGTAATACATTCTCCACAAAACGCTTGGAATTTCTTCAGTATTGAAGCGTCTCTTAATTAGCTTCTGATGAAGGACCCTGATGTATTAATTTATTGCAGGAAGCAAATATCAAGATTTGGTAAAGAAATTTAATGAAATTAGAAGAAAGAGGCTGCGGCTAGATATCTCCGAATTTGCTTGGATAGACTGAGAAAAACAGATAACCAGGTTCTGGAAATGGATTTGAAACATATTTATTTATTTTTTTAAATATATTTTACATTGACCTATGCGACCAATAAAAGTAAAACCTAAAAAAGAAAAAAAGTATTACACTTTTAAAAAAAACAAAAAACATTTAAAAAGGAAACATTTAGGGTAAATATAAAGTCTTAATGCTAAGGGGTAGTCACAAAAAACAGTGATAATAAAATAACAAAGTCAATTTTCCATCATTTTTGTCCTAGCCTCCCAGTATCGCTCACATTCCGTCTTATTAGATAATGCGGTACATTGTCCTAGATGGTTTCAATCCATGGGTTCGTGGAGGCTGCATAGCGTGCAGTAGGGGTCAGGGCGGATTCAAATGCGGTGGAGATTTGAAACAATAACCTTAAAATATATAAAGGGAAAAGGTTATTGCTTGAGGTAACTTGGTCGGAGGATCAGGGTTCTTTAACTGCAGGTATTTTGCTGTTGACTTATAAATCAGTACGTTTCTCTAACCTCATTTTTCTATGAATTGCTTGTATAAATCATAAAACAACAAAAAATGTAAGAGAGGAGATAAACCATTGAAAATCTGTTAATAAATTCAGAACTGACATTCTCACATCTGTGACTGTAAGTACTGCTATCTTCGGCACTGTGCGTCAGGTGATCTGCTAAAAATAAATCGAAGTTTCAGAATATATTTCGCCCCCATCATCATCGTATATAACGGAGCTGGATGATGATTTGGCGTGATAAATTCAGCACAAATCTCTGAACCGTCGGTATTTTTGCACCAGACCACACAGCGACACAACCCAGAAGACTGTAAATACACTTGGTGAAACCACATATCTATGAAACTTCAAGAGTGAATTGCAAATTATTAAACTATAAACCAAAAGAAGGAGAGTTCTGCATTCGTGGGTAGTTCGTTACCGACCTTTTGGGAAAGCCTATGCTTCCCATCTTGGAGCGTCAAACGATTTCTGCTTGGACTGCTCGATCGTTGAAGGTGGAAGAGACAGGCTGTCCCATAACGTCAATAAATAACTACCAACACTGCGTATTATTTCGGAAGAGCAAAGACCTTAACTACACCTCGGAGAAAGACTGATATCCCGCATAAAAGAATAAGTGTCACAGGCACAGCGAAATATGTTTAAATGACGCTGGAATAGGCCACGAGCTTCATTCATACATTAATACGACTTCATACTACAAAATAAGGGAACCGCGGTAGCACAGTGGTTAAGGTGCTGTGCTACAAATCAGAAGGTCGCTGGTTCGGTTCCGGATGGTGTCATTGGAATTTTTCATTGTCATAATCATTCCGATCGCACTATGGCCCTGGGGTCGACTGAGCCTCTAGTAGAAATGAGTACCAGGAACATTCCTGGAGGTAAAGGCGGCCGGTGCGTAAAGCTGACAACCTTACCTCCATCCTGTGCCACTGTCATGTAATCTGGGAACCTTAACTTCATGGAACCATCTGGGCCACTCCAGGCCTGTAACGCGACTGCTTTACATTTTCTACAAAATAAGTAAGTACGGAGACTGTCTAACGGAACAAAGCATACCCAGAGCCCTCTACTTCCTGTACAAAAGAATTAGTATTTTAGTTAATTAAATTTGCTTTCAAGAAGAAAAATACACAAATCATTGTTATCCTGGTATTAGACTTTTCAGAATAGACTGCGTAATGGATTAACACGTCAATCATTACGTAGAAGGAAATAAAACAGCGGAAATAATTACGCTGCTTTTACTGACAAATTCAGTTCTAAATTCCACAAAGAGAACTGGAATATTCTGATGTCTGACATTCTTCTGACTTCCTTGTTGTTTCGCATACATTCGTAACATTATTTAATTTCGTGCGGGCGCCGTCGCTTTCGGGTGTGGATGTGTTTGGCAGTCTTCTCCTCCCGGAAACATTAACAACATTTCAATCTTCATACAACGAGTGTCCACAAGAGTAAATTCAAAACTAGTATAGCCAACACATCGACTGTTTGACTGCGCTGTATCAACTACGCTAATTACGCAGTGATGAATTGGCGGATGATAGAGGATGAATAAACAGAAGACACCGTGATAGGGTAAATCCGCACATTTCAATCCGTAGTACTTTGGAATAGATAATATATTTTTTTTCGTGGAAGTATCTCTCTACTGGCCACTCGCAATGGCCGCGCGATCTAAAGCCTAGACTCGCCTGCTGTGATTGCGAGTTCGAATACCGCCGGGGGCATGGATGTTTTCTGTTGTGATTGTTGTTTTTTGTCTGGTAGAGGTCTTTGCGAGGAACTGAACACTAGTCCGGAGGAGTCCTACTGTCTTTGGTGCTTCGTTGTGTGTGATCTAGAAACCTCTAGGATGAGAAGGTTAAGTAAGACCCGCTGTGGGCCTCAACGCCATAGAAAAACAACAATAATAAACAAATCTCTCGTATTCAAAAGCATGGGAAGTGCAATGGGTAGAGTGACTAGGCTAGGAGCTAGAACGAGGAAATATGGTTCGATTCTCAGCAGGCCAAGGATTTATCTCTTGTCCAATGTGTTCAGAGTGCCTCTAGGCAGAGCGACCAGGCTGTTAAACTAAGCTCGTTTAGAGCAGCGAAGTTGATGTTCCACGCATTATTTATCTTGACCGTAAACGGGTACCAGCGTTTGTCTTCACTCTCTGGCTGTTTTACCGCCGGGAAATAAATTCTATCTGAAATTAACATGAGGATTCATGAACACCACAGCCAGTCAAAATGTTACAGAAAAGAGAAAAATTTCCCACCTGACCGAGAAATCTAAACACGATTTCTCGGTCATCTAAATATTTTGTGTCCGAGAGAGAGGAAAATACGATACGGTTTAGAACACGGCATAACGAGGAGCTTCATAATTCTTACTTCTTACCAAATATTAATGGTGTGACAAAGGCGAGGAGGTTGAGATGGGAGGGTCATGAGACAGGTATCGGTGAGAACAAATGCACACAAAGGGCTTTGGCACGAAAATTTTAAGAAAAAACCTATTAGCAAAATCTAGACGTAGATGGAAGGATAATATTGGATGGATCTTAGAGAAATATAATGGGAGTTGACCAATTTCATTAGGCACAGGATAGGGACAAAAGATGGGCTTCTGTGAAAACGGCACTGAAATTTGTGTTTCGAAAAAAAATGGAAGTAAATTTTTGTCTAGGTGAGGGAACATTAGCGTTCCAATGCAGAATGGGTTCCATGCAGTTATTTGTACATGTGGGATAGGTTTATGTGTTAGGTTACGTTATTATAGCGCTATATGTAAATGCATAGGCATAAATACGTACAGGGAAATAAACAATAAATGGATAGTCCTTGTATGCTAATAATTCCTGCGGTTAAACACATCTGTCGCAGGTCACAAAGAGGTTCACTTCCGGCAACGTCATGCCTAGCAGCCCGACCTAAACACTATTCATCCATTCATTTCTCAGGCTTCCCTTACTTGTCATGTAAAAGTGCCACATTCCGGCAACAGCATTCTAGTAGTTCGGGGAGACTGCGAGAGTATTTAAGCAGCGCTTAATTACACCAGCATGAAATTGGAACTGTGCATAGAGACAGCAGGAAGGAGCAAGCGCCATTCCTATTCCTCGGACTCTATTTTTGTTAAATACTTACATTTATTACAAAAGTCAAAATTTACAAGAGAAGAAATTACGGAGTATTAGTTGTATATTTTAGGTTACTTTACAGCTAATCCTTAAAAACTCCAAGCTCTCAAGGCGGTGACGGCGAAGCATGCCGTCTCCTGCGACGTGACGGCGTACAGCACCGTAAAAGTGTAAGGACGTTTCGGTGGGAGGTTGTGCCTCCACTATCTAGCTACATATATTCGTCTGCAATGACGACAAACGGAATATAGCCATTAAACGTCACTACAGACCTACAAAAATTAACGGGGTCACAACCCAGGAAGTAGCAGCACTTTTGTTCGGTATCCCTATTTATCCGTGCTGACGAATTAATTTCTCACTGCTTCTTGTTTCATTTTTACCAGCTTCTATGGACATGTTGTGACATAAATGTGCTAACATAAAGTAAAGAGTAAAGTTTTCCTTGTCCACTGCCATGAATTCGTATAGGAACATTGGAGATATACCACCACTCACTTTTGAGCGCGATTTAGATGGACGTGGGCGGTTATTTGATGTCCCGCCGGGCGCCTTGAGCCAAGAAGAGAAATTAATACTAACAGACCGGGGGGGGGGGGGGGAGGGGCGGGTGGAAAACACCGCGGGCTCCTGTATGGGGAAGAAAAAAAATTCTTCCCCCAACCGGGGGTCCACCCCCCCACCCCCCCCCCCCCCCACCTCCC
>Ga0123354_10011464_pt1 | contig 13701 bp, 10 predicted proteins | sample TergutLab28metaG_2_FD_97872 | JGI IMG/M metagenome (GOLD analysis project Ga0123354, IMG submission 97872) | Labiotermes labralis P4 segment gut microbial communities from Petit-Saut dam, French Guiana - Lab288 P4 | ecosystem: Host-associated > Arthropoda: Insects > Digestive system > Gut ... | reverse complement strand
TTCTCTCTCGCAGACGGTGTGTAACAGAACAACCTGCAGTTCTTGTGGCGCTCGTTGTGTGTGCGTCACCTTAAGTCTGGTTTTCAAAAACACCGCAGCCGTGAAACCGCGATGCGTGATACGCGTAGAGGCTGAAGCCTGCATCCGGATACCACACCACCCCAGCCAAACCACAACGTAACACCAACACACATCGAACCAGAGCAATACAAACCATGGAATAACTCAACAAATAAATCGCAGGCTCCTGAGGATGGATGTATTAACATCCGAAACATGTTGAGCATTAAATAATGAAATAAAGAAGCAAGTGACATCAAGTTGGTCTCTCTTTATTCTCCTATCGAATACTTTGTGTAGAATCACAGTAATTGTTGGCATCGAAATAGCGACGCATTTATCTTCTCGATTTCTGCTGCGTGGAAGGATGGGGTGGGGAGTTGGGAGAGATGACGTACAGCATACTTGTTGATCTTGTGGGCTGAGCGGCTGTCTAGAATGTGGAGTGTGGGGTATGTAAAATAAAAATACATTTTTAGTGACTGGATGTATATTTTAATGCTGTGTTTCATTAAACTGTTAGTCATGGCCGTGCAATGAAACGTCATCTGTGTGCATGACACGGTTCTAAGACGCGTTCGTAAAACTGCGAAATGCGACTCTTAGCTTCTTCATGTCTGTCTCTCTCCGTCGGCACGGAACAGCTCGGCTCCTAATGCTCGGATTTTTATGAGATTTGATATTAAAGTATTTTTTCTAAAATCTGCCGAGAAACCTTCGAGTTCTATCAAGATCTGATAAGAATAACGAATACTTTGCGTGAGAGCTACTTATATTTGTGGTAATATCTCGCTAATTTCTTCCTGGAATGGGAATCACACAAAAGTTGTAAAAAAAATCAAAGCACAGTGTACTCCCGATACCATATTTTTTTTCGCGAAAACCTTGCCGTTTATGAGATAATATGGAAAAATATTGTAGAGCCGGGCATGCCACAGATGACAATATGGCGCATGCGCATTGCATGCTGGATACCTAAGGCTACAAACGTACACTCGCAATATGTAATACTTATTGCTTTTCCACTGCTACATTGGTTGCACGAACGCGCCTCGATGTTGCGTCTGTACGTACATTGCCTGTTCTATTTTTAGTGACGTGATGTTGCCAGTAAGCCAAAATTCTCAGTCTTCTTCCTTCTGTTTCTCTATCTTGTCCTTATATCCCGTGTTTCCAGCCAACACTTCATTGGTCTCACATCGGCGTTGCTGAAGAATTGGTTGCGGGATGTTACGGTTTGTCGACTGGTTGATAGGCACCGACGCTTCGAAGCATTGTGCATTCTAAAAGTTGTTAACTATCAGCCCGTACGGTATAATATCTCTGAAGACGTATCAAATAGTGCTTCGGTTGCCGATATTTATTGTTTGAACTGTATGTACGGATAAATATACCTTTTTGTTTTAAATTACTTTCTTCCTAAAGAATGAGAGATGTTTGAGTATCAGCTGGTCTTAACGTCGTAAAACCGAACGTTATATGTTGTAAATATTCAGTTATGTTCTGAACGTAATAAGTAACGGCAAATAACGCTTGCTGCTCATAGTTACAGTTGTAACTTACACAGTTTGTTACGATTTCGTTAATTTTTTTTTTACACGTTGTTTAAGCACTGTTACTGTTAGAGTCAGTTTCCAGCTCACGGCTGCCAAATTTATAGATGCGTGAAATGGGCGAGCAATAGAAATCTTTTTTTTATTTAATCTTGAAAAAGAATATCTTCTTTTCCCCTTTTCTGTCAATCTTCAAGCTATTTACTGAGCTGTTATTTTTTTGCCCCTTCTTTGGAATAATTCAGACGAAACTTATTTCCTTCGTTTCTAATTTTTGTGTCTTGTTTCCACCCCATCCACTCTTTACCATCAGACATGTTGTTCTATGTTTCATTCCATTCTTTTGTTTCCACCTCAGCAGATAAACAGAAAGAAACTTTGAGTGAGAAAAAATGGCAAGATCCTGTTAGCCACGAATCAAGCAGTGGAAAAATAAAAAAAGGAAAGTTTGCATTCTAGAATATGGCAGGGTAACAGAAAATGTATGCAGAATGTTCTTTTCACTTGACATCAGTTTTCATAGCTTCATTTCTGTCGTTCTGTTTTCTTTTTCTGGAAGTCAGATTTACGGATGAATAAACAAATTGTTAAGACACGCTGTGTCAGATGCTAACGTCAACCTGTGGAACTGCCCCCATTTGCACCTGCAGTGTCAGGGCAGTACGAACCGTTACGTCACGTCTCGTTCATACATGAACCGCATTCTTTGAGGACATTTTCGTGACACCAGCGAACCTGTAATAGACAAACGATTTAAATATTACTTACATTAATGTCCACATATGCGACTGTGGTATGTATGGGCCTGCGTGAACTTCCCCACAATTCAATCTGTATGTGAAACATCCCCCTTGGTGTAACATTCAAATGTGTATCGGTGTTTTGGTGTCTGTGTGCAGTTATGTTCTTGTACAGTGCCTGGATGATGACCTGTACTTGAGGTCGATTCTAGCTGCTAGATAATAAACCATCACAAAGAATTGTGTATGATTGAAAACAACGTTATACATTACCCACAGACTACTGTATATTGTTAGACGAATCAAGCTAAAAGATGTAATAATAATAATAATAATAATAATAATAATAATACATATCTGCAGAAAATCCTGACAGAAATCAGAACCCATTCAACATATAACCAAAGCAAGCCGTGCACCATCTCAAGTGATTCCTCCCATCGTCACATTCCAGTGGCCACACACACACACACACACACACACGCACGCACGCACAATAATAACAAGCCGTTCTACATTGAGTATTTCTAAACCCTCGTTCTTTCCCGCAGATAGTGGATCCAGCGAACTGAACTAGTTGACCATGAGTTTGAAAAATACTGCATAATGAAAAATTTCATCATCACAAAATATTATTCGGGCGATAAAATCGAGGAGGGCGAGATGAGCGGGGCTTGGGGTCCATATGGTGGAGAATTCTGCAGGACAGAGCCAGTTGCAAGAACTGGGCATAGATGGAGGGACAGTATTAAAAGTGGCCCAGAGATTGCCTTTGGTAAATTGGGTATTGATGTTACAGTTACTGCATCCTGTGAGTAAACTGGTCTTGTATTGGGGTGCGTGTGCGTGTCTGCGATCCTGTATGAAACCTGAAACGCAGTCTGTCTGTCACTCGCCACTGGCATATAACTCTTGGTACTGCAATTTTTGTTTGTAAGAACGATAGTGGTCTCCATATTTTTAATACAGGAAGACGTAGCTATTTGAATGAAAAAGTACACTCCTTTTTTTTTTTTTTTGACAAGTCTCCTCTGTGTTATTTCCGAATCCACGTTGTAGTTCGCTGAGCAAGATTTATGTTGTTATCGCATAACATGCTACGGTAAGGCGCTGTCACTTCGATACATGTCAATAATAAAACAAAACAAAATGCTGCGTTTGTCTCTCAGGAAAACAAGATGTCCTACCCATCATAGAGTCCCTGTGGTCTATCAGAGCTACGAGTTGTGCTTACAATCAGAGAATCCCTGTTGTCTATCAGAGCTACGAGTTGTGCTGAAAATCAGAGAGTCCCTGTTGTCTATCAGAGCTACGAGTTGTGCTTACAATCAGAGAGTCCCTGTTGTCTATCAGAACTACGAGTTGTGCTTACAATCAGAGAGTCCCTGTTGTCTATCAGAACTACGAGTTGTGCTTGCAATCAGAGAATCCCTGTTGTCTGTCAGAGCTACGAGTTATGCTTACAATCAGACAGTCCCTGTTGTCTATCAGAGCGGCCCCGTTATGTTAGGCACGCATAGTCTTCGAGCATTCCAGTGGGTTCAAATCGCTGTCGACACTAGTATTCGTATACCAACTTTCTTTCGTATTGTCCATAGTTTCTAAAAGTTTAGTGATGGAAATGTAAACCACTCAGGGAATTCTGCTAAATTTGTAGTTGACAGAAAAAGAGAAGCTGTGCGTTCGCTTTAATTTTATCTGAAAGTAAGTAAAATCGTATTTGTAATGGGAGACGGTATATGTGACTGTGTATGTCTGCTGTGTTGTTGTCGCGTCTTATTTATCATGTCCCGACACAGACAGCAGCTCTGTGTTTGAAACTGTGCCTCCCGAAGAATTACAAGTTAGGAAATATACGTAGGGTCTAACGATTCTGGCGCGTTCGCTGTGTTATTGTTCTTGTAATTTTTGTCCTGAATCTTAATAGCGGCCATTTCTTGTTATGCTCTTCCCATCACATTCAGAGTCGATAATCGTCGATTGTTATATGTGGATCGTTAACCATTTCTTCGAACTCACCTCTTCTCTCACAGAGAAGTGCGTGTCCATTATAAGGACTAATGACACGAATGATCGCAGGTCTTCACGTCAAGTACCTGTTATTGTTGTCCGTGTTCAACTAAACTTGAATTTTGTCCACAGAGTTTAGTAAAAATGTCCGAAGAACTCGTGAAATTGCACTAAAATCCTTCCAATGGTAGCCGAGTTTTTCCACGTAATGGGAGAGACAGAAAGTCAAAGCTAATAGTTGTTTTGCGTATCCTCCTAAAAACGTAATTTAATTCGGTTTTGTAATGTAACACAAATCACAGTTAGGAGGGCAGGGATAATGGAAAAGAAGAAAGGGGTTTAGGGATCAAGATACAAAATAAATTATTTGCCATTGAATTTCTAAAGGACTTTTTACGCTAGTAATATTTATTAAGGAAGACAAGGTACTGTATAATGCTGTATACTGTATAGTGCTGTATACTGTATAATGCTGTATACTGTATAATGCTCTATAATGCTGTATACTGTTTCCATTTTAGACGTGGGGGAACGAAGACAACATTACATTTCTTACGATAAGAATTCTTTTGGAAAGTGTGACGATTGTTCTGATGTGTTTCAGTAGCAGTTAGATCTTATATTGTATTCCAAGGACAAGTTCTGGTAAACCATATTGAACAGACATTTTGTGGTGAACCATTTTGCAGGGATAAGTTCTCGTAAACCATATTGAATGGACAGGTTATGGAGAACCATTCTGCAAGGACAAGTTCTGGTGAACCAGTACACATCGTCTGGTTCTGGTGAACCATAATGAATGGACAGGTTCCGGAGAACCATTCTGCAATGAAAAGTTCTAGTGAACCATAGTTTGCATATCCCTGAAGTAAGTAATAAATTCCTCTCAAGAAACCTGTGAAGACATGGTGGTTGTTACAGTGTTGTTAATATTTCAATAAGGGTGTGTGTGTCCCCTCTTATTAATTTGAATAGACAGGCTACCCTAGAAGACGATTAAGGATGAGCTGTAATGTGTTAGTTATAGAACGAGAAGGGATCCTCCCTCCGCAAGGCACAGGAAGGTAAGTAGCTGGATACTAACGTGTCGGGAATAGTACGCAGTGTGGCACGGGTGAAAGAAAACACACACACACACACACTTCCGCAGTTACAGGTTCAGATGTCAGCATCCATCTGAATGGAGGCGTATTTCGAGTAAAAGGGATATGACGTAGCGCAGTAGGAAATGCTCTTGTAACAAAATATTGATCCGCACGCGGATTTTTACCCTGATTGTTCGGCATGCAGATTGCGTCTATGTGGCACAGCAATGTGTTAGATCGGTAGCTGTTTCTTCGACCTCTCTACCTGCACCGTATATCTTGTATGTATCTCGTAAATGGCAATGTATTAACATTTGTATATACGTAGGGGGCACGCGGTGGCGCTGTTCGTTGAGGCACTGCGCTACAAGCCAGAAGGTCGCGGATTCGATTCCCGATTGTGTAATGACCTAATCATTCCGGACGCAGTATGGCCCTGGGGTTGACTCAGCGTCTAACAGAAATGAGTACCAGAAGTATCTCCTAGGGGAGGGGAGCGGTAAAGGCGGCCAGTGGGTAGGGCTGACAACCTTACCACCTTCATAAGCGGATTGTCTTGAAGTCTGGGAGCCTCAACCTCCTGGAACCCTCAGGGCCTGTGCAGGGATTGTTATATATGTAGGTTTTTTTTTTTTAAATCTAATGTGTCTGTTTCTTTTGTCCATTTTCAACCAAATTTAATTTTGGAGGATGGATTGTAGTAAAAACAAGTCTCGAATGTGAATTGTCACGAAAAAAACGGTAATTTCGGGGAGTAAACATTGTGCCACATTTTTTCCACAAATAGATTGGTTCCTAAACACCAGCTTAAATGGACTGTACCTCTGGGAACGTGCCATTATCTTCACCTGTTCCTGCCGAGACTGACAGACGTTACGTAAACAAATTCGAAAGTGTGTTTAGCACACACGCGATGTTCACTTCCTGTCAGCTGATTATTGTTGGAATTCCGAAGTTTCTAAGCTCCAGCTGTAGGAATGACGTTTCCGCGCCTTGTATGTTACTATGTTCATTTCGGTTTCTCGTTAGCGAATACCAAAGCAGGTAACACGTATTTTTATTGATTCTACATTTCTTACGAAAATTAAAAGAATATTGAACAAAAACTAGCAAAACTTTCTCAAATACTGGGAATTCTAAACAACACACTGTACCAACTTTAGTACAGAAGTTTTTCAAGAATAAATTATATAATGCCCTGGCTGTTCCCTTTCTTATAGATGGAATCGAAATTTGGACTCTTAGAAAAAAGGGTTAAAAAATTGACATCAATGGAGATATAATTTGTAAGAAGAACAGTCAAGTACACCCTTTTTTTTTAACACAAAAGGAACAAAGAAACTTTGGAGGAGTTGAAAGTAGAACCAGTTGACGAGAAACTAAGATACAAATCAAATTGGCTACGACGTGTAACAAGAATGAAGAACAAGAGGATGCCAAAAATACGAGTAATACTGAATTATAGAACAAAAGGACGAAGAAGACTTGACAGACCTGTGAAGAGACTATTAGACGAGGTCGAAAAAGATCAACCAAGGTCTAACTCGTGACCGATGATGGTGATGATGATGATGATGATGATGATATACACTTCTTGTTGAGTGAGAAAGTGAAGGTTGGGTGTGTAGCGAAAATATACGCAGTTGAATTTGAAATTTCCCAGTTTATAGCCCATAATTCCCGGAAATCTGCCATCAGAGAGCAGTTAGCTTCTCATGTTTGTATTTCCGCATGCACTCGACATGCATATAAGTGTTGTACCGTGTCTCTCTCTCTCTCTCTCCCCCCCTGCTGTGAGACTTCTTGCATTTCCAAACCTTTCTGGACGCGTCTTGCACGCCGCAGCATGAACAAGGTTCGTTTTTCTTTCTTACTCTTGCTATGCGGCGCGCGTGCTTGGGCCTTGCCCGTACATCAGGCTCTCTAGAAGCTATATGGCCCATCTTGAACAAATATTTACTTGGTCTGGGTTCTTTGCATGGAGTTGTGAAGACGCCGCAATGAATGATAAGACGTTAAAATGCATTACCATGATGTCACATGAAATAAAAGCCATACACAGCGGCGCATTATGTGAAAAATATGGAAATAATATTGCTCTAGGCAAGCAAAACAGCCCCCCTGCATATGAAATATGTGATAAGGGATCTTTTCTCAAAAGGGATGAAACGCCAGGGCGAGTTTTTAAGTTTTTTGCCGCGGTTCGCAGTGAATACCAATGGCCTAGGTATGAGCCAGGAACGCAATTTTGAGAGAATTAACGAGAAAACAAAGCGAGAGAACCCTTGACGGAGAAGACGCAAGAATGATTTAACCATTCTTTGGCCTTTTATTCGCTCTTGCGGGCCGTAAGGGTCCGCGCGCAGACGTGTGTGTGTCTGTGTTGGGCTTCATGCATTCAAATTTTGGGGTAATCGTTATAGGCGGAAGCTGCGACAGTGGTAGGGTGGCCGGGGTTGGTGCGGAAGAGCCTCTGTACTGTCGCACCCTCGGTCCTCGCACACATCTCGACGACCATCAATATGGAGATTGTCTAACCCATCCGACTGCCAGAATGACGAAACCGTGTCAGTTTGTTGCTGAGTGCAGCGCTTCGCGTTGTGGAGTGGGCGCTGGACCTCGCATTATGCAGGTGCCGCTCGCCCTTTAGAGTATCGCATTTATTGACAGTTTCATTTCAGGTAAGGTTTTGAGTTCATTTCTTCAAATGAATAATCGTCTGAAAAAATTGTTTGGCGTCACAGGACTCCTTGAACGTGGACAGAGCTGTGTTTAGACGCTTGTGTTCTGAGCGGGAAATTCATTGTTGATCAGTGAGTGGGTCTTCAGAGAATGCGACAACTTTTGTACTCGCGGGTGCTGAGGACCACTGACCCTTTGGAGGCGATGTACAAATACTAAGAAAAGAAAACCGATGAATGTGAAGCAATTTCAGTTCGTTGAAAATAGTACCGAAAAGTTAGGCTATATTGAATTTCCGTTGCATAAATGTAAACGTATGACCGGTATTGTTAGTGACGGAACATGACATGCAGGCTTCTGAGGAGAGGAAATTTTCCCGTGTGTTTGTACCATCAGCCGGTTGTTAAAACTGTCACCCTACACTATTTGAACAAAGTAATCCCTGTTCACGGCATGGAGGCGAATAGGGGGACTAGAGGTATAGCTCCGCTCATTACGAACCTCGAAGCTAGACGGGGATGAGTTGTCAGTATCGCCTTGGCCGCTTTACACCTCTTCCCCCACACTCCCCGCAATGAACCCCGCTAACAATTTGATATGAAGATGAGTTGGTCTCAGACCTAGTATGGACAATAAGGTGCTAATTATCTGACCAAATAGAACCATACAGATCTAGCATATCAGTCTCTCTCCTTTTGTAATCTTTTTGTGTATCTTACATATACCTGATGATGGATGATCTGGACAGCAGCAACATGTTGTAAAGGTAAAAGTAAAGCAGTCCCGTTACAGGCCTGGAGTGGCCCAGATGGTTCCAAGAAGTTAAGGTTCACAGATTTCATGACAACGGCACAGGATGGTAGTAAGGTTGTCGGCCTTACCCACCGGCAGCCTTTACCCCCAGGGAATGCTCCTGGTACTTATTGCTGTTAAAGGCTGAGTCGTCCCCAGGGCCATAGTGCGATCGGAATGAAAATTTCCAATGACACCAGCTGGGATCGAACCAGCGACCTCCCGATTTGTAGCACAGCACCTTAACCACTGTGCCATCGCGGTCCCCCCGAAACATGTTGTAGTGTTTATAATGAAAGACTAATATGCTAGATCTCTATGGTTGTGTTTGATCGGCTAATTAGCACTTTCTGGAGAAATACACAACTGGACGGTATCACCCAAGCTAATATGGACTTTCACAGAGAAGAAAAAAATATATTGTCCTTGCTGGGATTCGAACCCCGGACCGTTCAGCCCGTGGCCTAAATATGCATACGGACGACATTATGCCGGCTAACCTACTGTTTGTTTATATTGGGGATTAGTGTTTGAAAAAATTAGAACATATTCCTACTAGCTGAATGTCAAACTCAGGTTCACACATCAGTTGATACAAGGAAATGAAAATGTCTCTGTCGTTCAGAAAGATACAGCATGTTCGTACTGAGCACAGACAGCCTCATATTCACTGCACGTGACGCAGTAATGACTCAGTGTATGAAACATTATTGCATGACGCTATCACCTGTAAGCATTACCCAAATACACAGCAATCATGGCTCGACAGCCACTGGTGGGCCAAGGCTTCCTCATTGCTGAAGTTGCGCGATCACAATCAGACACATCACACTCGTTAGGACTCCTCTGGACGAGTAATCAGCTCGTCGCAGAGACCTCTACCTCACATAACACGCACATCATTCACAAGAAACAGGCATCAGTGCCCTCGGTGAGGTTCGAACTCGCAATCACAGCAAGCGAGCGGCCACAGACCCACGCCTTAGACCGTGCGGCCACCGGGATCGGCAAAGATAAGCAGTAATCACCAGTAATACATACAGAGACATACCGCGGCTTAATTTGAGACACGCAAGTTTGGAAAAGAAAAAACAGTAAAAGGAATGAAAAACATGATTTTTTTTAGAAGCGCGCCGAATTTTTGAATGCGGGGATGCAGGCACAGTGAGACGAAGGTGGCGGAGAAATATTGCTGGGCGATAACACAGACGGCGAAGCGGTCATGCTGCGGCCGATCAGGTTCCAATGAGTTGGAGTTTGGGTTACAGCTGGGCTCCGTTGTGTATACGCATGTATTGGACCAAGTTATTACGCAGTTCCGAGTTCCACCTCATGTTCCAGAAAGTAACAATTTTGTAAGTCGGGGATTGTTTATTTATCAAAGAACAATTTTACGGGTTTTATTAATATTATTATTGAATATTGTTTATTACTTTTAGCGGAGAACATAAATAAATGTATGTAAAAGTTTCAGGGAAATATTTGATTTGAGCGTATGATTGACGGGATAAATTGGGGAATGGGAAATATTACGTAACAAGTAACCTCGTGTTCGTTTTAAAACGAACTTTATGCACAAGTTATAGACAACTACGTCCCACAACATCTCCATGTATCGGCACGTCTGTGCCATCCTCAGGGAGTCCATATACCATATGTAAAACTTGCTGATTTATAACAATTTACATCTGTAAGCCTAGTTCTCATTCAGTGCAATATTAAACAGTTAAACTCTTCGTTCATGATGTTTAATATACGAACACATTATATCACGTTACAAACGCATTACATATCTTAATATTTTTTCTGAAAAAATCAGTATGATGTCTAGAGTTGAACTCGGTTGTAACGTTATGAAAGGTGTGTTGTTATAGACGAGTGTCGATATATCCGAGGAATGCAATGTTTTGTTTACAGTGAGGAATTAATTGGTAACTAGGTAAAGCAGTCCCATTACAAGCCTGGACGGGTTCAGAGGGTTCCAGGAACTTAAGTTTCACAGATTTTGTGACAACGGCACAGGATGGTGGTAGGTTGTCAGTCTTGCGCACCGGCCGCCTTTACCCCCAAGAAATACTCCTGGTACTCATTTCTGTTAGACGCTGGGTAGGCCCCAGGGCCATAGTGCGATCAGAGGGATTTTATGTCAATGAAAAATCCACTTACACCAGCTGGGATCGAACCAGCGACCTTCCGAATTGTGGCACAGCACTTTAACCACTGTGCTACCGCGGTCCCCCCGAATTAATTGGTACTACAGAATATGTGACGCTGTAGACGAGGTGTTGCATAAACCGATGTTGTTATAACCGGGTTTGACTGTGTTACGTTGAATTACATGCATATATTGATTTTCCAGAAACTTCAATTTATGTATTGCATTTCATACGATACGTATGTAATGCTTTTATAGTATGGTTAAGTATCAGCCACCCTGAACTTTGAATTTTGCTGCTGAATGCTACATGCAGTGAGTACGGTTGTAATCTGTTATATAAAGATGTGCTTCGCTTAACGATGGGGATACGTTCTGAGAAATGTGTTGTTAGGTGATTTCGTCGTTTTGCGAACATGTACTTACATAAACCTAGATAGTATAGTATAGCCTACTGCACAGCTAGGGTATATGGTATAGCCTGTTGCTCCCAGGATACAAACCTGTACAGCATGTTACTGTACTCAGTACTGTAGGCAATTGTAACACAATGATAAGTATTATAATATATTGTAATGTTATATTATAATATTATAATCTTATGGGACTACCGTCGTATATGCGGTCCGTCGTTCTCCGAAACGTCTTTATGCGGCGCATACCTGTACCAGCAAGTTCTAGATGCGGCGTATAAACTCCCCGAGGATGGCACAGACGTGCCGAAACCTGTAGATGTAGCTGAAGACTATACTTTTAAATGCGTTTGTAACTTGTGCATTATGTTGGCGTCATAAATGAGTGCAAAGCAAAATGCACGGAATGAATAATTTCCAAAACAAAATCGTAACCCTGTGATTGGTGTATATTATCTTACATATCTTGCGGTTCAACACCAGGCTCCATACTATTGGGGAATTAGTCTTGAGCTTCACGGTTCTGCCTATTGCTATAAAACAATGGCTGGTACCAGTTGTGTAGGTAGTTGCTATGCGGGCCCCACATTGATTCCAAATGGTTTACCGAAAAGGGAACCCTGGCCTTTCAGTGGTTTTCCGCGTATATTTTGTTGACAGGGAAGTATCTGTCTATCCTCCTCACGATTATTCCAGAAAGAGATCACAGACTCAAATGAATGAGGCCTGGATGATCTTTCAGAGGGTGAGGAGGAGGAGGAGGATGCCATTAGTTACAAGTGCTTGCAGAATGTTGACTTGGGTTGCGGGTTAGCCTTCATGGAGGGAATGGAACTCCGAGCTTCACCAAAATAGCTTCTCCATCATCTCGACTGCACCTAAATATACCGATTGGGGGGTCTGGGGGGTCGCACAGCCTTAATATTCAAGAATTTGAACCAAATGAATATTAAACAAGGTAATCGTTTTAACATTGCTGCCACTTCGACATTACTTTTCTGAGAGAGGGTCTTATATTAAAAGCGGTTAGATGGGAGGTTGTAGGAATAAGGAAGAGCTTGGCGGGGGGAGGGGGGTGGATAGGGGTGGTCTGTAGCAGCGTATAAACCCACGTAAAGCCATCCTCGTGCTTAAAATTCTATATGATGTAAGGATGGGTAGTTTGTGGAGGTCGAATTCGACAACAGAATGAGATTATCTTAAGGTGATTCATCCAGTTGTGTTGTAATATTAAAACAATAAGCCAGCAACACGTTCGTCTAACACAGATTGTATTTATTATTCAAATATAAATCCAGCTACGTGTTTCAGCTATACAATTTTCCATCCTGAGGCTGTTCCCTATGCAGCTCCAGCCGAAACGTGTAGCTAGGAATATATCTTGATATAAATATGTGTTGTGTTCGACGGACATTCCGTTGGTTTATTGTTGAAATTAGATAATGTCACCAGATACCGAGTGAGTCGCGGTAATCGGTTTATAATTTTGTTTAACAGTTGTTACACTTTTGATGGACTGCATTCTGTTGTGCGAGTCAATGATGTGATGAAGAGAACTCAGCTGCAACTTTGTCTTACTCCATACTTGTAAGACAAGCCGTATGTTTCGGCCAATTAATTGACCTTCTTCAGGTCTGCTACAAGATCCATTGCTATATCGCGGCTGTCTTTGTCATCGTGTTTTTTAAAGACGCATTTCTTTCACGTATGGTTGCTTTACGTGACGTATTAAAATCCCTTTTATTAGTCTGCCCAATTAATTAATTGGCGGAAAAATATAGTCTGAATATTTTACACGGGTAGTGTAACATACTTACTTACTCACTTACTCCATGGTGCAGAGCTCTTCTTGAGAAGCTAACTGGTTTGTAGCTAGTCAAGAAATTCCCCGCATTTTATGGAACCCGAAGGTTCATTACCGCACTCACAAGCGTCCGCCACCTGTCTCTATCCTGGGCCAGCCCAATCCAGGTCATACACCCACATCCCACCTCCTGGAGATTCATCCTAATATTATCCACCCATCTACGCCTATGTCTCCCCAGTGGTCTCTTTCCCTCCGGTTTCCCCACCAAGACCCTATACGCCCCCCTTTCCTCCCCCATACGCGCCACATGCCCTGCCCATCTCATTCTTCTCTATTTTATCACCCGCACAATATTGGGTGAGGAGTACAGATCACTTAGCTCCTCGTTATGCAGTCTCCTCCAT
>Ga0123354_10011463_pt1 | contig 13701 bp, 13 predicted proteins | sample TergutLab28metaG_2_FD_97872 | JGI IMG/M metagenome (GOLD analysis project Ga0123354, IMG submission 97872) | Labiotermes labralis P4 segment gut microbial communities from Petit-Saut dam, French Guiana - Lab288 P4 | ecosystem: Host-associated > Arthropoda: Insects > Digestive system > Gut ... | reverse complement strand
TGGCGCAGGGTTTGGCATGCGCTGCACCAGCGGCAGCACAGGCAGCCTGAAAATAGTCTGCCACTTCCTTGCTGGACGTGAGCGCGATGGCATCCTGGGCGGACAGCCCCAGTTCGTGCTCAAAGCGCGCCCTCATCGCCGCTGGAAGTTCGGGCATTGCCGCCCTGACGCGTTCGATCCATTCCGGTTCGATCATCAGCGGCAGCAAATTGGGGTCGGGAAAATAGCGGTAATCGTGCGCATCCTCTTTGGAGCGCATCATCCGCGTCTGCCCGGTGGCAGGATCGAACAGTACGGTGGACTGCTCGAACCGCCCGCCATCTTCCAGCGTTTCGATCTGCCAGCCAATCTCGAAGTCGATGGCCTGCTGCATAAAACGGAAGGAGTTGAGGTTTTTGATTTCGCGCCGGGTCCCGAATGGTTCCGTACCGCGCCGACGTACCGAAACGTTGGCGTCGCACCGAAACGACCCTTCCTGCATGTTGCCGTCGCAGATGTCGATCCAGCGCACCAGTGCATGCATGGCGCGCGCGTAGGCCACTGCCTCGGCGGAAGAGCGCATGTCGGGTTCGGAGACGATTTCCAGGAGCGGCGTACCCGCACGGTTGAGGTCGATGCCGGTCATGCCGTGGAAATCTTCGTGTAGCGATTTGCCCGCGTCCTCTTCGAGATGGGCGCGCGTGAGGTGAACGGTTTTTTCGTAAGCGTTTTCCCCTTCGCCGACCTGAACCGTGATGGTGCCGCCTTGCACCACCGGAAACTCAAGTTGGCTGACCTGGTAGCCAGCCGGCAAATCCGGGTAAAAATAATTCTTGCGCTCAAACACGCTTTTTGGCGCGATGCGCGACCCCAGGGCCAGGCCGAAACGGATGGCGCGTTCGACCGCCCCCCGGTTCAGGACTGGCAGCGTGCCAGGCAAGGCAATGTCCAAAGCACAGGCATGCACGTTTGGTTGCGCACCGAACGCCGTACTGGCCCCGGAGAAAATCTTGGACGATGTGTTGAGTTGGGCGTGGATTTCCAGCCCGATGACGACTTCCCAATCCGATCTGCTCATTTCTTTATCCGTTGTATCGAGGATGCACGCTTCTTTAAATGTCGGCTAAGGTCGGGCGACGCAGGTGCCAGTCGGTGGCCTGCTGGAAGCGGTGGGCGGTAGCCAGCAGGTGTGCCTCGGAAAAATAGTTGCCGATCAACTGCAACCCGACCGGCAACCCGGTGGCATCGAACCCGCACGGGTGTGAAAGCCCCGGTAGCCCGGCGAGGTTGACGGGCGTGGTATAAACGTCGGCTAGGTACATTTGCACCGGGTCGTTGCTCATTGAGCCTAAAGCCCAAGCCGTCACCGGCGCAGTCGGGCCGGCAACCAGGTCGCATTCGGCGAATGCGCGCCGGAAATCTTCAGCAATCAACCGGCGCAACCTTTGCGCCTGAAGGTAGTAGGCATCGTAATAGCCGTGCGAGAGCACGAAGGTGCCGACCAGGATACGCCGTTGCACTTCCGCACCGAACCCCTCGCTACGGCTCTTGCAATACATGTCGACAAGGTCGGTATATTCAATGGCACGGTAGCCATAGCGCACGCCGTCGTACCGGGAAAGGTTGCTCGACGCTTCGGCCATAGAGATGACGTAAAAAGCCGGAATCGCAAACCGGGCATTGGGCAATTCGATATCACGTATCGACGCGCCCAGGGCACGGTATTGCGCCAGCGCGTCTTCGACAGCGGCGAGGATCCCATCCTCCACGCCTGCGGAGAAAAATGCGCGCGGTACGCCAATGGTAAGACCGGCAAGCGGGCGGGCGGGGTCGGATGCGGGCTTACCGATTTCGGCAAAGTAATCTTCCACCGGGCGGTCGAGGCTGGTCGAATCGCGCGTATCAAACCCGGTCATGGCCGAGAGCAGCAGCGCGCAATCCTCGGCGGAAGCGCCGAAAGCGCCACCCTGGTCGAGCGAGGAAGCCAACGCGATCATGCCGTAACGGCTGATGAGTCCGTAAGTTGGCTTGATTCCGGTAACACCGCAAAATGCTGCGGGCTGACGTATCGAACCGCCGGTATCGCTTCCCGTGGCAATGGGTACAAGCCGTGCCGCGACTGCGGCCGCCGAACCACCCGAAGAACCGCCGGATACATGGCCGGGGTTCCACGGATTTTTCACCGGGCCGTAATAGGAGGTTTCGCTCGACGAACCCATCGCGCATTCGTCCATGTTGGTCTTGCCCAGGCTTACTGCGCCAGCCTGTTTCAGCAGGCTGACCACATGGCCGTCGTAGGGGCTGACGAAATTGGACAACATCCTGGATGCGCAGGTGGTCAGTATGCCCTCGGTGCAAAACACGTCCTTGTGGGCAAGCGGAATGCCGGTAAGCGATCCAGCCTCATTGCGGGCGATGCGCGCGTCCGCCGCCTGCGCCTCGGCAAGCGTCCGTTCGCGGTCAACGGTGATGAAGGCATTCAGACCCGGGTTGAACGCATCGATCCGGCCAAGGAAAAGGCTGGCGAGTTCGACGCTGGAAATTGTTTTTTTGTCCAGCGCGCGGCGCAGAGTGGAAACAGGTGCTTCGAAAAGTGGTTCGGAGATCATGGCGCGGGGTAGTGAAAAGAAAGAAATAAAACCGGCAATGGGATCTAATTTGCTATTCAATGACCTTGGGAACAAGGTAGAGTCCGTCCTCGGCTTGAGGGGCAATGGCTTGAAACGTGGTGCGGCAGTCGGTTTCCGTAACAGCATCTTCGCGCAGGCGGTCAGCCAGTTCCTGGGGATGGCTCATTGGCTCGATGCCTGTGGTGTCGGCAGCCTGCATTTGCGTTATCAATACAAATATGCTATCAAGCTGTTTGCGTGTAATATCAACGTTGTCATCTGTCACAGACAGGCGGGCAAGACGTGCAAGGTGCTGGACTTGTTTGTTGGAGAGTGGCATGTGAGGAATACCTACTAAATTTGTGAAGAGTTGTAGAGTATCATACCCGCTCTTATGCTTTTCTCGGGCGCGCATGTGCGCGGAACGAAACCACCAACAGGTTTGAGATTCTTATGTTCGGTTTGCTGCGTTCTTATTTTTCCAGTGATCTCGCGATCGACCTTGGTACGGCCAACACTCTGATTTATGTCCGTGGCAAGGGTGTCGTCCTCGATGAGCCATCGGTTGTGGCCATCCGCGTCGAGGGTGGCCCTAATTCCAAGCGTATCATCCAGGCGGTCGGGCACGAAGCCAAGCAAATGCTCGGCAAGACCCCTAAAAACATCGAAGCCATCCGCCCGATGAAAGATGGCGTAATTGCCGATTTTGAAGTCACCGAGCAGATGATCAAGCAGTTCATCAAACGGGTGCATGATTCCAAGCTGCTTTCGCCAAGTCCCCGAATCATCATTTGCGTGCCTTGCGGTTCGACTCAGGTCGAGCGCCGTGCCATCCGCGATGCCGCGTTGGCTGCGGGCGCTTCGCAGGTTTACCTGATCGAAGAGCCAATGGCTGCGGCAATTGGTTCGGGCCTGCCGGTTTCGGACGCGCTCGGCTCGATGGTGGTTGATATCGGCGGCGGCACGACCGAGGTCGGTGTCATTTCGCTGGGCGGCATGGTTTATCGGGGCAGCGTGCGGGTTGGTGGCGACAAGTTCGATGAGTCCATCGTCAATTACATCCGCCGCAATTACGGTATGCTGATCGGCGACACGACTGCGGAAAACATCAAGAAAGAAATTGGTTCTGCCTTTCCTGGTTCGGAAGTGCGCGAACTGGAAGTCAAGGGCCGCAATCTTGCCGAAGGCATTCCACGCAGCTTCACGATTTCATCCAACGAGATTCTTGAAGCACTCACCGAACCAATCAATCAAATCGTCTCCTCGGTCAAAATCGCTCTCGAAGAAACGCCCCCCGAATTGGGGGCGGACATTGCTGATCGCGGCCTGGTACTGACCGGCGGAGGAGCTTTGTTGCGTGATCTTGACCGTCTGTTGATGGAAGAAACCGGCTTGCCGGTGATCGTCGCCGAGGAGCCATTGACCTGTGTGGCGCGTGGTTGCGGCATGGCGCTCGACAGGATGGACAAGTTAGCTTCTATATTTACATCGGACTAATAAATAAATGTCGATAGCTGGACGCGCCAATCTCGAATAACCGTTAACCGCTATCGCCCGGAAACTGTTGGATGCCTGGCTCTGAATTTCAAACACACCCCGTTTTCAGGCGCGGTGTGTCAGCGAAAGTTCGCTTACTGGGTTACGCCACAATCTGTGTGGTGATACTGGTGGCTGACCTGCGTTTTCGCTACATGGATTTTTTGCGTGAATACCTGCACACGGCCATTTCGCCTATAAACACGGTTGCGTCCGAACCGTTCAAGCTGCTGGGCAATGCCACGGAGCATTTTTCCAATCTGGCGGATTTGCAGGAGGAAAACGTAAAATTGCGCCAACACCAGCTTAACGGCGCTGAACGGCTGCTGCGTTTTGATGGACTCGAACGGGAAAATGAGAGCCTGCGCAACCTTCTTGGCATGCGCAAGAGAACGCCGGTCAAAAGCATCACGGCAGAGGTGCTCTATAACGTGCCCGATTCGTCATCCCGCAAGGTCATTCTCGACCAGGGTAAAAAGGCAGGCATTGCCCACGGCCTCGCAGTAGTCGATGCTGATGGCCTGCTTGGGCAGGTGACGCGGGTTTATCCGACCCAGTCCGAAGTGACCCTCATCACGGATCGTAACCAGGCGGTGCCGGTGCAGATCGTGCGTAATGGCCTGCGCGGGGTGATGTTTGGATCCGGGCAGGGGTTGCGTACATTGAGTGAAGTCTCCAGACGATGGCAGCAGGCGGTTCAGTCGGACATCGGCCCGGGGTCGCTCGAATTGCGCTTCGTGCTTGCCAATGCGGATATCCAGCCCAATGATCGCCTGGTGACTTCGGGGCTTGACGGTATCTTTCTGCCTGGTTTGCCTGTGGCCGAGGTTGAGAGCGTCGATCGTGAAGCTGGCGCTTTCGCCCGTATTACTTGTCGCCCACTGGGGGGGGTCGAAAGGAGTCTCAGGGTGCTGGTACTGGGGCGATCAGAATTGCCTCCCCCGCCACCCAGACCTGAGACCGGCGATCCACTGCCACTTCCTTCGGTTTCGCCGAAGGTTGAGCGTCAGCTCAAAGGTGGGAATTAACCATGCAATTATCCAATCGATCCAATCGCCTCCTGAGACCAGCCAAACCGTGGTTTGTGTACGCGAGCCTTTTACTTGGACTCGTGCTGAATTACGTTCATTTCGGCTACCATCCTGGCATTCCGGACTGGACCGCGCTGGTGCTGGTTTTCTGGTGCATCCGCGAACCCCTGTATATTGGCATGGGCGTGGGCTTCTTTCTTGGCATATTGGTCGATATCGGCAAGAGCGCGGCAATGGGCGAGCATGCCCTGGCTTACGTGGTACTGGCTTTCATTGCCAATAGCTTGGCACGGCGGATCATGTGGTTCCCATCACTGTTGCAGGCGCTGCATGTGCTGCCCATGCTTCTGGTGGCGCAAGCGTTGATGGTCGGTGTGCGGGTGTTTGCCGGAGAGGTTTTCCCAGAATGGGATTATTTCCTCTCCAGTATCGTTGGCGCGGCGCTATGGTTACCGCTCACGTATCTGTTGCTGCTACCGCAGTTTCAGCCAATCGACCGGGATGAAAACCGGCCAATCTGAACGTTGGAGCCTGGATGAAAACCTTCAACGAGCCTGACGAAAATGTAGGACGTTTCTACATACGTTTGCTCGCGGCTATCCTGTTCGTGATCATCGGCTGTATCCTCCTGGCGCTGCGGCTTTATTCCCTGCAAGTAAAAAGTCACAGTCATTACCTTGACCTTGCAGAAGGCAACCGTATTTCCATGCTGCCAATCGTGCCTCAGCGTGGAAACATCGTCGACCGCAACGGCGAGACGCTGGCGCGGAATTTCGTTGCCTACACTCTGGAAATCACGCCTTCGCTCGTTTCCAATCTGGAAAAGACGATAGATGGACTCTCCGAATTCATCGCCATCGAACAAAAAGATCGGCAACGTTTCTACAACTTCCTTCGGGACAATCGTCGCCTGGACAGCGCGCCAATCCGCACCCGCTTGAGCGATGAGGAAGTTGCGCGCTTCATGGGGCAACGTTACCGTTTCATTGGCGTCGATGTGCAGGCGCGGCTGTTCCGTGACTATCCAAACGGTTCTTTGGGTTCGCACCTCATCGGTTACATCAGCCGCATCAGCGACCATGATGCCGAGGAAATCGAGGCGCGCGACGAAACCGCCAACTATCGTGGCAGCATGCACATCGGCAAGAACGGCGTGGAGAAATCCTACGAGGGTGTCCTTCATGGGGTTACCGGGCTTGAGCATGTCGAAATCACTGCTGGCGGCAAAGTGATGCGAAGCTTAAAGGTTGACCCGGCAGTTCCAGGAAACGACATCGAACTGTCCATCGACATTGAATTGCAGAAAGTCGCTGAAACCGCTTTTGGCGAACGGCGCGGCGGGTTGGTCGCTATCGACCCATCGACTGGCGAAGTGCTTGCGCTGGTGTCGATGCCGACGTTTGATCCCAATCTGTTCGTTGATGGTATTTCCAGTGCGGACTGGAAAATGCTCAATACCTCGGAAAACAAACCGCTACTTAACCGTGCTGTTGCCAGTGCCTATCCACCAGGTTCCACCATCAAACCCTTCATGGCCCTGACCGGCCTGAACACGGGTAAACGTACGCTCACATACAAGATGGGTGACCCAGGCGGCTTCTCATATGCCGGCCACTACTTCAAGGACGACAAGAAAGGCGGGCATGGCTCGGTCGATATACACAAATCCATTGTCGTCTCGTGCAACACCTTTTACTACGTACTGGCCAACGACTTGGGCATCGATACCATTGCCAATTTCATCGGTCAATTCGGACTGGGTTCGCACACCGGAATCGACATCCCTGACGAAAAGGAAGGCGTGCTGCCTTCAACGGCCTGGAAGCGCAAACGTTTCAAAAGCCAGGGGCCACGATACCAGAAATGGTATGGGGGTGAGACGATCTCAGTAGGCATCGGCCAAGGGTACAACGCTTATACTCCCGTCCAGATGGCCTCGGCGATAGCGACCATTGCCAATGATGGCAAGCGGATGCGGCCCCGTGTGCTCCGTGCGGTCTTGGATAGTCATGGGCAGCGGCAGGAGCCTCCGCCCGAACAGGTAAAAGAAATTGATAGCAAGCCGGAATTCATGGCCGCAGTGCAGGCGGCGCTGGCAGATGTCACCCGTTTCGGAACCGCGACGCGGGCCTTTGCCGGAGCGCCATACCGTGCTGCCGGCAAGACCGGCACTGCCCAGGTGTATTCGCTAAAAGGCGGGCAATATAACAAGAGCGATGAGCGCAAGCGCGACCATTCATGGTTCATCGCCTACGCACCGGTTGAAGAGCCGAAAATCGCGCTCGCGGTCATGGTGGAAAACGGTGGTTTCGGCGCAGTATCCGCTGCGCCAATCGCACGGCTGGTGATCGATGCCTTTCTCCTCAAGAAGCACGCTGACGAACCCGCGCCCGAAGACACCGATGCTGAATCCGAAGAAGAGGGAAGCAATGATCGGGGTAATGGGGTGCGTGCCAGACGGGAGGGGGAAACCTAGTGGCTCACCGTCGCCGTTTTCATGTTTCGCAATTGCTTTCGGCATTGGTTCGTCCGCTTGATTTGCCGCTGCTGTTGATCCTTGGCCTCTTGCTGGTTTATGCTGCTGTAATTATTGCAAGCGCTGCGCCCGATTTATTTATGAAGCAGGTGATGTTTATCTCCCTGTCGCTGTTCGGGATGTGGATCGTCGCCATCGTCCCGACCCGCCGCCTGCTGTTCCTGGCACCGGTATTTTATATCATCGGTATTGCCTTGCTGGTCGCGGTTCATCTGTTCGGATCCGTTTCCAAGGGCGCGCAACGCTGGTTGGAAATCGGTTCAACCGTCCGCATCCAACCCTCCGAAATCATGAAGATCGCCATGCCATTGATTTTGGCATGGTTTTTCCAGAAACGCGAACGCTCCATCTCCTGGTTTGCATTCCTGGTCGCGGCGATTCTGCTGGCCGGACCGGTATTCCTGATCGCCAAACAGCCTGACTTGGGCACTGCCATCCTGGTGTGTTCCTCAGGGCTTTTCGTGATTTTTTTCGCTGGTCTGCCTTGGAAGCTGATCGTGCCGGTCGCCCTGGCTGGCGTGTTTGTCATCGTTGCCATTGGCACCTATGGAGAGGAGTGGTGTCAGCCGGAGATAGAGTGGCCTGGTTTAAAGACTTACCAGAAAGAACGCGTCTGCACACAACTCGATCCGGATCGTGACCCTCTCGGCAAGGGTTTTCACACCATCCAGTCGACCATTGCTATTGGTTCGGGTGGCTTTGTTGGCAAGGGTTGGAAGCAGGGGACGCAAACGCACCTGGCTTTCCTCCCTGAGCGGCATACCGACTTCGTGTTTGCCGTACTTTCCGAGGAATTCGGTCTTGTCGGGGTGCTTGTCCTGTTGGGGCTGTACATGGCGTTGCTGGCGCGCGGCTTTATGATTGCCGCCCTCGCACCGACCTTGGGAGCAAAGTTGCTGGCTAGTTCGACGACGATGGTCTTTTTCACTTACCTGTTCGTGAACATCGGAATGGTTAGCGGCATTCTGCCGGTCGTGGGTGTGCCCTTGCCGTTTATCAGTTATGGCGGAACCGCAGTCGTGACACTCTGCCTGGGTATTGGTATCCTAATGGGAATCAGCCGGAACGAGCGTTAAGGGGGAGGCGCTACGATGCGCATCGGAAACCGGATACTGCGTGCCTTGGGGGTGCTCGTTGCGGTTTCGATACTGGCCGCTTGCACACCTCAAAAGCGTGACGGGGGGTACTACAAGGACGATGGCCCCGGTCGGGCTTCGTCAAGGGATCTGTCGAGAATTCCTGATGCCACCCCGCGCGTAGAGCCTCTCCATGCCAGCAAAAACAGGCCCTATACCGTAAACGGTAAAACATATACCCCTCGCACCCGGGTGGAACCTTTTCGGCAGAGCGGCGTGGCAAGTTGGTATGGCCGCCGTTTTCACGGCAAGTCCACTGCCAGTGGCGAAAAATACAACATGTATGCCATGACCGCTGCGCATCCTACGTTGCCGATTCCCAGCTACGTACGGGTTACTTCGCTCGAAAATGGCCGCTCGGTCGTAGTGCGGGTCAATGACCGTGGTCCCTTCCTGCACGGGCGGATCATAGACCTCTCTTATGCTGCGGCCGGGAAGCTCGGCTATGCCGACAAGGGCAGCGCGAGAGTCAAAATCGAGCAAATCGTGCCCGGCCATTGAATGGGTTCAAGGGCGGAGGGGCGCCCAACCGTCCGGATCGATTGACCCCCTCTCCCGATGCTCGATGCCGTTATGGGCGTGGTCAGAGGCGCGGACTATCTTTTTTACAGGTTATTGCGCATAATTAGCTCGTAGCGGCTTTAACATTTGGCGAAACAGACCATGTATTGCTCTTCATGTGATTCCTACTTAGGGGCATGGCACGCAAAGTGTTGTCCTCGTTGTGGTTCGGCGTTGCATCCATCGCCATCGGGTATCGACGACGCGCAGGATACCGAGCCAATGCGGCGCATGAACATGTCCGGCCTCATATCCAGGCTCGTATCCGCGCCCTCTGCCGTGTCCGTTTTTGTCAGGCAGCACACCACCGAGCGTCTCAGACGGGTCGGGTTCCCGGTCGTCCTTTTCGTAGTGATCGCGGCTGTAGTATGGTGGGGGCTGATGGGGCAAACAATTGGTACCAAGCGGCCATTGGCACCCGATTTAGGAAATGGCGGCCATCTCTTACCGGACACATCCGCGTCGGCAAACGATGCCCCTCCTGCCGATTCTGCGCTTTTAGCGTCATCTGAGTCTCTTGAATCGCCTGTTTCTGCGCCTGTAGTGCATCAAGACCGCATTTCCAGCTTACTTGCGTCTCATCGCGCAAGAGCTGTTTATTCAGGCAAGGTCAATGGGAAAAGGCGCGTCAAAGTCGAATTTCTGACAAAAAAAGGATCGGTTTCGGATACCTATTCAGAAAATGCTCTTTCACGCGAAGGGTGGGATCTGTCCATCAATTCGAATAAGCGAACGGCGCTATTGAAAAAAGCCGACCAGGCTCATAGTATCCCGCTCGTTGATAACTCGTCCTCGAAGAAGTCAAAACGAAAATCGAACGTTGCTGCCAAATCAAAGGTATCGCCAACAAGTGATCACGTAGGCGTCGGGTATTTGAAAATATCCAGCAAAAAGTAAGCCTGCTGCCGAATAGTACGCTCACGGCTTCGGAACCGCTATGCCATGAGCACTGTGACCAAGCTTAAAGCGGCGGCAGCGCAGGTTATGCATATTATATTTTTGGTTTGTTTTACTTGTGGGATTGTTGAGTAAAAAAATTTCACAACTCGCAAAAAATACAATGTCATTTAATCCCACACTGCCCACTTCGCGGCCTATAATCCCTTTTTGCCACAACAAGATTTTCGGAACTAAATGATGCCCTATTTTTCGTTTTCCCGTTTTCCTTTGCTCTTCCTGTTAATCTCACTGTTTGTCGCCCCATCCTGTGCTTTGTCCGCGCAGCCAGTCCCTGCACCGGTGCTGGCAGCCAAATCCTGGATATTGGTTGAGTACGCAACAGGCCAAGTACTGGCTGCCAATGACCCTGACAGCCGGGTCGAACCCGCTTCGCTCACCAAGCTGATGACGGCCTACCTCGCCTTTGCGGCGCTCAAGGCAAAAACTGTCACTAAGGAACAACTGGTACGGGTCTCTACCGCAGCCTGGAAGCAGGAAGGCTCGCGCATGTTCATCGAACCCCGGACACCGGTATCGGTTGGTGACCTGATCAAAGGTGTCATCGTGCACTCAGGCAACGATGCCAGTGTTGCGCTTGCCGAACTGATCGGTGGTAACGAAAAAGATTTTGCTGCAATGATGAACCGCGAAGCCGGACGCTTGGGGTTGCAGAACACCCATTTTATGAATCCAACCGGTCTGCCTCATCCCGAGCACTACAGTACCGCGCGCGACCTGGCAGTTCTCGCCAGTGCAATCATTCGCGATTTCCCGGAATATTACGGTTTTTACTCGCTCAAATCCTTTGCCTACAACCGCATCGAGCAATTCAACCGCAACCGTCTGCTGCACGTCGACTCCACGGTTGACGGCTTGAAAACCGGGCAAACCAAAGATGCCGGTTTCTGTTTGGTGGGCAGCGCTAAGCGTGGGCAGCGCCGGCTGGTTTCGGTCGTCCTCGGGGCATCCAAAGATGATATACGCGTGCAGGAATCGCTCAAACTGCTCAACTATGGATTTAAGTCCTACAACATGATGCGGATTTATGCCGCTGATCAACCCCTGTCGGAGTTCAAAGTCTGGAAGGGCGCAGAAAAAATTGTAGGTGTAGGTTTTACGCAAGATTTCATCATGGCTCTGCCCAACATGCCCAAAGGTAAGGAGCCAAAGATCGAACCCGTTCTGGAGAGCCGTCAGCCGGTTCTTGCGCCGCTGGTGAGGGGGCAGCAGATCGGAACCCTCACGCTCACTATCGATGGTGAGCCTTACGGGAGCTTCCCGGTAGTTGCGCTCACGGATGTGCCAGAAGGCGGTTTCTTTGGCCGGGTGGGGGGTGCGGTCATGCTATGGCTCAAGAACCTGTGACCGACGAACGTGCTACCTTGATTGAATATCCCTGCGACTTTCCCATCAAGATTATGGGCGTGAATGCTGATGGTTTTGCGCAGGGGGTTTTTGAAGCTGTGTTGCACCATGCTCCCGATTTTGACCCTGCAACGGCGCAAATGCGCGCGTCGGGCAAAGGCAATTACCTGTCGCTCACCTGCACTTTCCACGCTCATTCGCAAGAGCAGGTCGATGCGCTATATCGTGAACTGGCCGCGAACCCCATGGTCAAGGTGGTGCTGTGAATGACGGCGGCAACCTGCGTGTCAAGCGCCTGGGCCTTACCGGCTACGCCCCCGCGCTTGAAGCCATGAAGCTCTTCACTACCACGCGCGATGCGCAAACGCCTGACGAAATCTGGCTTCTCGAACATCCGCCTATCTTCACGCTTGGGCAGGCAGGCAATCCCGCGCACCTACTGCAGAACCCTTCCGGGATTCCCTTGGCACGCATCGACCGTGGAGGCCAGATCACCTATCACGGCCCTGGCCAACTCGTGGCTTACCTGCTCGTCGACCTTCCCCGTCGACGGGTCAAGGTGCGCGAATTTGTCCATCTGATAGAAGAAACCGTCATTGCCACGCTGGCCGGATATGGGTTGCAGGGCGAACGCAAGCGCGGCGCGCCGGGTGTCTACATCGACGATGCGAAAATTGGCGCGCTCGGCTTGCGGGTCAAAAAAGGGTGTAGCTATCACGGCCTCTCCCTCAACGTGGATGTCGACCTCATGCCTTTCTCATGGATCAACCCATGCGGCTATGCGAGCCTGAAAAGCACAAGGCTTGCCGATTTCGGCATCCATGACGATGTGGATGCAGTAGGCTTTCACCTGCTTGGCCACTTTCAACGCCTGTTGTCGCCACTTGCCGTGACGACGGCAACTCCCCCTGACTCCGATATCAGCCTCAACTGGAACGACGATGACCACACCTCCCCGTAAAGAGCGCGGAGCCGACAAAACGGCCCGTATCCCGATCAAGGTCGTCCCTGCCCCCCGCCTTCAAAAGCCGGGATGGATAAGGGTCAAGGTTCCTTCCGGCGCGGAGGCTGGACGCTTCAACGAAGTCAAATCTGCCCTGCGCGGGCATCGGCTTCACACCGTATGCGAAGAAGCATCCTGCCCCAACATCCATGAATGTTTCGGCAATGGCACGGCCTCTTTCATGATCCTGGGCGACATCTGTACCCGGCGCTGCCCGTTTTGCGATGTCGGCCATGGGCGTCCCGCCGTGCCCGACTGCGGGGAGCCCGCAATGCTGGCATCTACCGTCGCAGACATGGATCTCGCCTACGTGGTCATCACCTCGGTCAACCGCGACGACCTGCGCGATGGTGGCGCGGCGCATTTTACCGACTGCATCCGTGCCATCCGCGCCGTTTCGCCCGAAACTTCCGTCGAAATCCTGACACCCGATTTTCGGGGCAGGGAGGAGGTTGCGCTCGAAGCTTTTGCCGCCGATACGCCCAACGTTTTCAACCACAACCTCGAAACCGTGTTGCGCCTCTACCCCCAGGCTCGGCCAGGTGCGGACTACGCTGGTTCGCTTGCCCTACTCGAACGCTTCAAGGCGCGCTATCCCGACATTCCAACCAAATCGGGCCTGATGGTAGGCTTGGGAGAGAACGACGACGAAATCCTCGCCACGATGCGCGACCTGCGCACACACGGCGTCGACCTGCTCACCATTGGGCAATACCTGCAACCATCAGCCGCGCACCTACCGGTACTGCGTTACGTCCATCCCGACACATTCAACCTCTTTAAGTCCGAAGCGCGGAAGATGGGCTTCAGAAACGCCGCCTGCGGGCCGATGGTACGGTCAAGTTATTGGGCGGACAGGCTAGCGCATGGGATATAAAACTGTTGTGAACTCCAACGCTATTTGCAAAATTACACCGATAATTGCAAATTTCCATCGGTAATTGCAATTCTTTCGTCATGATAAATCTTGAGGTCGCAAATACTATCAACAGGTCATGAACGTACC
>Ga0123354_10011462_pt1 | contig 13702 bp, 12 predicted proteins | sample TergutLab28metaG_2_FD_97872 | JGI IMG/M metagenome (GOLD analysis project Ga0123354, IMG submission 97872) | Labiotermes labralis P4 segment gut microbial communities from Petit-Saut dam, French Guiana - Lab288 P4 | ecosystem: Host-associated > Arthropoda: Insects > Digestive system > Gut ... | reverse complement strand
TCTTTCCCCCACATCTTATGGATGGCGGGACGCACAAACGTCTCAAAACCCGCAGAGGCTGAGGCGGGGTTGCCGGGCAGTCCAAAAAACGGCGCCGCGCCGATGCGCCCCATAACCTGCGGGCTTCCCGGTCGCTTCTCTGCGTCGCAACGCAGACGCGTCCCGACCGCTTCAAGCGCCGGCTTGATATAGTCAAAGTCCCCGACTGAGGTCCCGCCGCTTGTGACGACCAGGTCGCAGGTGGCCGCCGCTTGCTCAAGCGCCGCCTTCGTCGCCTCGAAACTGTCGCTCACGATCGGAAACGCCACGGGGATCCCGCCAGCCCTGATGACCTGGGCAGAGATCAGATAATTGTTCGAGTTGCGGATCTTGCCCGATCCGGGGACCTCTTCGACCGGAACCAGTTCTGAGCCCGTCGAGAGTACCCCCACCCGCGGGCGGCGATAGACTGCGACCCGCGCGTGCCCTGTTGACGCGAGCAGCCCGATGGCCGCCGGATCAAGACACACGCCTGCATGCAGCACAACCTCGCCCTGACGAGCGTCTCCGCCCTTCAGGCGAATATGCGCGCCCGGCAGCGCGGCGTGCGTGAAGCGAACGATCGAGCCGACCGACCCGCTCCCGCTGACCACCGTCGTGTCCTCGACTTTGACCACCGTATCAGCGCCGGGCGGCACGGGAGCGCCCGTCATGATGCGCGCCGCCGTGCCCGGGCGCACTTCGACCTGACACCAGTCACCCGCGGCGATATGAGCGATCACCTCAAGTGAGCGCGGCGCCTCCGCACTGGCGCTGGCCAGGTCAGCGGCGCGCGCCGCGTAGCCGTCCATCGCGGAATGATCGAAGGGCGCAAGGTCGATGTCGCTGACCGCGTCTGCAGCCAGCACCCGGCCGGTGGCCTCAAGCAGCGCCACCTCTTCGCTTTCAAGGCGCTCGATCAGGTCGAGCCACTGCGACTTCGCTTGTTCAAGGGAGAGTGCGTCTGGCATGAGCGCGCCGCCTTTTGAGCTTCAGTCCCCGGCCCGCGACGACTGGTCATCGCAGGCTTCATCGGTTGCGACTTCCAGGCCCGCTGGCATGGCCGCGAAGAGCCGCTCAGCATGGCTTCGCACGGCATCCTCCAGACCGGCCATCGCTATCGACTCGACCCGGACATCAAAGTCGTCTGTCTTCGGCAGATCGCGCAAGGCGATGACCTTCTGGGCGCCGCCGCAGGCTTTGCAGTAATAGACGCGGCGCGCGCGGTCGCCCTCGTTAAAGTGAAAGCTCAGTTCAGACTGAGCCCGGGTACCGCAGCGCGTGCAGCGGATGCGCTCGAAGTTCCAGATAGCGCCGCAAAACGAGCACCACAGCTCCCGCCTGCCGCCCTCCCCTTGCGCGGCCTCGCGGATCACGCCCACATCAGCGGGACGGCCGCAGACCGGGCAATGCCCGTCTTTCAGCGCTGGCGCCAGGTGCTCCGAGATCGTGAGTTGCGCGGTAGCGGCGGTCGCCGTGGGCGTCAGAGCGCTGATCACCGTGAGGTGGACAGCAGCGGCAGCGGCCAGGGGGTCGTCGCCTTCTTCTTTGCCTTTGCCTGCTGTCGCCTTCAGGCGATCGGCCAGCCGGCCCGTGATCAGGCGCATGAGCTTAGTCGCGTCGACAAGCCCGCCACGGACCTCGTCGTCAGTCAACTCGCCAACGATGGTCTTCAGCTCTGCCTGGGTCTGCACGCCGACGCCCGGCGTCGCCGGGGCCACGTAGTCAAAGATCCGTGCGAACGCCGCAGAAAAGTATGCGGAGGTCAGCTCCGGCGCGTCAAAAGCGAAGTAAAAGGAATTCTCTTCCTGAACCTTATCCCATACGTCCGCCGCGTCAGTTGGCTGCCACGCAAACGGCTCAAGACTCTCCATCAGCTCCCACAGGCCGCTGAGAAAATCCGCCAGGCCGACCCCGATCTCTTCGGAGCGCGCCCGGAGGCTTGCTTTACTTGTGGTTAGATCCATGATCGCAGATTCCGTTTCTCGCAGGTCATGCCCGGCGCCTCACCCGGACGCTGGCACAACTCCCATTATAGGATACGGGACGCCCCTCATATCAGCAGAGCGCCCCGTGTCCCCTTAACTGCTTCAAACCATCCTTTGACAGGACGGTCTCATCCTTCTTCGTTACTCGAGCTTGTACTTGCCCGCTTCCAGTTCCTCATCGGCCCAGTATCCCCAGTGATACAGCGCGTCAGACTCAGAGACGCAGCCGTCCCCGAACATGACCCGGCTCATGCGGTGATACGGTTGGAAGATACCGCCGCCCAGATAGACATGCAGGGGGAAGATGATCGCAAAGCCCATGAAGGCCAGGCGATGTCCCAGCAAGCTCAGGCTGAACAGCCAAACCGGAAGACCCGGCAGGCCGATCATGAGCAGGACGCCGGTGATCATCAGGATGAAGACGATGAAGTAAAACGCCATATCAGAAAGGCGCTGACCGCTCTTGGCGAAGTGCTGCTTGGGCATGATGTACTTGCCCGGCTTGAACAGATAGGGCAGGAAGTGCTTCATGAACAGCTTGTCGTCGTCATCCCACTTTGCGAAGATATTTTTGAAAGTGTGGATGAAGTTGCGCGGACGGATGATCCAGCAAACAAGCGGGATGATCACGAAACACGCGCCGATACCATGGTGGATATGCGAGGTGATTATCGCCACGTTATAGCCCAAAGCATGATTCAGCCCCGGTATGAACAGTACCAGACCGGTCAGAGCCAGCAGGGTCCCGCCTACCGAGAACGTCCAGTGCGTGATACGCAAAAAGATGTCGTGGCGCTGGATATAGCGATGCTCTTGCTTAGCCATTAGTGGTCCTCCTTTCTGCTCACCGAAACTTTAACGTCGTCGGTACTCTCATGGTGAGAGACTAACACGTCACCGTCATAGACGCGCTCATGGCGGCCTTGACCCTCGTCCTCATAGGTGACGCCAGTTTTCTCGTCATAGCTGTAGGTGTCGATCGTATGAGACGCGCCACGCCCTCCAAGCAAGGAGAGCGCGGTGACCCCGAGCACTCCGACAAAGCCCAGCCCGGCGATGACCGGAACGACTTTGCCGGCCTGCGTCATGACGTTCGGTTTGGGATTGACCGGCATCTGATGCACCTTGGCTCCGTAGGGCAGGATCATCAGCAGATGGGTGCCGCCCATCTCCGCGCCGTCAAGGCCATAGATGATGGCATCCGGATAGTCAGGCTTGATCTGTGCCAGGCGATCCTGCGCCATCTTCACGACCTCTTTGCGCAGGCCAAAGTAGAGGGCGCCCGTTGGGCACGTGCCCACGCACGCGGGAGTGCGATCGTTGGCCAGGCGATCCTGGCAGAACCAGCACTTGCACGTCGACGACGTGCGCTCCCGGTACTTCGGGATCTCGAACGGGCAAGCCGCCGCACAGTATTTGCAACCGATGCACTTGGCCTGGTCGATAACGACCGATCCGTTCTTCTCATAGTGGCAGGCGCCGGTCGGGCAGGCCTTCACACACGCCGCGTCCTTGCAGTGCATGCAGGCGTTACGCGTGATCGCGACCGCCACCTTGCCCTTGCTGTCCTCGATCTCGCTGAACTTCATGTGCAACCAGGTGTCCCCGTCATTGACGAGGGGATTTTCCCAAGTGGAAGAGAACGCGAGTTCGCGGCTATCCAGCGGGGATGGTAGTTGGTTCCAGCTCTTGCAGATCGTCTGGCAACCCTTACAACCCGAGCAAAGCGACGCGTCAAAAAGCATCGAGATCTCGTTATGGATCATGTCAGCGTTCAATGTTTTTTCAGCCATTATCGATCACCCCGCCTTCCTGACATCCACAAGGAATGCCTTCGACTCGGGGATATAGGTGTTTGCGTCGCCCACATTGATCGAGAGCGCGTTGGCAACAGCGCCGCTGGCGATGCCGAGCTTGCTCCAGTGCCAGGGAAGGGCTACCGTATGGGTCTTTTTGCCGTTGATCGTCAGCGGTTTCACGCGCTTGGTGACCTGGGCTTTGACTTTGATAGTCCCGCGGTTGTTGAAGAGCTCGATGTTGTCGCCGCTCTTGATGCCTTTCTCCTTGGCGAGTTCCTCGGAGATCTCGACATACATAAACGGCATGGCCTGCGTCAGCCAGGGGCTTCGGCGGGTCATCGCGCCGGTCTGCCAGTGCTCAACGATACGGAAGGTCGTGCAGACGATCGGATATTTATCCGGCGATCCATACTTGACGGTATCCTTGAACTGCAGCGCAGCCGGATTGTTCTGAGTGCCGGAAAGCTTGTTCTTCGTGGGCGACTCATAGGGCTCATAGTGCTCCGGGAACGGGCCGTCAGCCAGGCCAGGAGCCCAGATCCGTGAGACCAGCTCTCCGTTCATGAAGAACCCCGGGCATTTTATCGGAGGATTAGGCGTCTGCGCCTGCGTCATCTTACCCGGCTTCTTGGGATCAGGGATCATGATCGGCTGCTTGTTCGCGTCGACCTGAGCGGTCTGGAACGCGAAGTCGGGGACGTCGTTGCGGTTCCAGGACGTGCCGGTCCACTCGACAAGCGGACGCTTGGGGTTGCGCGCCTTGCCCGTGTCAGCAAACGTTGAGGCGCGGTTGTAGAGCACCCGACGGTTCGCCGGCCAGGAAAACGACCACTGCGAATACTGGCTCAGACCTTCGCTGAAGCCCGCGATCGGCGCGTCACTTGCGTCACGCGCGCCGCAGGGCTGCTTGGAGGGATCGCCCTTGGCGTCATTGTTGTTGTAATAGCCGCCGTAGACCCAGCAGCCGCAGGCTGTTGAGCCGTCAGCGGCCAGGGTGGCAAAGCTTGCCAGCAGCTTGCCGTCCTTGACCGTGTAGCCATTGATGGCCTCCGCCGCCAGATGCGGGTCGAATTCGCCGCTCGCATCGACGTAGGGCCAGTTCAGGTCAACGATCGGGCCGGGCAGCGGTCCGGCGTCAGCCTTGTAGAGCTCCTTGAGCTTATCGACCAATAAGGTCATGATCTCTCCGTCCGGCTTTGCCTCGCCCGGCGACTCTACCATCTTGTAGCGCCACTGAATCCAGCGTCCGGAGTTCGCGACCGTGCCCTCCTTCTCAAGGTGAGCGGCGGCCGGTAGCTGGAAAACCTCTGTTTTGATATCCGCCGGATGCGCAGCGGGGCCGCCCTCAGAAAGAGGCATGCTCCAGAAGCTCGCGGTGTCGTTGTCGAACAGGTCGACCGAGACCATCCAGTCGAGGTTGGTCAGGCCCTTGCGAACCATGTTGGTGTTGGCGCCCCCGACAGCCGGGTTCATGCCCCACAGGAACAAACCCTTGATGCCCGCGTCTTTGGCCAGGTTGTCAAAGATGCTCAGGAAGGAGTAGTTCGCCGCGTCCATCTTGGGGAAGTAATCGTAGCGATAGTCATTGTCGAACGTGGCCGCCTCGCCCCAGTACTCTTTGAGCAGAGAGACGAGGAACTTGGGCTTGTTGGCCCAGTAGCCGTTATTGGTCGTCTCGACCGAAAGCCAGTCGGCAAGCGTTGGGTGCTTGGCTGCCGCGGGAGCAGCCATATAGCCGGACAGATTATCGAACAGGAGGCCGAAGTCGGTCGAACCCTGAACGTTGGACTCGCCACGCAGGGCAGCGATGCCGCCGCCGGCGATACCGATGTTGCCAAGCAGCTCCTGCACGATGCACATGGCACGGATGTTTTGAGAGCCGTGCTGTGCTGGGTCTGGCCCATGGCGTAGAACCACACGGCCGCCTTGTCATCAGGCGACGTCGCGGCGACCATCTCGCACAGCTCTTTGAACTGATCCTGCGGGATGCCGCACACGCTTTCGACGACCTCAGGCGTATAACGCGCGTAGTGCGTCTTCATCAGCTGATAGACGCACTGCGGGTCCTGCAAGGTCTGGTCCTTTTTGATGACCGGCGTAGCTGGCAGAGTAAACTTCGGCACACCCGGCGCCTGGGTCCAGGCGTACGTGGTCGTTATGTCCCAGGGCGTCTTGCTCTGGACCTGATAGGTCCACTGAGTCTTGTCGTAAGAGCTCTTGCCGTCCTTGGTCATCCAGCCATTGAACATCCCGTCTTTAAACGAGAAGTTGTCTGACACCAAAAACGTCGCGTTGGTATAGGTTTTGATATAGTCTTTGTTCGCCAGATCGTTGCTGACGATGTAGTTGATCAGGCCACCGAAGAACGTAATATCGGTACCCGCGCGCAGGGCATAATAGCCGTCCGCGACCGCGGCAGTACGGGTAAAACGAGGATCGATGACGATCATCTTGCCACCCCTTTGACGCGCGATGTTGACATGGCGCATGCAGGCGGGGTGGTTCTCGGCGGGATTGGCGCCACAGACGATAATGAGGTCAGAGTTGCCCATATCGTTGAAGTGGTTGGTCATCGCGCCGCGCCCAAACGAGTTGCCAAGACCGGCAACAGAAGGGCTGTGTCAAATACGCGCCTGGTGTTCGAGGTAGACAAGTCCGAGCGCGCGGCCAAGTTTGACCAGCGGATGACACTCCTCATTGTCCAGTGCTGCCCCACCAAGCTGGGCGATGGCGGTAGTCCGGTTGACCGTAACGCCATCCTTGTTCTTAAGTTCGAACGTCTTGTCGCGCGTCGCCTTGACACGCTTGGCGATCTCGGTGATCGCCCAATCCCACTCGACTTCTTTCCACTGCGACGAGCCAGCGGCGCGGTAGCGTGGTTTGGTCAGACGATCCGCGTTAGGCTCGAGCTGGCCGGTCTTGGGATTGTAGATGTTGATCATGTTGAATTGGGCAATGCCCTTAGCGCACATGCCGCCCGCGTTGACCGGGTGGTCCGGGTCCCCCTCAAATGCGATAAGCTTGCCATCGACGATAGAACCGATACCGCCACAACCTACCGCGCAAAAGCAGCAGATCGTGGTCTTTTCCGTAGCGTCTTTTATCCGGTACTCAAGTTCCTGAGAGCCGTCGGCCGCAAAGCTGGTGTTTGGGGCGACTGTCCCTACTAACGCGCTTACCGCGAACGTTGAGCCGAGTATTTTCAGAAAGTCTCTACGAGAAACCTCATGCATTTCACACCTCTTTTCATGTCAGAGAGTAGTTATTGCGTTTTCGTATGCTGACAACTGATATTTGTATTCCGGCGCGCGGGTCAGCCCTCCTTTCTTTTCTGTCCCCGCGTCGGAAATCCAAGCTAAAAATCAGGCATGCTTCGTTGAGCAACCCCCGCCATTATATGTGATTATTATCACATTTCCTGCTGGAATGGCGGGGGCTTTGTTCAACGGTGGTTTCACCGGGGCTTGCGGTTATCTGAGGCTAACCCACCCTTCAGACGTAGCGCTGACGCCGCGAAGTGATCAGGAACGAGAGGGAAAACGCAAGGGCCATCACACTGATGAAGATGCCGCCCAGTCCCAGCGAGTCGCCGGTCGTCGGAAGCGACGAGCTGGCGGTCTTCGTCGTGGCCGTCGACGTGGTCGGAGTCGAGGTTGCAGCGCCGTTGTTGTTCTGCCCTGAGTTCGCCTTGCCCTTTGAGCCCGTGTTCGTGCCCGTGCCCGTGCCCGTGCCCGTGCCGCCCGGGTTCTGATCGCCGCCCGGGGAAGCGGCTGTCACCGTCACCGTAGCTGAGGCTGATACGGTGGGGTCATCAACACTGGTAGCCGTGATGGTCGCGACACCCACCTTTACCCCGGTGACCGCTCCGGTAGAAGACACGGTGGCCACCTGGGCGTTATCGGATTTCCAGGTCACGCCGCCGGTCTTGCTCGCCGGGCTTACCTGCGCCGTCAGCGGCGTTGACGTGTCGCCCACCGCAAGCGTCAGGGTTTGCGGCGTGACGGTGACCGTCACCGTCGTCGTCTCCGACGGAGGCTCCTCTGGCTCAGGAACACTCACGCCGATCTGGTTGATGTTCTGCGCGGGCATCACGCCGTTCAGGTAGAGGGACGGCGCGTTGTCGTAATCATTGGTGATAGGCGCCAGATCGGCCGCGCTGGTTCCTTTCGCGTAGGCGATCACCGCGTTGGCAGCCACCAGCTGCGCCTTGGTCATCGTGTAGTTCGCGGTGCTGAAGCCATCGGCGGCCGTAAACGAGATGGTCGCGTCATCCGGGATGCCCGCGAGGACGTCAGCGATCGCAACGCCCTGGACATAATTGGTCTTTTCCACGCCGCTGGATCCGGTGTAGGTATAGTTTCCGGAGACCGGCGTCATCGCCTGGAGCTGCGGGATCGTATACGTGAGGTCAGAGCCCGCGCCCGTGATCGTCAGCACAACAGGATCGGCTGGCGTCACCGGCTGGGTCGCGGCAGAAGTGACATCCATGATGTTCTTCGCCGGTTTCATCCCATCAAGATAGAGGGTCGGCGACGGGCCATAGGTCGCGTTCTTCACGGGACTTCCATTGACCGCGTACGCCAGCACCGCGTTGTCAGCGACCAGCTGCGCCTTGGTCATGGTATAGCCATCGGTCGAGTAGGTCGCGCTGTCCCAGGCAGTAAAAGTCACCGTATCGCTGTCGGCAACGCCCGAGAGCAGCGACGCGAGTGAAACGCCTTCGACCGCGTCGGTCTTGGAGCCACTGCTCGTATCGTAGGTGAAGTTCCCTGTCACGGCGGGCAGCCCGAGAAGTTGCTGCGAGCTGTAAGAAGTTCCATTGATCGTCACCACGGGGGTGGTGTTTTGAGCCCCGACGACGATCTGTGTCGTGCCACCGGAGGTCTGCACGAATTTTGACGTGTTATAGTCCTGCGGATCGAGCTGCCCCATGATCACCCGCGGCTGGCTTGTCACCGCTATCGGCGTCTGCGCCGGGTCCGAGCCCGGATCGGCGGTCACGTACGTCCCGCTCCAGGAAAGCATCGGATCGACGGCCACCGCGCCGTCGGTATAGGGGCTTCCTTGCCCGCTCACCCAATGATTACTCCCGTCGATGGCGCCGCTGTTGGCGTTCGGGAAGTCATACCGGGTCTGCGAGAGCAGAGGTTCTCCGCTGGTTCCATTGAAGTCGATCTCGAAACCGTCCCCCGCGATGACCGAGATCGGGCTGCTCAGCGAGCCACCCGACGTCGAAAGCAAGGTCGCAAGCGATACCCCGTAAGCGGTATAGGTGCGGAAGAAGCCGTAGTCATTACGGCTTGAGAACGTAGTGGGCGTCGAAGGCGAGAGCGCCTCGATATCGGCAAGCGTATAGCGCGCCGGAGCGCTCACTCCCGTCCCTGATATGATGACGTCGGCAGCGGGAGCCGCGGTCAACGTCGACGCGTAAGCGGGCGCCGAGGGCGCGATCACCATCGCCCACAGCGCAACGGCCATAATGCCTGCAACAAACTTCTTGAGTCTCATGAAATTGTCTCCTTTCCAAAACGGGAGGCTCCGGCGTTTCCCCCGAAACCCTATCGCCCGCGTGCCCTTTACCCTACGGAAGAAGGTCGCGCGAGTCGAAGACGCAGTATGAAGTTTTCAGCCACTTTTGCTCGTGTCCCCCTCATTGTAAGCCTCCTTTCTGGTCTTGACAGAACTAGTTGCATCAACGCTCATTACCTTCGGTGACCGGCGGTCGCACGGCGCGGCGGCGCTGGATCGCCGCTTGTTCATCGCGGCAAAACGCCTCGATACGCGCGTACTGAAGGCCCTCGATCTCACCGGCGGCAAGCCGCGCGCGCAGGTCGTCACATACGGCGCGCTTCAGCGGGCTTTCCACCGGGTCATAGTTCAGCAGGAACGCGAGCGCGCGGCCCACGTCCTCTTCCGGCGCGCCCGGGCGGGCGTCTTCAAAGTCAAGCCCGTAGAGCGTCGCCGCTTGGGCGTCATAGAGGAAGTTGCGCGCGTTGACGTCGCCGACGATGTGCCCTGTCGCCTCATGAAACGCCACCAGCCAGCGAAAGAGCGCTTGCCAAGCGACGCTGAGGGACGCGGCAGCGGCGGCCACGGTCGTGGCGTGGCGCGCAAGGCGCTCCTCTGCGACCTCAAGCAGGTCGAGCAGGGTCGGCGCGTCCTGATAGACGGTTGCCAGCACGGGCGCCGCAGCCGGGACCGCCAGGCCCGCTGCGGCCGCCCGTTGCCGCAAGGTCTGCTCCACAGCGGCCGCCTCAGGCGTCGCAAAACGCTTGATGACGAGCACCTCGCTCCCCCACTGGACCCGGCAGACGTTGTTCTTCTTCGAGGGGAGATCGCCCAGCACGCTGAGGCGCTCCGCTTTGCTGTCCGTCATGTCAGTGAACTCCGTTTCTTATACGCGCCAAAGCCCCGCGTTTCCATCGCGATCGCCAGATCCTGCGCGGCGACGAGCGCGGCGGCGATGACCGGAAAGACCAGGTAGAGATAGGCGCGGCAGCGTTTGATGAGACCGATCCGCTTGAAGTCGAGACCCCGGAGCTGCATCGCGGCAAGGCCCTCGCGAAAAAGCTGGGCGAAGCGCGGGATGAACTGCACGGTGACCACGACCATGAACACAAAGGTGTAGGGCAGGCGCAGGCGCAGCAGCGCGCCCGTGACCTCGCGCACGGGAGAGGTGCTCATGATGAAGCCCGCCACGAGGATGATGAGATAGCGCAGCGCCACCCCCGCCGCCGCGCGCGCGCCGCCTGCGGTCACCAGCGCTGTGCCGCCTGCCGCGATCAGCGCGCGCCCACTGCGCAGGAACACGATCTGCAGGAGCGCGACGACCGCAAGCAACCAGAGCACCTGACGCCAGCGCGCGAGCAGGCGCAGCACTGGCGCCTGGTAGGCCAGCGCGCCGACAAGGCTGAGCGCCAGGAGGGCGGCCAGCGCCAGCGGGTTCTGGATCGCGACCGCGCTGGTGCTCAGCGCCACCACGATCAGGATCTTGGTGCGCGCGTCGCGCAGCGCTGAGCTGACCTTTGGGCTGCTGGCTGGGCTGCTCACGGGCGCACCACCCCGGCCTCCACCCTGACCGCGCGCTGAGCGTAGGCGCGCAGGCGGGGATCGTGGCTGATCACGCACAGCCCGACGCCGCCGGCGCAGAGCTCCGTCCGCACCGCCAGCAGCTGGTCGGCGCTTGCCGTGTCAAGGCCCGACGTGGGCTCGTCAAGTACCAGGTAGCGCGGGCGCTGCATGAGCACCGCCGCGATCGCCAGGCGCTGCTGCTCGCCACGGCTCAGGCGCAGCGGGCTGCGCGCGCGCAGGTCCCGCAGGCCAAAGCGCGCGAGCAGGTCTTCGGCGCGCGCGTCAAGGGCGGCGCGATCTGTCCCCATCAGGCGACCGACGAAGACCAGCTCCTCGATGACCGTCGTCGCGAAAAGCTGATGGGCGGGCTCCTGAAACACGTAGCCGACCGCCCGGCCGAAGATCGCGAGTGGCGCGCCCGTCAGGTCCCTGCCAGCGCTGTTGCCAGCGCCGGCGCTGTCGCCTTCGCTGCTACCGCCACCGCCGTCATCGATGCTGACGGCGCCGGTATCGGGCTTCAGGATGCCGCAGAGCAGCTTGGAAAGCGTACTCTTGCCGCTGCCGTTATCCCCCGTGACGCATACTGAAGTTCCTGGTTCGACCTCGAAGTGATCGCAGCGCAACTTGAACGCGGGCGTGAGAGACGCGCTTGCGACGGCGCCGCCGCTTCCGGTCGCCGCCTGCGCCACCGCCGGGTAGCGATAGCTGACACTCTCAAGCCTAAGCGCCATGGCAGAAGTCCTCCACGCGCACGTCTACACCGGCCTCTGTGCCCGCGGCAGCAAGGGCCGGCGACGGGCAGGCGTGGTCGATCGCGATCACCGCCCCACCCTGGCGCGCGTGACGCAGCAGCGCCGCGTCAACCAGTGCGCGGTAGCGTTCATCAAGCTGCGAGAGCAGCTCGTCGACGATCAGCAGTTGGGGGCGCATGGTCAGGACGGCGGCGCAGGCCACCAGGTGCTGCTGCCCGCCGGAAAGAGCCGCAACGGGCGCCTGGCGCAGCTCGGCAAGATCCAGCAGCGCAAGCACCTCCCCGATGCGGCGCCTGATCTCATCAGAAGCCAGGCAAAGGTTCTCGCACCCAAACGCCAGCTCGTCTTCAACGGTCGGCAGAAACAATTGCTGGTCAGGGCGCTGAAACACGAGGCCGACGGTCTGTACCCGCTCCGCAAGCGTATACTCGCCGGGCGCGCTGCCGGCAAGCAGCACCTGGCCCGTCAGACGCGCGGGGACCGTGCGCGGGATGATGCCCGCGATGATGCGCGCCAAGGTCGACTTGCCACAGCCGGAGGGGCCGCGCAGGAACAACAACTCGCCCGTCTGGAGGCGCAGGGTCAGCGGCCCGAACACTGCGGTGTCACCGAAGCTGCAGGTCAGGTCCGTGATCTCCAGCAGCATCGTTACTTCACCGTCAGAGTCTGAAGGTACTTACACCAGCGCTGGGAGAACTGCTCGCCACGCGTCACGATCAGAAACGGCCCAAAGCCATTCTGGGACCTGCCCGGGAGCGCCTTGCCATCCTGCGCGTAGACCAGCCAGATGTCATCGCGCTCGACCTCGTCAGCCAGATAGCTGGTCGTGAACCCGTCGGAGCCGCGCGCGACGCAGTAGTTGTCCCGCGTAAACGGCACGCCCAGACCCGTGAAGAGCTCGCGCAGCGGCAGACCGGTATAGCTCACTTGCCGCGCGGTCGTCGTGCTGGTGTCCAGGGTCACGGTCACCGTGCGCGCCGGGAGCTTCTGGAGCCGGGCGAGTGTGACCATTGTGGTCTCATTTGAAGACAGCAGCCGAAAGCTGCCATCTTTTATCCCCACGCCCGCGCGCAGCTGGTCACGCCCGTTAAGCATTGCGAGCGTTGCGACGACCAGCGCCAGCGCAACCACCGTCGCGATCACGATCAGCGTCGACTTTTTGAGCGGGCGCTTCTTCACGAGAGTGGCGCCCCGATCAGGCCGAGGCGGGCCAGGCGCTGGGTCAGCGCATAGGCTAAGATCCCGCCGATGCCGCCGGAAAGCGCCGCCGCCGCAAGCGAGAGTATCAGCGCGATCAGCGGCAGCCGGAACAAGGCCACATTGACTGCATAGGTGCCGATCACGTTGGCCACGATCCCTGCCAGAAAGCAGCCCGGCAGCGTCGCGGCGCGCGTGCGTAGCACCAGGAACAGCGCGTCAACGCCCAGACCCGGCAGCGTGTAGGTGAGCAGGCTGAGCGCCCCTTGCGAGCCGGGCAGCCCCGTGACGAACACGACGACTGCCTGCAGCAGCGCGATCAGGGTCGCCGCGCCCGGTTTGCGGATCAGCGCGGCCCCCAGGACCAAAAACAGCATGTACAGGCCGCCCGCGACCGCGCCGCCCGGGATGAACAGCGCGGCAGTCACGGTATGTACCAGCGGGACCACCACCACTTTCACGGCGATCCCCAGCGCGGCCATCACCGCGCAGACGACCCAGTCGGACAGGGTGAAACGACGATCAGAGCGCAACGGTCTCGACCTTACTGGGCTCTTTGCCATAGCCGACGACCAGCATCTTGAGCGTTTGGCCCGCCTGCGCCTTGATCGGCACGATCAGCTGGGGCTGATAGTAGCTGGTGGATGGGTTATAGAGTGGCGAGCTCACGGTCGGGTCAGAACCGTCGAGCGAGTAGTAGACCTGGACGCTGTCCATCGAGCCATGGTAGAGCGTCACGGTCCGGACGTTGCCGCTCTTGGCGCTGTCATACTGGGGCGCGGCCCATTGCTCCAACGGCCCCGCGGCAACGGTGATGCTGATGGCGTCTTGCACCGAAACGACCGAGTTGACATCGGTCAGCGAGTCCTGGCCAACG
>Ga0123354_10011461_pt1 | contig 13703 bp, 12 predicted proteins | sample TergutLab28metaG_2_FD_97872 | JGI IMG/M metagenome (GOLD analysis project Ga0123354, IMG submission 97872) | Labiotermes labralis P4 segment gut microbial communities from Petit-Saut dam, French Guiana - Lab288 P4 | ecosystem: Host-associated > Arthropoda: Insects > Digestive system > Gut ... | reverse complement strand
TATTGATACAATGGCAGCAAAACTTTGCTCTGCCTGCTATGTCCTAAGAAATCTAACCCATATTGTCCCACAAACTACATTAAGGATAATTTATTATGCCCATATACATTCCATTTTAAGCTATGGCATAATTTTATGGGGGAACTCCACTAATGTCAATAAATTATTTATCCTACATAAGAGAATGGTTAGAATTATATCTAACATAGGACCAAGAGACTCTTGCAGGCAAGCCTTTAAAAAATTAAAAATTATGACGCTACATTTCCAATACATTTTTTCACTGATTCTATTTACCATTGATAACAAACACCAATTCATTCACAACAATGAACTATATAGATACTCGACCAGGAACAGCGCCAACCTGCACCTGCCTGCTGTTAAGCTATCCAAATTCTATAAAGGACCATTCGTATCGGGTATTATAGCTTTTAATCACCCACCTAACCATTTAAGACTTTTGGCCAGTGATGTGAAATGTTTTAAAATATCTCTTAAGAGATTCTTATGTCATCATTCGTTTTATACGATTTATGATTACAATGAAAACAAGCCCATATAAATTTATATATATGAGGTATGAACCTAACCTACTTCTGCTATGAACTTTTATGACAAATACATTATTGTAATTGACTGCCATTGTTGATTAATGTTTACTGTGTATTGTATCTGACCAGTTCCATATCCACATGGATTTTGTTTCCTGTACGGATTTACAGAATGTAAATAAATGAAATTAAATAACAACATAAGTGTGAGTGACAAAGTGACTCATGAGGAACACAAAACAACACAACATATTTCAACTATAGTGAATGGTGAAGTGATTGAAACAATAAGCAGTAAAGTGGAATTATCTAATGCTAGTAATAAAGGAAGCACACGGAATCTTATGAGTGATTTAATAATGGAATTGGCCAACAAAGAAATAGGTAATCATCAAACAAAAAACATAAAATAATTTGCATATCAGAGGATTAGCGAATGTGATAAGAAACCTTGTAAGTAATAACTTTGAAATTTACAGTGTGCTAAAGCCAGGATCAAGTTCAAGGCAGCTACTTGAAACGGCGAGGCAAGAGATAATGAAACTAAACCATGATGACATTCTAATAATCTGCAGTGGTACTAATGACTTAGCAATTAAAAAGACTACATTGGTCTTTCAAAATATCTCAAACATGGTGACAAAAAATAATCACACCAATAATATTCTAGTGAACATCCCCTATAGGTATGACAAGGCAAACACAAACACTGTTAATGATGGCACTGAGAAATTCAATAAAAGGCTAGAGAAACTTACTAAAATAACTCCCCATGCTAGTTTTCTGAAAACTGAACAAAATAGGAAACTGTACACAAGACATGGACTTCATTATAACAGATTGGGAAAACAATACTTGTTTCATCAAATGGGCTTAATGGTATATTCCTTATTGGAACAAAAAACCACGTGTCCTATGAGTGTAGGCTGGAACAAACCTGATGTTTCTGATAATAAACCACCCAATAGAGCGACTACTCAAAGTAGAACATCACCAGTAACAAGATCCACAGATTTTTTATAGTAAATAACCTTGGCTTAATAATGCTTGTAGATCCATGAATAATAACATGAACAATAACATTCATAAGGACCATGATCAGCCTAACAATAAACTGACATTGAATAAGCAAAATAAGAATAATTTTACAGTCTTCCATCAAACTATCTATGGCCTACTTAATAAAAAAAAAAGAAGAATTACTTTACACTTTAGTGAAACAATCCCCACAAATTATATGTATAACAGAACACCACTTAAATGATGAAGAGTTGGAAGGCGTAACACTTCATTCTTATATCCTTGGAGCCATATTCTGCAGACAGACACACAAATGTGGGAGTGTGTGTATTTTTATTCAGAATAATATATACTATACTACTACTGATATGGATAGATACTCCAATAAAAAGGACACAGAAATTTGTGCTGTAAAATTACATATTTCATTGCATACCATTATTATATTTTACATTCATTGTTCCGTGCATCATTATAATTCCTCTAAAATGTAGAGGCGTATGACTTTCACTGGTATTTGGCGTCAGACACAGCCCTATTCAGTGTCCAGTAATAGTCTGCCATTATACTTGAGGTCCACTTGCCTTGGTACTGCTTTTCCACAGCCATAATATCTTGGTGAAATCTTTCACTGTGTTCGTCACTGACTTCACCGAGATTTTCTGGGAAAAAATCCGAGTGTGACTCTTCAGAATCATATTGCATCCCATAACTTTGTACGAAGTCAACAGGTCCTACACAACATCCTGATAGTTTGCTGCTTTGTGATTTCCTAAGAAGTCCTTGCAAATCCTCTTAAATGACAACCATCCATTTCTTACAGTCTTAAACAGGTCTTCATCGAACTGTTTGTCTTGCATCAATTCCCTGATCTGGGGTCCTATAAATATACCCTCTTTGATCTTCACGTCACTCACATTTGGGAACTTATTCCTCACATACTCAAATCCACAGCTGGTTCTATCCATACCTTTCACAGAGTTTTTCGTGAGGCCCAGCATTATGTGCAATGGGGGCAGACAAATTTTCTCCAGAAGAACAAGCAGAGGATTGACGACATTTTTCTCCCTTGGTGTCAGTGATGTTCGTTTAGGCCACAGTTTATTTACATAGCAATTCTTCTTGTTCCGGTTCTCCCACTCGCACAGGAAACGGCAGTATTTTGTGTACCCCAGTAACAGTGCCACAACCTTGAGATCACCACATAACTTCCACTTAAATTTGTCATACTTAATCTTTCTCAAGAGTAGCTCCATGCTTTCATAACTCTCAATCATGTTGGCTGCATGAGCCAAAGGAAGGGAGGGGAATATATTTCTATTGTGGAGTAGAACCAACTTCAAGCTCACTTTTGATGAATCAGTGAACAAGTGCCACTGATCTGGGTTATATTCATGGACAAGAACTTCCATAATGGAACAAACATCATTGCAAAACATGACACCATCTTCCTGAGAGAAGAAATCCTTGAATTCTCCATGGTTCCCATGTTCTTATTTTTAAAAAAATTTTGTAGCATAAAATATGTTTTGTTCGCGTTTTTATTCTTTCTTGCAAGTCTGTTTGGTTCTTGTTATCTTCATTAAGTATAACTTCTAAATATTTAAAATTTTCCACTCCTTCAAATTTGTAATTTTTTATTTTCAAATATCCTATATTATTTTTCTTTAAACTGTTTTCCTTTCCACTATCATATACTTTGTCTTTTCTTGGTTTATCTGTAGTCTGAAATTTCTGACAAATGTTTTCCATTTCTACAAAAAGTTTTCTTATATCTGTTTCATTTTTTCCAATTAATGCAATGTCATCTGCATATGCTAATACATTCAATTGTTCTTTACCAATCTTTATACCACTAGGAACCATTTTTATACTCTGTATCACTTTTTGTAATGCCAAATTAAATAATATTGGCAATAAAGGGTCACCCTGCTTCAAGCCTGTTTTATTTTCAAAAAAAGATGACAATGTTCCTTCTATTCTAACCACACTTCTTGAATTTTGTACACATGTTTTACTATTAATTTAGTAGGAATTTTAAATTCTTTCATACATTCCCATAGTGTATCTCTATGTATAGTCATATGCCTTTTGAAAATCAATAAATAAATATTGTGCACTCTGATTATACTCCCAAAGTTTCTTGTTTATTATTTTCAGTGCAAATATGTTGTCAATTACAGATCTTCCTCTCTAAATCCATTCTGATAGTCCCCCATAACTTTTTAAATATATGGTTTAATTTTTCCCAATATTATATTCAACAAAATTTTGTAAGCTGCATTTCTCAGTGCTATTCCCCTGTAATTCCTACACCTATCTCTGTCTCCTCTTTTGTGTATAGGAAGTATTATTGTTTCTTTCCATTCTTCAGGTATCTTTTCCTCCTCCCAGATTTGTCTTACTAGTTCATACATTCTATTCAGTAGTTTATTTCCTCCATATTTTATTAATTCCGGATGTATTCCATCAGTTCCAGCAGCCTTGTTATTTTTTAAGTTTCTTATTGCCTCTTTTACATCTTCTATAGTGAGTTCTTCTACTTAAACTTCAACTTCGCTAATTTCTTTATTTCCTTTTTTAATTAATTCCCTAGGTTCTTCTGTGTTCAGTAACTTGTCAAAATATTCTTTCCATATTTCTGCTTTCTCCTATGTATTCATTGCCAATTCTCCTTTTTTTTTCCTAATTATGTTGATCTTCATATGATGTAAAAACTAGTCAGGTGCGTGGAGGGGGAGTGAATTGTGTGGTCCAAGGGACAGTGAGATTACTACTCCAAATAAAACAATTGATTTCATGTGCTCAACAAATTTTACAAGATAGAACTAAATAAAAGGGAATTCAATTAGTAATATAGATATTTCTAACATTCATAACTTCTATGAGGGGCAGTCATTGAGGTAATTAGTTGCACCAATGGTAAAAGGCCCTTCCCTTCTGTAGTGAGTCGCACATCACTATAGTATTGGAGATCCCTCCCTCCCACATCCCTACCCCCAAAAATCACAGAAAGTGTAAAACACTTCTCAGGTATTGTAAAGCATACACCTATGTCCAGAACAAAGCAGTGAAGCTGTAAAGTTTTCTGAAGTATATCGCCTCATCAACAAGCAAATAGGTACCAAGGTTTCTAAAGAACTTACTGCTTGCCAGACAATGCAGCACTATGTTTCAGAAGATTTTAATCCTCATGTTGAAATTATTACATTTATAAATTTGTTTCAAGTTTGCAACCATTTGAAGACCATATATGGTTTTTGTCTAACACAAGAATTGAGAGATAATTCATGGCAGGGCCAAGGCATTTTTTCTATTCTCCAGAGCGTTGGTACCAATCTATGGCCTACGCACCTTGTTACTGAATGGATCTTATAATTTTTCATGCATAATACTTTGGACATATCTGAGCTGGCAAGATTTTTGAAAGGTGGTGTGCAATACCCATAAGTAGAGAGAAAAGATTCTTTAATGATCAGTGCTCAACAAAATAGTAAAATAGCTGTCATTTAATTCAAATACATTGTACCCAAGTGTGGACAGTAGTAGAATCTCCTGAAGGGCTAGATAAATACGTGATAGGGTTAGATGACTGGCTTTTTACAAGTAATTAAATGTGGTCGAGTGTGTGGGGAAAATGGTGGGCGTTATTAGTGTTATTCTGTTATCTTATGCAGGTAAAATCAAGAACATACAACACACTTAATTCCAGATATCAGCAGCTGGGAACAGTTTTTTTATGCAGATAATAAGAGGGAAGTGCAATATAAATGCAAGAATGCAGATGACTTTATTAACAAACTTACCAAATGGGAAATTCATTAAAGGAGGTATGCTATTAATATTGGAAATACAGGTCATGAATTCAAATGAATGATGTATAATACAGTGCCTTCAAAAAGTCGCTGTGCACGTAGGCTATGGTAGAGTCCAGTTGAAATGTGATGGCACACAGTGACGCATGAAAGGGGAAGTTCGGAAAGTCGCTGTGCACTTATAAAAGGTGTTGGCAGTGATGTCCACAAGCATCTATACAGGCCTGAACCTTTTTAATTTTATTCACAAACACTTTCTGCAGATCTGCTTGTGCCTAAGTGCACAGCAACTTTCCAAACGCACGTTAGAAGTGTTTGTAGAACTAAAGGCTGCAAGCTGTGAAGATCCTGGTATTGAAGAAAAAGCAGTCTTCTGTACAAGTTGAATCTACTAAAAGATATTGGTATAAATGATTTATTTATGAAAATCCTTGCTCATTAAGACTAAAAATGCAGAAACTGCAGAAAATTTGGATTTTTTTTTTTAATAACTGTCTTTGTTCAAATTCATAAGTCACCAAGTACAAAAACATAAATTGTGTCAAAATCTCCAGGTAGTGGAAGTACACACCCAGTTCCACCTCATTGCTGTCGCTTGTGGTTGATAATTATGTATAATCCATCCCTCATTTCACATACCTAACTCCACTGGGTATTAGAAATTGGCATCACACCAAAAAATAAATCCTTCAAGACTGATGCATTGTATATTTTACAAAATTGATGGACAACACAAGTTCCACATTTCCCAAAGCAAATTATGCTGCATACTTTTGTATACAAATTTGTTCACAGGTCATTAATATGTGGGCTGCTGCTGGTGTAAGTTTCAGTACAAAGATTTGAGATGAAATGGAGGGACTGTCTATGTGGATAGGAAGAGGTGTCTCAATACAGCCACAAGTCACACAGTAGCAGTGGGAATTTACACTCTGGTGTCTTCAGGTAAGGAATGGTGTCTTCATTCATTCATCATAAGAAATAACATAACTTATTCAAATGTAATTTGTTTCCTTGTAGGAAAGTTATTTTTCAAATTGGCCAACTGTGACAATGAAATAAGTGGGGAACTGCTCCAGTTTTTGTGTTTTTGTAGGGGTGTTCAGCAGCAAGTAACTGCCCGTGGCTGTATTTGCCGAGGACATTGACAAACTGTTTGATAGCTTCAACAGTGTGAAGCATGCTGCTCCAGGCCAGACATTGCTTAGTCCACTTAGTGACACAGTCCTCCTATAGGTCACTGGATCAAAGCAAGCATGGTGATAAAGAGCTGGATCTCCCTTAAGAATGGTAAACCTGCCTTCAAAAAACTGACTCCATCACCGAATGACTGGATTATTGATGTTGATGCTGTCCAGCATATGTGGAGAATGTTGAAAAGGACAGGTTTTGACTATCCTGAGACCCTAGCCTGAATAAAGATCCCCTTGAGATCACATTTGTTGTTATTCATTTGCACTGTGGTTCAAACAATAACCCAACTGTGGGACAGTTTATAGATGGCCTGAAGACTAGTATCATCAGTGGTCTTGTGTATACAGATCTGCGTAGTGCAAACTGTGAGGGTGATGACATTGAGCTTCTGGATAATCTACATACCTTCCTCAAGGAATATCATGCTTCTTCGCCAAATCCATCCGCAAGTCACGGTAGGGAGACCCTTTATGATGGTCTTAGTGGCTGTTGTATTGCAGAGCAAGTGCAGTGGGAAGTGAATGATGTTTACATGGATCTTTTTTCAGTAGCACATGTCAGTGGCTTCATTGCCAGGCATGTGATATGTGCTGTCTGGTGTGATGACTGCAAGACATGTTTCACATTCCTAGTGATGTTGTCAACCAGTGCCTTCCTATACTTCAAAGAGTACAAAGATTAGGAACAGTCTCTACCCCATCCTTCTGAAAGACTAGTAGAGACTGTAAGTGCTTCTGTAACTGTGTTGGATGGTATGATGGCAGAAGTTGCTCAAACACATTCAGCTGAAGAGAAAATTATAACTGCCATCAAGAACACCGTGATTTTGAATGGATTTTGTCTTCTGGTTGTTTGTTTCACCACCAAGAGATAGTGGATGGTATCATTTCCTTGGTGGTGAAAGCAAAGAAACAGATCACTGGTGGAGGCAAGCAGGCAGAAGGCTACGAAAAGGAAGTTCAAAATTCTGTTGCACACATGAGTCAGTAGTAAAGTAATGCCTCTTTCTCCTTCAACTATAACAAGTTTTTTTCAGGATGAACAGTTGACTCATGCCCATGTAACTTCGGCGTGGCACAAGGTATCTGACATAATACAGTGTTGTCATAATGGCTAGCAGAAGCCTGAATGAGGAACATTTGAGTTACTGGATTCCTGAAAGAATGTGTGTGGCAACCAGTGATGTGAGCAGTATCTCGGCTATTGTGTACATGTAAATACATGATTAGTGTTATGTACCTGTGCAGTCTTTAGTGACCCATGTGTATAAAGCAGGAATGTTTTAAAATGATTTATATCTTCAAACTGTTAGAACTGTGAATTAGTACTAATACACTTGGGGTTGGGGCACCTTGCACTGTGTGCAGACAAATGTACTGCCTCACTAGTTGGTAATCAGTACTCTGCAGTGTATTCCCTTGCATTATAAAATGTCTGGTTATGAAGGAATAATTAGTGACATTCTGACAGTGTTTTGATTTCTAATAAGCCTCCCTGTCAGGAGCACTGAAATGATATTTCAATATATCAATGTGTTGACGAGTTGTTTAATGTTTCAAGCATTGACTGATGTGTATGTTTACATATACACTTACAAATCTGAATACAAATGCCTGTGATCAAAAGAAATTAATGTTAAATAAAGATTTTCCTGACCTACCTGTAATTACTCATTATTAATATCAGTTTTGTTTCCATGACATGTATTTCACATAGTCATATATGTTTCAGTAAGGGGAGTTTCAGTTGCTGTTAATGAAATCTTTGTTCACATGACACACATTTATCCAACAGATGGATATATGCCTCTGAAATGGCAAAAATTTCATGATTTGCTGGTTTCATACCAGCAAAGACATAGGGGTAGAGTAATGTAGTTTATGTTACACATATTTTTCAGTTAATACTATTCTATAATGTATTTAATTTATTAACAACCTACACTGATTTATGTTCAGTTCATTAATGTGTGTGTCTCCATGCTGACAATAGCATCATCATCACTCTTATGTGTTGTATTATTTCCTTTCATTGCTGTTCTCTGTTGTCACTGTTTCTTATTGTTGCATTCATTTGACTTCTACCATATATTGCTGTGTAATTTCTGTAACTGTAGTTCATTCCTATAAGATTCATCTGTGCCTTTGGTACTTAGCCTGTCACAGTTCTATGTATGTTGCAATAGTTAGCATCAGAATGTGCCTATCACTAAATGACATAAGTAAGTGTGGTGGTGAATACAAAATAGCACGAAAGGTTGACACATTACTTGGTTTAATATATTCCATATCCATGCATCAGAGGAATATTTAAACTTATATAATAAAAACCAAGAAATGTACATGTATGAAATATGTTTCATCACATATTATTAATTACAATGAGCCCTCGGGTAGCTACCCAACAGGGTAGCGGCACTAGGTGTTGATCCGAGGACTGGCACAAATCTGCCCTCGGTCCTTTAAGCCGCCGAACTCCGGATAATAGGGTCTTGTTGAGGATAAGTAATCCAAACAGGATACAACACAAAATAAAATAACAAAGGTAATTGTATTAGCAAGTTCAACATAGAACTATAGTGTGTAATAACGAAAGCAATTAAAATAGTTAATATAAACGTAATCTTTCAAACACGCACGAAGCCGATCGTAAATTACACAATACATATACCCATCGGCTTAGCGTAAGTTTAGAATGCGTACAAGGAAGCACAGCCGACCAAATAATAAGTACAACAAACAATACAAACGTCGGCCCATGTAAACTTACAACACGAATGTTTAAACCCACAGCCGATCAGAAAACACGTATTACAGTTAACATAATAGTCAGCCGAACAAGACATTTATCGTGCGTAAAATACAATCAAGACCGAAAGCAATACTGTAACCAAATACATCACTTTGACTCGGGTAACAAAACAAGGTAATTCTACTTACGGGGAGGTAAACTCGTACCAGCCCCTCCCGAGGCAAACGCTAGGCAGACGTCGGAGATCGTCACAAAACCTAACCGAAACTTCAATTTGGAAATACAAAGACCGAAACAAAACTTTACCTCAAAACATATCCCGGACGTATGCGTAGACTTCTCGGAGAAAATAACTGGAGACAGAGCCTCCTGCTCCTGGCCCGGCCAGCGAGAGAACCCACCAGTTGAAGAGATGAAACCAGGAAGACGAGTCCCGGACACGAAAATCAAAACCCAAAAGGAAACCTCGGGGCAACGCCCTCGCCGTTCACTTTCCCCAGAGTAGCCAATCGACAGACGGTAGCCTAACACAGGGAACGATAAAAGGGTAAACAAACGGGTCATGCCTGCAAGGGGGCAAGCCTACAGCCGATCCGCAATTGGACGGCTCAACAAACTTCTTTCAGTCGCTTTTGTGATCATCATCAGGGTAGCAGTACAAGAGTACTAACAATACAATGTACAACCAAAGTGTGTAAGTGGAAGCTGAAGAATAAAAGACCAACTTGATGTCACTTGCTATTTTATTTCACTTCTTATGTGCTCAACATGTTTCGGACATTAATATATCCATCACCAGGAGCTTGCGACTATGCCGATGAATTACCACATTGGTCGTTATGTTCGTTGTGTATAGGAGATTCGTTGTGGTTGGGTTGGAGTGGTATCCGTGTTGCAGGCTGAAGCCCAACTGTGTAAGTGGAACTTCTCAAGAGTTTGAGACATATAACAAAACAACTTTATTACAACAATAAGATTTCTAAGTCCAACAATAAAATAAAAACTACCTGGGAAATTATGAAAATGGAAACATGCAAAACCCATACAAATAAAGGTACTAAACTCATAAATATAGATGGAAAGTTAATTACTAATCAACAATCAATTGCAAACTCTTTCAATAACCACTTCTTAACAGTGGCTGACAAAACAACTAGTAACATTAAAAAAGATAAAACTTCAATAAATTGTAACAATCCCATACATTGTCTTCATAAAAAAAGGTCCCCTGTTCAAACATGAAACTAAAATCTACAACGAACCAAAGAAATAGAAAAAATAATCAAATCACTAAAATCCAAAAACTCTCATGGATATGATGGGATTGCTATGAAAATTCTAAATGTAAGTACACTTTTCATCCCATCTCTAACATACATATGTAACAAATCACTTTCATCAGATATTTTTTCCTTCCGATTAAAATTTTCTGAAATTGAGCCTTTATATAATAGATATAACCAATTTTAAACCTATCTCCTTACTTGCATCCTTTTCAAATATTCTGGAAAAAGTTATATATACAAGATTGTACAAACACATCAACCAAAATAATATATTAGCAACTGAACAATATGGCTTCAAAATAATTCCTGAACTGGAAAAGCCTCCTTCAAACTAATAAATTATATATTACTAGCACTTAATAATAAATTAACAGTTGGTGGAATATTTTGTGACCTAGAACAAGCATTCGTCTCCGTAATTCTTGATATACTATTGTCTAAATGTTAATTTTATGGATTCAGGGACAACACCAATGCACTGCTAAGATCATACCTCGGTGATAGATATCAGAAAGTACTCTTCTAATAATACTACTTTTTCAGAATGGGGTAAAATAAAACATGATGTTCCTCAAGGTCCAATACTTCGTCCTTTGTTCTTCTTAATCTATATAAATGATCTTCCGAATATAATAGCTGACCCATCGAAACCGATTCCATTTGCAGATGACACAAGCAAAATAATTACAAATCTTAGTCCTTTAAAATTTGAAGAAGATATTAACAATATAACTGATAATATAAATGACTGGTTCAGAGGTAACTCATTATCATCAAATTTTGATAAAACCTACTTTTTACAATTTAGGCTTAAAAATAGTCATGAAATTGATATAAAAATAAATTGTGACAATAAACTGATTAAAGAGACTAAAAATACAAAAATTTTTGGATTAGATATAGATAGTTCCTTGTCATAGAAACACAATATTGAGCAAATGATGTTTAAACTAAGCAGAGCATGCTACAAAATTAGGTATGTCAAATATTGTATGTCCCAAGATACACTAATGACAATTTACTTTTCATATTTTCATTACATCCTATCATATGGCATAATTTTCTAGGCTAATTCTGCATACAGCTCTAATATTTTTAAAATTCAAAAAAGGAATATTAGAATAACTATGAATACCAGAAATAGAGATCCTTGTCGTCAACTCTTCAAGAATCTAAAAATTCTACCATTAAAATCACAATATGTTTTTACCTTTTATTATTTGTTGCCAAAAATAGAGATTTATTATGAATCGAATTCATAAATTCATAATATTAACACCAGATTTAGTTCTGACTTACATACTCCAACTACAAACTGACAAATTTCTGAAAAGGTCCCTATTATTTTGGAATCAAAGTTTTTAATCACCTTCTTACTAGCATCAAAAATACATCTCATGACATAAACCAATTCAGATCTGTTTTAAAGAGTTTCCTACAGGGTATTTCAGTCAATTGCTGTCAATTTTGGTTGAAAGTTACAGGATAGAGAAAGTAATTTTAAGTTCTACACAGCTCGATGTCAGTGGTAGCACCGTAATCGTCATACATTAGTATTTTTTCCATACTTGGCAACACTTGCCACTGTGATGTTATTCAAAATGCCTCCACCACTAAGACAGAGCAGAAAACTTGAACTGTGGAATGGTTTTTGCAAACAAATTCGATTGTCACAGTCCAGTGCCGGTTCAAAATCCAGTACAAGTGCAAGGAAGTACCAGCAAGGAAGACGTTGGTGGAACAGTTACGCGCAACTGGGAATGTGACAGGCAAGAAAAGAGGCGGGAGCAAGCACATGTTCGCATTCCCGACACTGTTGGGACCACTCGTGCAAGTGGGGCCTTATCTTCAACACGGAAGTGTGTGCTACAGTTAGCTGCAGATTATGAGGTAAGTTATCGCCTTCGACAGCATGGCGCATACTTTGAACCGATCTATGCATGCGTCCATACAATATCCATGTCTTCCAGTCTCTGACAACTGTGTGCTGAGAAAAGCAGACAAGATTTGTGGAGGAATTCGGTGATCACTTGCAGCAGAATCCTCACACTCTTCCTGTGGGGTTATCTGAAGGACAGAGTGTTCAGCAGTGCTCCCCGAACTCTGCCTGAACTGAAGTAGAGGATCAAGGAAGTTGGGCACAGGTCACAAGCGGAATGCTCACCCGTGTTGTACAGAAATTTGTATTACGTCTTCAAGCGGTTCGAGAGTCCCAAGGGGCTCACATCGAGCATGTCATCCACAACACTACCCACATGTGAAATTCTAACCCTTGTTTGTTACTTTGACCCTGTTTTCATATAAATAAATTCGCTATTACCAATGCACTGTTAAGTTGAAAATGACAGTAATTGACAGAAACACCCTGTACTTATAAATTCATTTTACTCGGAGAAATATTTTATTTGGAATTCCAATACAGATCTTGGCTCAGTGTAATCATTTTAAAAGTCAACATCTAAATATTCTTACCAGTAATATAACTCAATACCATTCTATATTATAACTTTTAATTTGCATTCTTAAATCTTCGGTATATTTATATAAATAAACATACATATATATATATATATATATATATAGATTTAGTGACAAATTCCACTTCCAATTGGTTTTTAAATTTTGTATTGTTATTTATTGTATTATATTGGGTGGATGTTCATATACTATTATTATTACTATTTATTCAATCCAGTCAGTCATACGGTGACTCTAGACACATCAAGTACGTCATAAGTCATAAGTATTTTCATTCAATCAACAAATGTTATAAAACATGGTTCATTTAAAATATACATCTCTATATTTACATCATGTTATTAATAATATCTCTATATTACAACTCATACTGAATTAATACATGTATCCATTCTGCAATTACTTATTTTAACAATTTGTACATATACAACACTAAATATTATTATTATTTTATTTAGTCCAAGCTGCTATAGCATGAAATTAGTAACATAAGAATTCTTATACAGAATAAAACACATGATCTATAAGAAAAGATTTCAATTCTCTTTTATACTGTTTATATTCCTCCATCTTCTTTATATTAATGGGTACATTATTATACAATT
>Ga0123354_10011460_pt1 | contig 13703 bp, 13 predicted proteins | sample TergutLab28metaG_2_FD_97872 | JGI IMG/M metagenome (GOLD analysis project Ga0123354, IMG submission 97872) | Labiotermes labralis P4 segment gut microbial communities from Petit-Saut dam, French Guiana - Lab288 P4 | ecosystem: Host-associated > Arthropoda: Insects > Digestive system > Gut ... | reverse complement strand
TCTTTATTTTTTCGCTCTATTGGGTTAAAAGAAAAATGATGAATTCCTTCTTTGTGATTCCACTCGATTTTTCCAAGTTCTTTGGAGCTTACTATTCGTTCGAGTTTAGTTATTGGTATTCTTTTATCTGTAGTTAATGATCCTGATATCAAAACCATTCCTGATTCATCTATTTTTATTGAATCAAGATCTACTTCAAGCAGGGGAACCTGGGTTTCAAATTCAAAATAAAATGGAGCGCTTTCTTTTTCAGATATTTTTGAAATATCTACTATTGCCTGATACCTGGTTTGTGGCTTTAAAGGTTTTGATGGAGTAAAAACCAATGTCCAATCATTTTCCCACGATATTTTTCCCTGTGCTGATGGTTTTAACTGAAACAAATCCGGAGTAGCGGGTTTTGTAGTATCATAAGCATCGTTGAAAATAATTTTAATGGATTCGGTTGGCGATATGATGCCACCTGTAAAAGCAGATACTGTTTTAGAATTTATTTGTACTGCCTGTTCTGCTTTTTTGCACGAAAAAGAAAATAGTGCAAGAAAAGATATTAAGATTATTGCATATAGTTTATTCGCCATATAAGAACCTCCATATTTAAATTATTTTAATCTTGAAAGCCAATTAAAAACAAGTTGCTCGAAAATTTCTTTTTGCTCAATTTGAAGCATATGCCCGGCGCTGTCGAGTATTACAAAGTCAGAGTTGGGATATTTTTCTATAAGCGCAAATGAATCTTTATATCCTACGGAAAGATCCTGCCTGCCTGTGATTATAAGCGAAGGGTTTTTGTATGGCGCATCAAGAGCATCAGGATCTTCTTTAAAACCATATCCATGTTTTTTGATTTTTTTAAGCAAAGTAATATCGCATTTTTTTACGCCCGATCTAACTTCTTTTATATAACGTTCCCAGTTAGCGCTGTTTTGTATGGCAAACATATTGTCAAAGGTTTCCTGATTATTTGCATGAAGGGTTTTGTAGAATTCGTTATCTCTGCTTACTATTTCCTTTTTTGGCAAATTCCTGTCTTTAACATGAGGCATAACAACAGGGCAGATCATCATTATGCCGCCAACTCTTTTGGGATATTTTTTTATAAACATTCTTGCAAGGTAGGAACCATAAGATTCAGATGCAATATAAAAAATTTCTTCGGTAATAGTTTTATCAATAAACTTTTCGATAATGTTATAGATGTCGTCTGTTGTTGATATCTCTTTTTTTAAAACAGTATCACCCATTCCCGGAAGGTCAAAATAAATTCTTTTCCAGTTTTTTTCTGTTTCTGCTGTAAAAATATTTTCCATGCACCCTTTCATAAGCCTGTGGTCGCACCAGTTGCCGTGGATCATAAGCATAGGCGTTCCGCTTCCAGTTATTTCTGTGTAAATATCTGCGTGCTCGAGGTTTATAAACATGTTAAGCTGCCCCCTGGTGTTTTAATGATTATGATTAATTATATGAGTGATATTGAAAAAAAGCTATGCTAAAAGAGAAGGAAGGTTGTGCTGATAGTTGGCATAGGTGGCTACTAAGATGGTTCCGTTTGTTTAGCCATAGATGCGTATCCCATCCCTGTTTACAATCCGCTCCAGAGTTATATCATCCAGACGGTTAATAAAATCTTTTTTCTTTTTTGCAACAATATCAACAGGCATGGATTTTTTGCGGGCAATGGCCAAGCTGATTTGCAAGCCTGCATCAAGATCCCTCATGGGAATATCGTCTTTTAATACAACATAGAGGTCAAGATCGGAATCTTTGTGAGGTGTCCCTCTGGCATAGGAGCCAAAAAGGTATATTTGTTCAACTGGCATTGCATTGATAATGAGTTCTTTGAGTTTATCCAATTCAGCCTGAATTGTAGCATCCATATTAATAATATAATTCGATTTATGCCAAATAGCAAGTAAGTGGTTAAAGAGCAGCGATAGTTGATTATTGAATCAATTTAAAATGACTACAGCATTTTTTCAGGAAGGTCGTGAGGTGACTACAAATTGCAGGCAACTGAGAATGATGGTATCAGATGGGAAGTTATAAACAACAAGAAAAAAGCCGGACAAAATAGGGAAGTTTAGCTTTATTCTTATCATAATATGTGCTATTATTATGATAAGGTTTTTTAAGGAGGAGTTTATGCCAACAGTACCCAAAATCAGGCCTATTTCTGATCTTAGAAATAAATTTAGCGATATTTCCAAAGCTGTACATGAATCCAGTGAGCCGGTTTTTTTAACCAGGAATGGCCGGGGTGATATGGTCGTGATGAGTCTGGAAGCTTATGAAAAGAATCTTTTTGAGACAGAAATTTATCTTAAACTAAAAGAAGCAGAATATCAGGCTGCATCAACAAAAAAGCGTTACACTCATGATGAAGTAATGACAGAATTGCGAAGTATTATCAACAACAAGAAAAAAGCCGGGCAAAAAAGTAAGCATAATGTATAAAATTCATTATCTGCCACTGGCGCTGAATGATTTAAAAGATAAACTGGAAGCGCCACAAGCAGCGGAAAATTTACTTCTAAAAATAAATAAAGAAGTTCTTAAAATAGCGGAAAATCCTTTCCTTTGTCATTTATATGTTTCTTCAGAAAAGATGAAATACGAATACAGGGTTTTACATGTCAACAATTATTCCCTTTTTTATGTTGTAGAGAATGCAAAGATTGAAATTCATCGGGTCATCTACTCGCGGAGAGATACTCTGCACGCATTAAAAGAGAAAGCAACATAACATCGAACGATGTGCGCGATTTCTCATCTAATACATGCCATAAATTTTTATCTTTACAACGCTACTTTATTTCTCCTGTCATTACACGGTTTGTTCCACTATTAGCAACAGCAACAAATAAGCCATTACCATAGCAGACTGAACGCCATTGATTTTGTTCAGCTGCAATATGTGCCGTCCAGTTTATACCATCAGGACTGGTCATTATACGATTTGTTCCATCATTAGCCGTAGCTACAAATAATCCATTGCCATGACAAACTGAAAACCATTGATTTTGTGCAGCGGCAGCACGTGCTGTCCAAGTTATACCATCAGGAGATGTCATTATACGATTTGTTCCAGTATTAGCCACAGCAACAAATAAGCCATTGCCATAGCAGACTGAACGCCATTGATTTTGTTCAGCGGGAGTACGCGCTGTCCAGTTTATGCCATCAGGACTGGTCATTACAAGATTTGCGCCACCACCACCAGCTATAGCAACAAATAAACCATTACCATAGCAAACTGAAATCCATTCATTTTGTGCAGCGGCTTGTCGTGCTGTCCAAGTTATACCATCAGGACTGGTCATTACACGTGTTCCACCATTGGACACTGCAACAAATAAGCCATTACCATAGCAAGCTGAAAACCAATAAACCTGTTCAGTGGCTTGTCGTGCTGTCCAGTTTATACCATCAGGACTGGTCATTATATTGTTTAGTGTATAAAGATTTTGTGCAGTTGCTACAAATAAACCATTGCCATAATAAACTGAATTCAAAAGCAATACTGGGGTAGTACGTGCTGTCCAGTTTATACCATCAGGAGATGTCATTATTTGCTGTGCCCCATTATTAGCAACTGCAACAAATAAGCCATTGCCATAACAAACTGAAACCCACATACTTTGTAAAGCGGCAGTACGCGCTGTCCAGATTATCCCTGGGGGGACGGCATTTACTGTTACGGTGCAAATGCCATATTTTGTAGGATCAAGTGTTGAAGTTGCCCGTATGATTGCAGTTCCTTCAGTTGCACTGGCAGCAACATTAAGCAACCCTGTTGGAGATACAGTTACGCTGCCGCCCCCTGTTGTCCCTTCGGAGTATATGCTCCATGTCACAGCTTCCAAAGCTCCATATACAGCAAAGACTGTTGCTGTTAATTGCTGATTTATTGCAGTTCCAGCAGTTGTTGAAACTGTAGAGGGCGATACGCTTACACTTAAAATAGCAGGAACCCTAACTGTTACTGTATAATTTTGTGTACTGCCATCTGCTGCTGTTATTGTATAAACTCTGGGAATAGTAAAGTTCTGCGCACCAAGTGGACTATAGCTTTTACCAGTATGCACAACCACTGGGGTAAGGCTTGTTACATCTGTCCCAAAAGGGAAGTTTACAGTAATGGTCTTTGCTTCTTCGTCTATAGTCCCTGTTGCCGCAGGAGTTATAAATGAAAAACCAGTGATAGCTTTTGCATCTACTACAGCAATATTTACATATATAGTATAGATTGCAGTAGAGTTATCCCCTGCTTTTATTGTATAAGTTTGAGGTGTTGTGAAATTACGAGATCCATTTGGATTAGGATCACAATCTACCCCTGTATGAATAATCGTAGGCTTTAAGTTTGTTATATCTGCTCCAAATGGTACAGTTATTGTTATGGTTTTTGCCCCTTCATCTATAATTCCTATTGCCACAGGGTTAGTGGGAAGAGAAAATCTGGTAATTGCTTTTGCATCAATAGCTGAAACAGTTACAGTTACAGTATAGGATTGTGTTGTACTGTCTTCAGCTATTATTGTATAAATTACAGGGCTTGCAAAGTTTTGCGCCCCTTTTGGCTCATGACTTTTCCCTGTATGCTCTATTGATGGGTTAAGATTTGATATACTTGTTTCCCATGGCACGGTTACGCTAATGGTTTTTTCTTTCTCATCTATTATTCCAGGTACAGTAGTCCCTTTAACAGAAAAAGAAAAAGAGGTAATGGTTTTGGATGTTGAAGAAGGGGGGTCTTCAGGTTCCGGCGCGCATGCTAAAAATGCAAGTATTATGACAAAAAATAAAAAATATTTTCTTAAATATGCAAAAAAAGGTGTTGGCAAGTATGACATGATACTCTCCTGGGTGTTTTTCAAAGTTAATATATGCTAATAGCACATTATATTTTATCACTATATGACGCATTGTCAATAATGTTTATATGCTGTTAGCATATTTTTAATGGATTCCAGAAAAGTATTTATTAATAATTTAAAAGGCTTTAGAAAAAGAAAAAAATTATCGCAAATGAAGCTTGCGGAAATATGTAACACTTCTACCAGCTATATTGGAGAAATCGAAATAGGGAAAAAATTTCCTTCTATCGAAATGATTGATATAATAGCAGAGGCATTAAATATAAAAACTTATTTTTTGTTTATTGATGAGTCGGAACTATCTGATAAAGAGTATGCAAGAATTCAAATACCAAAAAAGATAAAGACAGATATTGCCGCTGAAATAAATAGAGAAGTAAAAGTAATTCTTGATAAATATTGATCCGCTCGTGTTTAAAAATGTTGGGGAATTAAGTCCCCAACATTAATATTTTAAAAATTCCTAGTACGAAAGATATTTCTCTTTTTCTTCTTTTGGGACCATTCCCCCGCCTGTTGCCCATGCAATATGCACCGCGTTTTCCATGGCTTTTTCATCAAATCGCTTGATATATTCCTTGTGTGTCTGAGTAAGGACGAAACCGGGGAATCCTGCTGTTGCCGATGGTTCCACAAATATTTTTTCTTTGTTATAAAGATCGATCACCAGTTGCTGCATATTTTCATCCGACACAGTGAAACAACCATCAAGCAAGTTGCCTGTTACTTTTCCCACGAGCCCGGATGGCCTGCCTACAGCAAGCCCGTCTGCGATTGTTTTGCCGGACAGTCCAATATCCTGTACTGCGATCTTTTCATGCAAGCCTGTCATAAGACCAAGGAGCATGCATGGCGACTGGACAGGTTCGGCGAAGAAACAATGCACATTTTCTCCAAAAACATGTTTTAGTCCAAAAGCCACGCCGCCGGGCGCCCCTCCGACTCCGCATGGTAAATAAACAAAGAGAGGATGGTTTTTATCAACAATAATCCCCTGGCTATCCAGTTGCTTTTTTAATCTGGTTGCGCAGGTAGTGTAACCTAAAAAAAGTGTTTTGGAATTTTCGTCATCCACAAAATGACAAGATGGATCTGACTCTGCCAGTTTGCGTCCTTCTGCGACAGCTTTCTGGTAATCTCCGGGATATTCAACAACCTTGGCGCCTTTTTGTCTTAGCATATCTTTCTTCCATTGTCTGGCATCAGAGGACATATGTACGGTAACGTTAAATCCAAGCCGCGCGCTCATGATCCCTATGCTCAATCCCAAATTGCCTGTTGAGCCAACCGCGATCGAGTATTTTGAAAACAGTTTTTTGAATTTTTCATCTGCCAACATGGAATAATCGTCTTTTTCATTTAACATATTATTTTCAAGGGCGATTTTTTCTGCAAACCAAAGCACTTCATAAATTCCCCCTCGTGCTTTGATTGAGCCGGAAATAGGAAGCAGGTTGTCGCATTTTAACATTAGTTTTCCCTTGAAGCTCTTCCCTGCTTTATCTGAAAGGAATTTTTTCATCTCTGATATTTCCACCAGAGGCGATTCAATAATCCCTTTTTTTTCAGTAGTCTCGGGGTAAACCTTTTGTATGTAAGGGGCAAATCTATTTAAGCGCTCGGAAGCATCATTTATATCTGTTTTAGAAATATCCGAAGTTATTATGTTGTCGAGTCCCTGGTTTATCCAGAGCACCTCTTCTCCAGCAGTCATTTTTTGGATCAACGGGAATTTATCAGTAAGTTCTTTTAACATTTTAAACTCCTATTTGCAGAAATCTGCAATTTTTTGATTATAGGAGTATTATAGCATCTTACATTGATAATTCAATATTAAAATAATCTAATATTGAAATAATATAATATTGCTATTCCATTGGACGTAGTTTGCTTCCGATGAAATTCACCAGAGATACAAGCATGGTAGAGACAACAATCATAATAATGCCCAAAGCAGAAAGTTTTCCCCATTGCCCGTCTTCGGAGAAACGAAGTATCTGGACAGCAAGCACTTCGGATCCTGGCCTGGAGAGAATAACCGACAGGGTTAGTTCGCGGAAGAACATTGTTGCCATGAGTATCCACCCGGATACAATCCCCGGCGTCAAAAGAGGAATAACAATGCGGCGGAAGGTCTTAAGGTATGAGGCTCCCGATACCAGAGAGGATTCTTCCAGGTGGCTGTGAATTTGTATAAAGGCGCTGGTAAGCGGCCGGATGCCGTACGGCAGATAGGTCGCGATATATCCAATAAGCAGTGCCCAAATAGTTGCGTATAATGGAGTCCGTACAAAGAACCACATGAAACCTACGCCAATAACAATGCCGGGAAAGGAAAATGAAAGAAAGCTTAAGGTCTCAAGTATGCCGGCGCTTTTTGTGCGTACTTTGACAATGACATAGGCAACAAAGGTCGAGAGCGCAATACCGAGTGTTGCCCCAAAGACTCCGAGGAAAAGGCTGTTTTTCAACGAGAGGAGTGAAATCGGATCTTTTAGGACTGTTATCCAGTTTTTAAGGCTCATCGAGGCAAAGGCTTTTGCGCTGGGAACCATAGAGTAAGGAACGAGCGAAATGTATATGAGTACCAAAACCGGCAGAATAATCAGAACAAAGGAGAGGGTAAGGAGGATAATGAAAATAGGAATCTTTGCCTTTTTCAATTTAATAACTGTGGGCTTGTAGCCCCTTCCTGAAATAGTAACAAATTTTTCGCTGGAAGAAGTAAAATAACGGTATACATAAATAAGTATAATCGATGATACTAAAACACTTACTCCTACTGCAGCTGCCTTGCCGTAGTCAGCGGCAAAACCTGTGGATACCATGCGGTACAGGTGCGTTGCCAGAACATAAATTCTTCCCGGCATACCTATGGCCGAAGGCACGGCAAAGGATGCGAGACAGCGGATCATGCACAAGATAAAAGCAGCAAGAATAGCAGGCCTAAGGACAGGCAGCGTAATCTTGAATAATGTGCGGAAGCTGTCCGAACCGCATACGTGGGAAGACTCTTCCAAGGCAACATCGAACGAAGACATTGCTGGCGCAATGATCAGGTATGCGATCGGAAGGTCAAGAAGCCCTTCTACCATAATCATACCCGGAAGCGTGTAAATATTAAAAATGGAATGATCCAGCGAGAACAACTGCCGGATAAGCAGGTTGAGTATTCCGTTTGATGGATTAAGGAGCATGACCCAGCTAATGGAAAACAGAATGTGCGGAATCATCATTGGGATTACCGGAATAATTTTAAAGAGAAAACGGAATGGCATATCTGTGCGCGTACTAATATAGGCGAGAAACAGCGCAAGAACAGTTGCCAGAGATGCGGCGCCGGTTACAAAGACTACTGTTTGAAAAAGAACCAGAAACAGATCCGGGTCGGTGTATGCCGCAATATATTTTTTGACAGTGAAAGTGCCAAAAGCTGTAAGCCCTTCCGAAAGGCTGCCTAGAATCAGCATCAGAACAGGGCATACGGTCAGAAAACCAACCAGAACAATAAGGGAATATGTAAGCCGTTTGTGTCTTTGCGCCATTGGTTCTCCGCTATTTTGCCACAATCAGGCATTGGTTGGGTTTTACTTCAAAGAAGACCTGATCTCCGGATTCAAGATCCATCTCCGGTTCGAGCCGTGCCAAAAGCAGCATATCGGCGCATCGGATCTCTGTCTCGTATGCATCGCCCACGAACACGAGAGTTTCAATCTTGCCGGGAATGATGTTAGCTGCAGTTCCTTCTGCCGTGCCTTTTCTGGGGTGTATAAACTCCGGGCGCAGGCACAAGGTTACTTCTTCGCCATTGGGGAAGTCTGCTTTTTTGCATTTGAGTTTTCCAAGAGAGGATTGCACAATGGTATTGCTCTCTGTTTGTTCAATGACAACAGCGGAAACAAGGTTAGCCCTGCCTATAAAATCTGCCACAAAGCGGCTTTCTGCATTGAAGTAAATCTTTTTTGGATCCCCGGTTTCGATAATCTGCCCCTCTTTCATGACAGCGATTGTATCTGATAAAGCAAGTGCCTCAACACGGTCATGGGTTACATAGACAGCCGTGATTTGCAGTTTGGAAAGAAAGCTTTTTAACTCTTTACGGGTTTCCTCGCGAAGTTTTGCGTCTAAATTGCTTAAGGGCTCGTCAAAAAGGATGACTTTGGGTTCAGCCACGAGAGCGCGGGCAAGCGCAACACGCTGCTGCTGGCCTCCGGAGAGTTTTGTAGCAGGCCGTTTTTCAAAACCTTTGAGCTGGACAAAGGAGAGTGTTTTTGCGACTCTCTCGCGGATTTCATCTTTGGGAACCTTTTGGCTCTGCAAAGGGTATGCCACGTTATCGAATACATTCATATGCGGCCAGATAGCGTAGGTCTGGAACACCATCCCAAGTTTGCGTTTTTCAGTGGGGATATAGATGTTCTTTGCCGATGACCAGACAACTTCATTGCCGATGCTTATCTCGCCGGCATCCGGGGTTTCCAATCCAACGATGCAGCGCAGAAGCGTTGTCTTGCCGCAACCCGAAGGACCAAGCAAAGTAAAGATGGTATTTGCCGGTATCGTCAAATTCACATCATCAAGGGCCTTTATAATTTTACCTTCGGAAGTGAAATGCTTCCGAAGGCCTTTTACCTGAATTTCCATTGGAATAAGTTTACTTTGTCCCGAAAATCTTTTTAAACTCAGCTGCCCACTGGGTAAGCTCGTTATCTGACAATTCTTCGATTGGAATAACTTTTACTTTATCAATACCGTCTATTGGCGGGAATACTCCGGGAGCAAGAACATATTCGCCAACATCGCGGGCAAGAATAGTAGCTGCATCTTTAGAGAGCCAATAGTCTACGAATTTCTTTGCTGCATTTGGATGCGGAGCCTTTGCTGAAATTCCCATTGCGCGTGGGGAGCCCATTAAAGGTTCAATGCGCGCCCAGTCCAAAGGAGCAGGAGCGTTTGTTACAATGTATTTAGGCATTGAGATACCAATAGCTTTTTCACCGCTTGCTATAGGAGCAGGTGTGGGGCCGAATGAAGCTACGAACATGGGGTTATTTGCAGCAAGCCCTTTGAGGAAATCTCTCCATTGGGCGTCATCGTTATTAAATACATTTTGTTTGAGGGCAACCAGCCAGGAAATAGTAGTGGGGTGGATGCTGGGATCAGCCATTACAATTTTATTTTTCCACTTTGGATCTGCCAGATCTTTATATGCCTTGGGAACATCTTCTGGTTTTACAAGATTTTTATTGTAAATAAGTCCGACATATTCAATACCGAACATATAAATACCGTCTTTTTCCCTTTTTGCCCAATCAGGATAGCCTGCGGCTGATGGGGATTTATAAGGAGCGAGGACTCCGCCTGCGCGCAACTGCTCCATTACAGGAAGAGGCGCCTGGACAATGTCTGCAAGGAGTTTTCCAGCCTCAAATTCTGTAAATACCGTAGAAAGAAATTTAGTTGTAGAAATACGGGTGTATTCAGCTTTTACTCCTGTTTTCTTGTTGAAATCTTCCATAAGGGGTTCAACTGAAGTTATATTTGCGTAAAAGGATACAGTTCCCTCAAGCTCGGAATTTGCGGAAGAAGATTTTTCTTTTCCTCCTGTTGCAAATACCAGACTTACCAAACAAACGGATAAAAATATACATATACCTATTTTCTTTAGCATAAAAAGAAGCCTCCTTAATAATATATCTTAATGGTATATTCACTTTTTAAAACGGTCAACAAAGATTTATTTTTTTTCTTTTGTTATCTTCCTAAGCGATACTCTTTCCAGCTTTGCATCTGTGCCATATTTTTCAGCTATAAATTTTGCGGCATTATCATAATCATCAATCTGCTGTATGTTTTTTATCTTAAAATCGTATCCTTCCCATTCATAAACAAATGAGCCTATATAAACATAATTTACTTTTTCCGGTAATGAAAACTCCATGCCTACAGGAAGAGTAAGTCCGAATATCTCCATGTCCGCAAGATAAGCGTTTATCTGATCTATTTTTATAACCCTGTCCCGCGGTATCTGGGTTTTTATGCAATTTATTTCCGAATCATCGCCAAGATGATATATTGCAGTAACGTACTCTTTTCTGTCAAATTTCCCCAGAATTATATAAATAGTAGGAGTAATTACTCCATTATAGGTTTTTGAATTAATTATTCTTTTATTATAGGCAGAATTTATTGTGTTGTATTTTGTAAAAAAAGCATTGTTTGGAGTTGGCGATAATGTCGCGCTTGCAACAATAACAACTTCTGAGCTGTTTGGTTTGGTATCGCTTTTATCGGGGGCTGACTTTGGAGATAGCGGCGCAGTATCAATAAAAATAATATCGCCATTTGGGTCACGATATTCCCTGTTGAATTCATCTGCAGATATGATTGCGGCAAAGATTAAAAAAACTAAAATTACAAAAACAGTTTTTTTTGTTTTCATTTTTCAAGCTCCTTTATTCTTTCTATGATCATATTTTCCCAGGATGTATTTTTATATTTTTTAACAAGTATCTTTAAAGCATCCAGCTCTGTTTTCTTTTTATCAATAGTGAAAATTTCTCTGTCTTTATCCAGAATATAACTTCCGTAATAATGTAAGCCGGGCTTTGAGACGCTTATATTTATTGACAGGTCAAATGGAGGATATATTCTGCTGTAGATAGGGGAAAATGCCCCTCCTGCGGTGCCATCGCCAAGCGCAGCAGAAGGACCGTAATCTATCATTCCAATTTTATCATCCCAGGAAGCTATTTTAAAAACAGCGCCAACAGGCACAGGCTGTGTATAGTTCATTGACCGGTCCTTTTTATCATTCCCGGGTCTAATAAACATTGGCGCCATGTCGGGATTTATCTGTACAAATTCTATCTTCTCAATAGGTAAATCCTTGCTGCTTAATCCTATATTTACTTTTGAAAAAAAACCAAATAAGATCGCGCTTTCTTGCAGGTTGCTTTTTTCTTCCCAGGAGGTTCCATTTATTTTGGATGTTTCTTTAGGAGTAGATGCGCATCCCGCGATAGATAATAGAAGAAAAGTAACAAAAACTATTAGAAAGAGTCTAATTTTTCCCATAACAAGGTTTGCCATATATACCTCCATTTGTTTTAATGGGGGCGCTCTCCCCGCAAATTAACGGACTAAAGGGTCTATTGTCAACAGCACGATTATTGAAAAGCTTTGCTCTTAATACCAAAAAGACCGGTTGGTTTAAAGAGTATTACCAGGAACATGGTCATGAACGGCCCCATATAAGCCAGAGCAGGATAAATAGTTCCGCCTATGGAAACCATTTGTCCCAATATCAATGCAGAAACCATGGTTCCCTTCATGCTGCCAAGGCCACCGAGAATAACAGTAGTAAAGGCAAACATAAGATAATCATAGCCCATGTATGGCCCTACCATAATAAAGGGGGAGTTAAGGGCGCCGCCCAATCCTCCCATAGCGCTTGCAAAAACAAAAGTTATGGTAAATATCTTATAAATATTAATACCCAGTGACTGAACATGGTCGCTGTTCTCAACTCCGGCTGTTATAGCTTTTCCGGCTATGGTTCTGGTTAGAAAGATATGGAAAGAAAGATATACCAGCGCTGCAACAATGATTACGATAATGCGGTATAAAGGTACACTTACGCCCAAAAAATGCAGAATTATAGAAGTTGGCGACTGTACTGGTTTGGGGTTAAGTCCCCAGACATACTGGATTATCCCTATGCCGATCAAGAAAATACCAAAGGTTGTAACCATGGTAAACATCATACTCTTGCCATAGATGCGGCGGAGGAGCTGGGTTTCCACAAGTAATCCCAATAATCCTCCTACTAAAGTTGCCACCAGACATCCAAGGACAAAGTTACCGGTCCAGGTAATTATTTGATAATTCATATAAGCGCCCAAACTGTAATACAACATAGCTTCCAGATTGACTATGCGCATGAGCCCATACCCAACAGATAAAGAGATTGAAACCATGAAGAATACAGCAGCTATGCTTAAACCAAAGATTACAGATTGTAATGAAAAAGCTGTTGCCAACATATCACCCATTTTTGCGCTCCTTTGCTTTTCTGTTTACCAAACTGCTGATCCATGTTTTAAACTTCTTGTTGGCGCGATCCGAAGAAAGAACACCCCAAATTCCTTTATTGAACCAAAACATAATGGCAAGAGTCATTACTCCAACGAGAAGTTCCCAACGCCCGATTATTTGGGAGATTACCTCTTTGATACCCAAAAAGGCAAGCGCTCCAAAGAAAGGTCCATACACTGTACCAGACCCTCCAATCAGTGTTGCAACAATAACCTCCGCGGCACGCGACTGTTCGCCCAGACTGGGGTTTACCATAGCATTATTGACTACGAATAAACCTCCTGCAGCTGTTGAAAAAACAGCTGCAATAACAAAACCAAGCCATCTTATATTAAAAGTATTGTACCCAAGGAATTTCATCTTTTGTTCATTTTTCTCTGTTGCCCTGAACATGGCCCCCAGTGTTGATTGATCCATTTTCCTAAAGAGGAGCAATGCGATAAGCAAAACAATAGCAGCAAAGATGAAGAATTCATCTGGCCGCCTTAGATCCAGGAAGGGGAGTTTTGCCATTCGGTTTCTAAAGAGTAAACCATTATTTCCATTGGTGATATTCATCAATAGGGTTTCAAATGTAAAAACGCCTATAGTGCAAAAGGCAGCGTTGACCAATGTAAAGTAACTGCCGCGAAGCCTGATTAGTACTGGCGCTATAATTGTTCCAAAGACAGCTCCTGCCAGAATAGAGAGAGAAAAGGCAATAAAAGGATTTGTGCCAAAATAAGCAAG
>Ga0123354_10011459_pt1 | contig 13704 bp, 13 predicted proteins | sample TergutLab28metaG_2_FD_97872 | JGI IMG/M metagenome (GOLD analysis project Ga0123354, IMG submission 97872) | Labiotermes labralis P4 segment gut microbial communities from Petit-Saut dam, French Guiana - Lab288 P4 | ecosystem: Host-associated > Arthropoda: Insects > Digestive system > Gut ... | reverse complement strand
GGAGCTTGCGACTACTTGGTGCGTTATTGTGTAGGCTGTAATGTGCTGACTTGAGGCGTGTTGGTGTTATGTAGCGGGATTGGCTGTTGGTGATGTGGTATCCGAGTGCAGGCTGAACCACTACTGGTCTACCTTTATTCAAATATCAAGATGATGCACGGTCCAATAGGCATAAGATTAACTCTCTTTGTTAGCCTATAAACTGTAAATTTAAAATCTCATTGGATTCATTTGTGTGTCCAAAAAACCAAATATGTCATAATTTTACGTAATCTATCTGATAAAAAAAATCGGAACAAGTCAACTTCCGAAACGTCTTGCTTTCAACATAGAAGAGACCTTAGAAAAATGAAATTAAGTACAGTTTGCCTTCTCAGTAACACTCTATCGTCACAAAACGCCAAACTTAGCTCTGTTATGCACTGCAAATCCTGTAATGTATCAGTGTGTTATCAGAAAGAAACGCAATATAAAAACAACGTGATGCACTCTTTGTTTCTGTGTTTCCATCCTATCGTACGTCCATCCTTTCACTTACCCAACCAGCTTATAATAAATCCCTCCACCCCATCATCTCTTGCTGAATCTCCAGATGGGGTTATGGGAGGGGTTATCTCCCCCTATACACAAAAGCCGTTATTAATAAGAAAGGGTGGGGTAGAGAAGCAAGCAGAAATCAAATTGTATTAATTTTATTGATAATGAAATTGCGTGTCACGGGGAGAAGTGGAAAACTGATTACTTCGGAGAATTGGAAGAATCATAAATGGTGATATTAAAAAATTTTGTGATTTATTGTCTTTAGTTAAGTGTAATATTAATGTTAGGTTAAGAATCAGAGGCAATTAGTTTTAGTAGGGCAGCATATTTAGTGATGAAACAGATGCACGTAACTGACGTGACAGAAATTGCGGGAGTTCAGATAAGAAGTGATAAAGGGATCAACCACAATAGAAGCTCGCATATACTTTGCAACACAACTGCTTGTTTCACTACATCTCGTGCCGAGTTCAAGGACGTGTAACTGCCAATCAGCCATACAAGTTCGTGGCGTTGTGTGTAATTTACCACACGGATAATTGTAATTTGTTTACTTGTAATTTTAAATTATTTATCGACGCTGTCAATATCTCAGGCTCGAATGTAAGGACGCTTAGTGAGTGATAAATTGAGAGGCTTTGGATGGAAGTGTGGAGGGATTGAGTAAAACTACGAGAATATTCAGCAACGAAAAGTCGCAAATTGGATTCGAACTGTGTTCCTGCCAGATGTAAATATAATAAACAACGGGCAATAAAACTAATAAAGATACACCAAACAAAATTGCGACAAAATTTCTGTTCTTAAGGGATAAGCTCGTATTATTCGGAGAAAATTTCACACCCAGTAACTTTATTTTTTTTTTTTTTGGGACAACGATAACTGCTCAGCTGGCCATAAAATTTCCCAGCCTATATGGAAGACAAACGTTCTGCACCATATTAGAAGAGACCGCCAATAAACTCCATCATGGGCCACACAAAACATTCCCTTCTCTCACACCCAGTTCATCCAAGATAGTGAACATTTCAAATTTCAACATCCGCCAAATGCTTGCATCCCTCGAAGATTACTGCTAAAATCTGCGTGGACATCTAATGTAACACATTCTTGCTACGTGATTAGCCAACCTAAACTTTTCTTCATGCATTCAATCTGATAATATTTAATACTATGTATTTGCTGATCAATTTCTCCGTATCATGTCTCTTTCTGCTTACTACCCCCAGCACCTCTTCTGCAACACCTTCAATGCGTGTCCTTCCATTAAAGTCGGAAACTAACTTTTACAACCATTAAAAATGCTAGTAAAATTAAAATTTGGCATATTTTAGTCTTCACGATTTCAAATATCAGATGCGAAGGCGAAAGATTATGGGCTTTCAAAATTATTTACTCTATGAAAGATTTCAAGGCTTGAAATTTTTACACCTGTGGGATGCTACAGTTCCAGAGTCTCCAGCTTTCTGGATTTATGAAGCCTCTTTATAGATATTGGTAGGATTCTTCTTTCAATGAATCAGACCTTCTCAAGGTCCATATGTACACAGGACAACAAACAGTGGGGAAAAAATAGACGTTCACCCACGGCCCTAATGAATTGTCGAAAAACATAAAATTTCACAACCCTTAGATCGTGTGACAATTCTTAAGCCATGCAAATAACCGTGACATATAGGGGTAACGATTGTTTTAACATGAAATAAAACATTTCACCTCATGATTTTTTGGTGGATCTCCTGTTGCTCCAAGAATAAACACTTGTTTTTCGTACACCTCATTAAGAGGCCAGTGTTCGTAATATGCTACTTCATGCAATCCTTCCTTTTCTGCTTAACACAAAACCATTCGCCTGCATGTATTTCCTCACTATACTCCTGTCCTTAGCATACAAAATACACAGAATCTCTGTATCTCCCCCGCTGAAATAATAACTGAAGTTATTACTTGGATTTCGGAATCTGTACCTTCAAAACTTGATGACAGTCAAGTCACTAATATAAATCCAAGAATTCTTTAAAAAATATAAGGCTCTTCACATTCCACTGATTCATTATTCCACACTTCCTTAACAAATTAACAATCATATACATTCTAACCTTTACTTAAATTTCCAGATTAACCATAAAAGAGGCTCTTAAGTTATAAAATACAAAGTCGCTCTATACATATTCTAAAATACTAAAACCTTGAGACAGTCTACAGTCAAGGAAATAATAACTTCAAACCAGGAAATTAATCTACAAGGTCTTCTGTGTAGAACTAACTTAATTAAATACTCAACACAAAACTGCCCAAAATTAGGCAATCGCTAAAACTTTCAAGGCATACTAGAACACACAAAACATCAAAATTCCATGCATAACCTCTGTCCATATGAAATCCTGCCCTTTATGTAAACTTTGGATCTCACTTATTTTTCTAAAACTTAAATTTACAATTAACCTCCCAAGCATTTCTCTATTACCTGAAAATGGTCAAGTCGGTCGAAACATGTAGTAATAAATAATACATACTTGCAATAAATTTTAGGTGTAAATGGGCGGTTGCTTTCATTTTATTTGATACATGATCACAACGGGACGTGCACAATAAACGTTACAAATTGGTTTATTTTCTGAGATACAACAATAAAATTCAGTATGCTTATTATTTTAGAAAGTTTCGCTTTATAAAAAGTTAAAGAAATAAGCCTAATGAAAAAAGCTTTGAGCCCGACTTGAGAAAAAAAATCCTTCTTCGGATTCAAAAGCTGTTTTTTCGAACTGCCTTTTATACGATACGGCGACACAAACAACAAAATATGTACTTAAGGGCCTCGAATTGTGAGAGCGTTTTCAAATCATTAGGGGGCATGCAGTGGTGCATTTGGTTGTGAAACTGTATTTTAAGCAGGATGGTCACGGGTTCGATTCCCGATGGTGTCACTGAAAATTTTCATTGACTTAAACCTTCCGGCCACACTAGTGCCCCGGGGTCGACTCGGCCTCTAACAGAAACGAGTACCAAATGTATCTCCTGGTGAAGGGGGGGTAAAGGCGTCCGGTACATAGGGCCGATAACTCTGCCACCTTCATGTGCCGACAGTCTAAAAATTCTGGAAGCCTCCAAACCCTGGAACCCTCCGAGCCTGTTCAGGCCTGTAGAGGGATTTTAGAATTTCTACAAACTCTTCCTAATCATCCAAACAGGCACTTCATGTAATGCGAGACCAATAAAATGCACCTCTGTTAAATTTAATTTAATTTTTCACAATTTCTTCTACATGCACATGTTTCGAACCCTAGAGCTCATCTTCAGGAAGACAGTTGTAACAATTACAGCTACGCTCTTCCACATACAGGACTGCTTCTACCGTTGCAAAACCATACTTCGACGAACCACGGTGTAACATACATGCAGTCATACCTTACCTTATACCGTACCTGTACTTGTTAAAACTGTCTTCCTGAAGATGAGCCGTCGGGTAAGCATGTACATGTGGAAGACATATATAACTAAATTAAATTTAACACAGGTGTATTTTCTTCTTCCACATTATATGATTATATCACAATGTGCGTTACGAATAAGATCAAACACGACCTTCTATCACATGTTGTCTCCCTAGTGGGATACGCAATTCTGACGGCTGTGACAATTAAGTTTTGGGATGTAAATCACAGACGTTTCTTTTGCAGCGACATTTTTACGACGCTGACGACATGTGAGACTGCACAGCGTCGAAAATTAGAATGGGTGGTAAATAAGGAATTATAATGTGTTTCGAAAACCACAATCGTGGCGTAAGGGACGCACCACGTCGAAAGTATTTGGAGGGACTGCGGAAATTTGTAGTCACGATACCTGCTGCCTTGTCTGAGATTCGAACCAAAAGGCTCCTAAGTGTAAGTCTGGATTGTTATGTAGTTTACGTTGAAGGCGGAGGCAGTTACTTCCTCTGAAACATCGGTAACCAGCTACCAGTCTAGGCGGTGTCATATCCCACAAAAACATCATTCTTAATGTCCTTCCTTGTATGATCATTATTAGAGAAGTTTTTTGTTTTCTCAATTTTTCTTTCCATTTTCTCTCAGCACCTATGTATTAGGTTGAGGTAGCGATTCTCCTCTTCGCTGCATTATCTTTCTGCCCTTAGTTCTGCGACACCCTCCTTTATCATGATCCCGTTCAGTCTCTCACGGACCCCATCAAAGCGGCCATATTTCACCCCGCCTCACTCCGTCTCTCTTCCGCCCTGGTGTAGCTGCAGAAACCATTACAAGCTCAAGACAAGGTGCGGATAAGTCCACAATAATTGAATTGTCTCTCTGGAGACTGTATGCTGCGTACGTACACTCACTTTCTCCTTAAAATGGACATTCAACATTTCCATGTCTGGCAAAAGCAGTAAACAACAGTTTAGTGTTATGATCTTAAAGAACCACGTCTCGAAATTCTACTCTTTGCTGCAAATGGACCACAGGCGCTAACATATAATTACACCCTTCCGATAATACAGCCATAGAGCAAATTATTTCTTCCTACGTCAAAAATGTCGCAAAACATAAGTATTAAATATCCACTTCTATATTCCATTCGCACCTGTGCGTACGTCTTCAAATTCTTCAAAGATTCTTCTCCTCTTCCTATCCTTTCTACGTGCTCCGCCCATTTAAAATTAGATTTTAAAACAACCAATAATATTTCATTCAGGAAGAAGCACAAATTGCACCGTTTTATCCACTGTCCGTCTCTGAAATCAGAAACTTGCCCTAAAATGTACTCAAGCTTACTTTCTTCCTCGAGGTCAAATGTAAGTCCCCAAGTTACATAACCATAAAAACGACTGGAAAAAAATTATATTTTTGTGGCCAATATTTTAATTTTTCCTTTTTAGACAACAAGTTGGAAGGCAAGAGATTCTGAACCAGTATACCTCTCGATACTGACCTGCAAAATATTTCTTTTGTCGGTGTAATTGCAGAGCTTACTGATGAAAAATTGGCTTCTGTCATGAACTCAGAAAATCCACGGGATGCTTTGTTTTCGACCGTCGGTGTACTGTCGGTGAGTTTTAAACGTAAGACTACATGAGGGTTTACATTAAATCCTGTATTTAAGTACGGTACTATTTTAGTTTCAAATGTGAAATGTTCAAGACAACCTTACCGTACCTGAAGTTCAAACAAAGCCTAATGGATTTTTCGAAAAAAATTACTCACGTTGTAAAGAATAACGTAGGATACAAAATTTCGTCTGTCTCATGTATTTGACGATTGTATTCGTCTAGGTTAAGAGAACGTTCTAGACATATGGCTTGTAGACGCAGTGGCACATTCCACGGAACTCTGATACTGATCCCTGCAGGCCGAAACTTTGACAATACAGACATTTGTTTCAATATGCACTAAAGTGCCACTGCTAGTAACACTGTCATCATTACCTGCCGTTACAATAAGTACCGGGTCTTCCCCGGGGGTAAAGCGGTCGGGGCGTGGAGCTGATCTCCAACGTCCTTCTGCTGCCTGATTACGAATGGGTTGGGGCTATAACTGCACCTCCCCTCCCGTCTGCATCATCACTACCGTTGCAAATGTGATGGTCGACAATCACCACTACCAACACTAACACTAGCACCAACAAAGCGGTGAGAAGAATATTAATGTAGCAATTTACGATGGGCTGGGAACGAAGAGTGGATATTACGTAACAAAGGAAATGAGTTGTTTATACAGGGCGCCTGTTGTTGTTACAGCAGTGACATATACGAAGTCATTTGTGGTTGGAGGGGCACGCCCTGGTGTAGTTGGTTGGGGCACTGCGCTACAAGCCGGAAAGCCGCGAGTTCGATTCCCGATGGTGTCATTAGAATTCTTCAATGTTACAGTCTCTAACAGAAGTTAGGACCACGAATATTTCCTGCGGGGTAAAGTCGGGAGGTGCGTACGGCTGAAAACCTTACCACCCTTATGTGCTGACTGTCATGAAATCTGGGGGCCACAACCTCTTGGAACCCTCAGGGTCTCTCCAGACCTGTACAGGGACTGCTTTACCTTTTTATGATTGGCTGGATATGTAGCTAGGGTAAATATTAGGTAGGTATATAGATGAACTTTGTCATCTGTACAGCCACACAGTGTTGTTGTTAAGGTAGTGAAATGTAGCAGGTTGGATATAGAACTAAGATGGACAGTAGGAGTACATACCGAGCAAGCTCGTGATTTATGCAGTAACCAAACGGCCAGTGAGATTTATAGAAGACCGATATGGACTGAAGTTACAACTGTTCAACAACATTGTGTGTGAAATGCAAATACCAAGTTATATTAAATCCGTTCGTTAGTACCAGAGACGTCAGAAGCACATAGTGAATTATACAGAAACCTTCAATATTATGACTTATTTCATTCACCATTGAAAAATACTCGTACACATAATAAACTAGTTAAGAAGACTTTTAGTCCTCTAAAGCGAAGTGGCAAATATACGTGCCACCTGCTTTAACAACAATGCATATTTACCACACTGTGTGTCCGTGTGTGTCCGTAGGATTGTTATATAAAAAAAGTGTCTACTTCCCTATACAATATTAACTGGTTCGTCTTCGAAATGGAGAAGCGATGTGTTTAGTGGAAGTTAAGAACTGAATTTTTGTACGCAATTAAGTCAGGTTTAGACTTAAGAGTGTCACACATGCAGTGCGAGTGTCACACATGCAGTGCGAGTGTCACACATGCAGTGCGAGTGTCACACGTCCAGTGCGAGTGTCACACATGCAGTGCGAGTGTCACACGTCCAGTGCGAGTGTCACACATGCAGTGCGAGTGTCACACGTCCAGTGCGAGTGTCACACGTGCAGTGCGAGTGTCACACGTCCAGTGCGAGGCTTCTACTTCGTTTACCAATAACATTGAATGAGCGCGGCTTTACGCTTATTCTGTACCCCTGTATTTTCCTACGCATCAATTCAGTGATGTTCTATTACCTGAAATCGCGGCTGTCTCTCGCAGACATTCGCGTGCTGTCAAGTCAGTTCCAGAGCCTATCTGTCCTGTAGAAGACCGTTACATGCCAGCGATAGTGGTGGACTCTGACGAATGACTCCGTAAGACACAATTCGTTCTTGGGTTTTCCCTTCTTCCAGATAAACTAAACCATGCAGTTAACCAGGTTGTCGCCGAGTTAGGAGACAGAACTGGGAGTATAAGAAGGGTATAAGAAAAAGTCGGATCGAGAAAGAGTTTACACGCAGTAAGATGGCGACCGCATTGCGGGAACATTAGGGCCTTACATAAAGTGGCTCAGATAACGCTACTATTGCACTGCAGTAAGACGGATGGGCCAATTTAAACTTCTCTTTCTCTTTACACCTTTTTAGTTAGGCACGAAAAGGGAAGGAGGTTTTGGAAAGCTGAAATAAATCGTTTTAACAAGAATTAAGAAGAAAGCTCTGACAAAGAGCTTTTACCCTTCTACTTTCTCTCCTTTTCAGAATCTTTTACAGCAAGAAAGAACAAATACGTTCTATGTTGTAAAAACAACAGGAATACATGCGCTGCCGCCATTTTATTTAAGGAAAAGAATAACACAAGTCACAGCTATGGCACAGCAAAATAACATGAAACTTTGTAATTTCTTCCTTAGGTAAGCAGAAGTTACATTTCATCACTGTTAAACAAAATGAACCATGAATGGCTTCTTAAATAAACTTCAAGCCGAATATGTACTGAATCGTAAGGGATAATAAAAAATAGCAGCACGAAAGGATGCTGTGTTCATGCTAATGTGCAGAGGAGCGTCTTTTTTTTAATTTAGTATAAATATACACGAGCTGACAAACAAAGACCACCCACCTCGATAACCACTGGTTTGTAAAAGACGTATTACAAATAATTAATGTAAAAGTACGTGTACCTGCAGCAGGATTCCTTTCACTAACCCTTTAACGCCTGGGGCTTACCTACAAAAAGCAGAGTGACTCACTTCCTGCCTCTTAGAAGACACAATGTCTCTCTGTACGCTGTTAATGTTGTTTAGAGGAATCACTGCTGTTTATTTTGAAAATCATAGGCAAACCGTACATACATTTTTGGGCCAAATGTAGATTTTTTTTACCAGCAGGTGGTGCTTGGGTCTATAGTAACCACTGTGCTTTCAAAGGACAAATCGTCCGTTGTCACTAAGTAGGTTCAATAAAAAATCTTTCTCCTTCCAGTCTGCTACCTAAAAACACAAAGATTAAAACAAATAAAACTATAATTTATCTGTTGTTTAAATGGGTGTGAAACACGGTCTATTACATTAAAGGAAGCTCAGATATTAAGGATTCACAATATGGTCTTTTGGGTTGCCCTACAATACAATCCTCTATACCTACCTGAAAACCAACGTTTTGAAGGAATAAACATCTTTATCTTATGGGTCGACCCTGAAGTGGAGATACTGTAAAACCCAAAAGATGACAGTCTTAACATTCACTTCCATGATAAATTGAAATACTATATGCGCGTACATTTAGGGTAGGCTACGTGAGGACAGTGTGCTGAAAGTGACTGCACGTAAGTTTACAGACAAGAGAAGAGATAGTATATTTACCGCACAGTGTTACATGCAAGTGTACCATGTTCTGAGAACTATGTCACTAAGCAATACGCAATTATTTGCGTAAAGGCAGAAGAAATAAATTTGGCTCTGACAGAAGCCATTAAATTCAGAAAAAAACGCAGACTAAAACAATGGAGAGATGAAGTAGGCTCTTTTCATTTACCGAGAAATCCTCTCATGGAAGGGGGTAGGCGGAGGCAAGACAGATGACCACTTACTTTCAATAACTTCGGGAAACAGATCTGAGTAGACCCAACAGAAGACAAAGTAAGGTGGAAACTATCGGGCGAAGTTTAATGTTAGGGAGGGAAAGGCTGCTGTTATAGGGTCAAGAGGTCTGTCGTTTTGGGGTGGCCGCTTCCACTGGACCCGCAATACGTCTTGCAGTCTGGTGCCCTGAGTCCCCCACCCGCAATCCCGCGAAATGTTCTCGGTAGACCGAAACTTAGTGACAATTTAAAAGGGTTTAGTTTCATAAGGGTTAGAAAAGAAGAAAGCTGCGCTGGCAAATATAACAAGATTAAAGAGCTCAATTACAAGTGAAGTGTGGTCAATCATGGTCCACTGGACAAAATATATTAAGGCAACGTCTCACGGCGAAGTGTAGTAGGTCGGTCATTACTGTCTTTCGGAATAAAATGGCATGCAGTTCTTTTAAATTAACAAGGATGGTAAGGAGAAACATGTCGCCCTCATATTTCAGGATGGAAGCGTTACGAAAATGGGGGGAAAAAATGTACATCTGAATAGGATGTAAGTATGCATGTTCCAAACTGCAAGTTGTCACACACAGAAGGCCGAAAATTTTGTCGAATATGCACAGAAAAGCCGTACGATGCCGGTCTTCGGGGTGGGATTCAAACTTAGTTCTTCCCAATTATAAAAAACAGGTACGTGACCTGCAGACAGAAATGCACAAACTGGAGAAATAAGTTAGGTATAACAATCCATTAAATTGCAGCTTCAAATTCATGTAACATAGGCTTCAACTTCAAAAATATTTGCAGTTTGACCGCAAAAATTATTTTTCATTTTCATACAAATCTTAGAGCAAACAGCGATTGATTTCCTACACAGCAAGGATCGGCAACAGTTTGGAAGTTGCAGTTCTCAGTGGCTTTCAATTTCATAAACTGGGCTGCCTGGCGTAGGTAATGTAAGTAACAATATACACTGACTTTCTGAGAAAGAAGTGGGATACGATGATAATGATGACGACGACGATGATAATGATGATGACTGTAATGCAAATGCAGTCTATATGAGTAGGCGCGCTGATATTTATTTCACAGATGTACAATAATATACAGTGGTTTACTGAAAATGCAATTGTAGCAACTGTTCGACGCAGTTCACGGACTAGAGTTGTTTACTGAATCATTTCACTTTTTGTCACAGTCTTTAGTCAGGTTACTGATGTTGGAATTTCTCGACAACTGGCGAATGTCTGCCTTAAAACTGCAGGTATTAATGGGTAAAGTGGCGCGCAAGGTTCCTTCAATAAACAAGGAACAAATTTTAACTACCGCAGGTTCACGACCGAAAAGGTTTTTCGCAGATGTCAAGTGATGTCAAATGCACTAGCGCTTTCTTCGCAAAAGTCTTGAGAGGCTTAAAATTTTGAGGTTTGCTCCCGTTAAACTGCTGTATATTTCCCTCGATGAAAGCATTTTTCTCTCACTATTTTGTAAATTATTCATCTTAATTTACATTCGCAATAGAACCCCATCAATGCCAATGGCAAACAGTTTTTATACACGCATTTCAGATGTCAATTTGTAAAAATTGCAGAAACGTAACGGCAGCTGATTTTAGAAATGTCGAATTCTGCCAAAGAACTTGTCTTTCAGCCTCTGCTAATCATCGGATGAAGAGGAAGATTTTGACAAGGTTTTGCAAGTTCCAAAGTGGCTGAGATTTTGTTCAATGATACTTTATGCAGCAAGTTCAGTTTCGCTTCAAAGACATTCAAACCAGGAAACATATCACGCAGGCATTTAAATTTTTCTTGAATTTGTGGGTTAAGTTCATTAAGGTAAGTCGTTTTTTCCACAATAAAAAAGACAGGCATATAATTTCTCAACAATTTTTAATCTGAAGACTGTCTAATAATATCTTTCAAACAATTCTCGATACCATCTACAGCTCCAAAGTTACTCTTAACAGAAGAACAAGCAGGCAAAGTCTGGGAAACTTCCAACAAAAATAATAGGCCTACTCGCTAATCGGACAAGTTTTGTAAAATGGTGTTAGAATGTACGAAAAGTACCGATGTGTATTTATGGTCTTTGAAAAAGAACACCTCCAACAACCACAGCGGCCTCTACAACTCACTACACACGAAACGTAACGTCATATAACGTCACTTCATGGATTAATGTGGAATTTTATGCACACAAAGCAGTAAATTTTATTTTGAGAGTTCACCCATCCATTGAGAAGCGAGCAAGCTTCAACGCAAAACGTAACAAATGTAGGGTCTATTTCTCCAAAATACACCACATGGACGTACCAGTTTACAAAATTGTCTGGAGGCTCAATTTTTATAGCGGCATTACTGAACCACAGTTTTCGTGTTTGGATTTAAAGCAGCAGTTCCCTGTGTCTTTCTTGCTGACGATGCAGAAAAGTCCGTTTTCTGTGCAAGTAGACTAAAGACGTTATTGACGATATATCCTACCTAGTACCACTTTCGTCTAGTATTTCTTCAGTCAACATGTGTTATTTTACCGATGCTCGAAAAATTTAGTCTCGTTTGGGAGAGGAAAATCAGGAAACTTACATCTGAATTAATGACAAAACTTCTCATAAATAAATATAGTCAGGCTGTGTATAATAAGAACATAAAATCTTTCAATGAAATTCGCATAGCGACTGCATGTGGCTTAAAAAGGATTGACATCCTCTCAGATAAACAGCGAGAACGAAAGGGTGAGTGAGATGGATTTGTTAAAATGAACTAGTTTTTGGGAGACGACTAGCGACGGTTGTCACCACCAACTCCCCCCCACCCAACAATAAGAGAAAATTCGGTATACATAAATCATATATTGTTTGTCTCAAGGGAACTGTCACTAACTGCAGTAAAATTTGTTTCCAGACAAGTGAATTTATCATTTACATAAATTTATATTTTTTTTTTATATTTCATTGACTATCCAAGACAAATTACTGTTTTGTGCTACTTAGGTCAGGTATTTTAACAGTTAAATAAACATTGCATTATTAAAAACAGAGTTCAGTGAGCTAATGGGTAAAATTTTGCTGAAGTGACAAGCGACATTTTCCAAAATGCCATCGATGTATAAACTTAAATTCTGTCTTCACTGTCCCCCCCATTCCTTCCCGCCCCCCAATCTAGTAAAACGAAGTTACGGATACGTACGTTAGGTGGGAGTGACTGTCCAAAACAAGGGGTCGTTATGGAGCGGCCCAAAGGCACAGAACATGTACTTTGGTCAGTGCTGTAGGCAGGACGTTGCTAATAAAAGGTTACCACATTGTAACACAGCTTCTTCTGTCCTGCTGCTTTTTTCGAAATTTTACAAATTACGTCAGATGTTAAGGTGCCCCTAAGAGACTACGATGGCTGAGAGTAGCTGCGAGATTGGAGGGATTTCTCTTCCGGACTGCTTAATTCGGATGGTGGAGGCTCTACTTTCCACAGATAAATTGTTTAATATTTACCAAGCCTATAGGGTGCATCATCCAAAAAGTCTTAAATATTTGGTGCAAGAATTCCTTGTTGAAATCAAAGTTAAGAGACTGCAAAAGTACAAATTTCCCTCTGAAATTCCAGCGAGCCTTATATTTTCAGTAACAAACACATACAGAGAAACTGAAAAATAGTGCCAAATCACAGCAGGCAAAGAATGAATAAATAAATTATATTAGTAAAAAAGTTCATTTTCTTTAACCTAACTAAATGGCTCGCGAAAGCATTCAATCTTAACGGAGAAATTGCGATAGTGCAACAATAAACTTGCCAGCAGAATAGACCACATTCCTAAAGACCAACTGTCCTAACGTTTTTTATTGCTTTTCTCCGTCCATTTAGCAAATGCCAGAAGGCTAGGTCTACCTAAAATTCGGCTACGACCGCTTCCTTCCCTATTACTGCTACTACAATACTCAATATTTATTCTAACATTCGACGCTGTAATACTAGTCTCATCTAATGATAGTGTAGGTACGTGGCCAATAAACACTTACAGAACCTGCATTCATTTATTCTTTCATTCATTCATTCATTCCATTGTCTGCTTCACGACAAGTCCATATCCTCTTCCACGGCGCTTTTTCCACAGAGGGCCATCTAGTGCTTGCTCTTTTAATTTCCTGTATTCTCTTGTTTCTTTAAGGTCATCCAGTAGCTGTTCAGGCCTTCTTCCTCGCCTTTCCCATATTCTATCTTTCCTTCAATAAAATATTTTAGGAGGCATTTCCCTCGCAAATTATAGAATTATAATTTTGCCTGTTGTTTTGTATGGGTGTGAAACTTGGTCGCTGACATTGCGGGAGGAAAGGAAGCTGAGGGTGTTTGAGAACATGGTGTTGAGGAGAATATTTGGACCTAGG